>OEPS010000542.1_pt1 | contig 13212 bp, 11 predicted proteins | sample 1539411 | NCBI WGS metagenome assembly OEPS01 (sample SAMN02671747, study PRJEB22543) | soil metagenome | biome: bacteria | place: China:Hunan Province, Lengshuijiang City | collected 2012-10-15 | depth 0.08m m | reverse complement strand
GGTGGCAGCGGGCTTGCCCCGCGATCAGTCACTGATAGATATCGAAGTCGAAGTAACGACTGGCGATCTTCTGGTAGGTGCCGTTGGCGACGATCTCGTCCAGAGCCTTGTTCAGGCGCTCGCGCAGCGCTTCGTCTTCCTTGCGCACGGCGATCGAGGCGTCGGCCTTGGTGCCGTTGACGTCGCCAAGGATCTTGCAGCAGTCCTTGCCGGCCTTGCCCAGCCATTCGGTCAGCGGGAACTTGTCGGCGATCACGCCATCCAGACGGCCGGCGGCGAGGTCGGCGTTGGCTTCGTCGAGGGTCGGGTAGAGTTTGACGTCGGCACCGGCCTTGCCGTAGACGTCCTCGGCGTAGATTGCCTGGGTCGAAGAGGCCTGGGCGCCCACCGTGAAGCCTTTGAAGTCGGTCTGTGCGTCGGTGATCTCGCTGTCTTTAGGGACGGCCACCGACAGTGGGGTCTTGTAGTAGTGGTTGGTGAAGGCGATTTTCTTGCGCCGCTCTTCGGTGTTGATCATCGACGCCACCACCGCGTCGTATTTCTTCGCCATCAACGCCGGGATGATGCCCTCCCAGTCCTGGGCTACCAGGGTGCACTCCACCTTCATCTGTTCGCACAGGGCTTTGCTGATGTCCACATCAAAACCGTGCAGCTGGTTATCCGAATCGACATAGTTGAACGGCGGGTAAGCGCCTTCGGTGGCAATCTTCAGGGTTTCGGCCTGAGCCAGGGTTGCACCGGCGAGCAGCAGGGCGCACGCACCTGCAAAGCGGATAACGGGTTTCATGTCACACCTCGATCTGTTGTTTGCACTCTTGCTATTGTTTGCTCGCTGACGTGTAGCCAACGAATTCATTGTGTAGAGCGGCAGTTGCTTCCAAGCGTTTTTCAACATCCGGTCCAAGCTTCTTGCAGACCTCGTTGACCATCAGGTGTACCCACGACAGCATCGTCGCGGTGGACTCCCAGAACAGATTGAATTCGGTGGGGATACGAAACACCTCGGCGGCGTTGGCATCGGCCCAGTCACAGAAGGTGTCGGTAACCAGCGTTACCGGGATGCCCGCTTCGTGCGCTTTGTGACACAGGGTCAGGGCATGGCGTGAATAACGGCGCGCTTCGAACACCACCAGGGCGCAGTCGGCCGGGTCGCTGAGCAACACCTCACCAAAATGCCCGGCACTGCCATCGACCACCTGCACGCCGTCACGCAGGTATTGCAGCAGGTGGGCCATGCACTGGGCGATACCGCGCTCGGTCTGAAACCCGGCGACAAACACTCTGCGCCGCTGCGCCAGACGCTGACTGACCGTTTCCCAGGCGGGGGTGCGGCTGTATTCGTAAACCCGCACCAGCGCGCCGACTTCCTGTTCGAGACTGCGGGCGAGGCCAGCAGCATCCTTGCCATGCTGTTGGCGGAATTCTTGCAAACGATCTCCGACCAGCCACGGGCCATCACCCAGGTCATCCTTGAGATCGTGTTTGAGCGCCTTGAGGTGTTCGTAACCCAAGGCCCGGCAGAAACGCCCGACGCTGGATTCGCTGACGCCGATTTTCGCCGCCAGGCTGGCCGAGGTTTCGAACGGCAGGTCGGTGAGGTTGGCGAGCATGTAGCTGGCGATCTTGCGCCCGGAAGCCGCGGCACTGTGCAGGCTGTTTTCCAGGCGTTGTTTGATCGGTTGGCTCACGGCGGTTCTCGAAGGCGGTTGCACGTGGAAATAGAAAATGAATGTTTTCTGTCATCAAGTCAACATTTGACAGTTTGCTGTCACAGGAGGAAAGTTTCGCCATTGCTCATCGCTGTCGCCCATTCCAAATCCAATAAGGGAGCTTCAGATGTCCGCACGCCCCGACACCGCAGTCACGCAGATTGCTTTTGCCGACCTGCAGGCCTTGTTGCAGCGTATTTTTGTTCGCCATGGCACCAGTGAAGCGGTGGCCCGCGCGCTGGCGTTCAACTGCGCCAGCGCCCAGCGCGATGGCGCCCACAGCCATGGCGTGTTCCGCATTCCCGGTTATGTCTCGACCCTGGCCAGTGGCTGGGTGGATGGCAAGGCTGTGCCGGTAGTGACCGATGTTGCCAGTGGCTATGTCAGCGTCGATGCCAAGGGCGGTTTCGCCCAGCCCGCGTTGGCTCCAGCACGTGAACTGCTGGTGCAAAAGGCCCGCAGTGCCGGGATCGCGGTACTGGCAATTCACAACTCGCACCATTTCGCTGCGCTGTGGCCGGATGTCGAGCCCTTCGCCGATGAAGGCCTGGTGGCCCTGAGCGTGGTCAACAGCATGACCTGCGTGGTGCCGCATGGTGCCCGCCAGCCGTTGTTCGGCACCAACCCGATTGCCTTTGCCGCACCCTGTGCCGGCAGTGATCCGATTGTCTTCGACATGGCCACCAGTGCCATGGCTCACGGTGATGTGCAGATTGCCGCGCGCAAAGGCGAGCAACTGCCGGATGGCATCGGTGTAGACAGTCGGGGTCAGCCGACCCGTGACCCGCAGAAGATACTCGACGGCGGCGCGCTGCTGCCGTTTGGCGGGCACAAGGGCTCGGCCCTGTCGATGATGGTCGAGTTGCTGGCGGCGGCGTTGACTGGGGGCAATTTCTCCTGGGAGTTCGACTGGTCGCGGCATCCTGGTGCGAAAACACCCTGGACCGGACAACTGATCATCGTCATCGATCCGGGCAAATCCGCCGGTAACTGCTTTGCCGAGCGCAGCCGGTTACTGGTGGAGCAAATGCAGGCGGTGGGTGTTGGCCGGATGCCCGGCGAGCGGCGTTTTCGCGAGCGTGAATTGTCGGCACGCCAGGGGGTGACGTTGGCCGTGCAAGAGTTGGAGCAATTGCAGGCGTTGACCTGAGCACACAAGCCCCATCGCCAGCCTGGCTGACGATGGGGTTTGACGTTACAGGCCAGCAGCTTTCCAGGTGCTGGTCTCGCTTTGCGCATCTTTCAGCGGTTCGCGGTAGTGATCGCAAAAGCCTTCGGTATTGGTCGACCCGCCAAAACCGGCCGCGTTGCGGACCACTTCATAGTTGTTGTTGCCCGTCCAGGTAACAATCCAGGGAATGCGCACATTGCAGTCGAAGTTGCGCTTGCCACGTTGCAACGGGTTGAGCGATGCGCAGAACTGTTGCAGTGTCGCCAGGTCCATGAACATCACCGTGTTCGGGTATTGATGACCGAACTCTTCGACCCTCGCCTGCAGGGTGATGCCCGCCCGGTGTGTCACCGCTTCACGGGTACTGTCGATCTGCTGGTTGAGAATGAGCATTGCCTCTACAGGCACTTCAAGGTCGCGTTGTATCAACTGGTTATAAAGATCGTCGGGTTGGCGCTGGCCAAGGATACGGACGTGTTTGACCAGAAAGTCGGATGTGCAGTTACACATGTTGGTGTCCTCGCGGCAGCCCTTGCGGGCTGCGTTGTGCAAGTTGATTGAGCAGATGTTTGTCAGTGCTGCAGGTCTTGCGCCGAGGTTTTGCCTGGCCATACACCGGTCATCAGGATTTCCCGGCTTCCGGTCAGCCACTGGCCCAGCGGGCTCGGCCAGCTGAAGCTGTAGTTGTCACTGTTCATCACGCCCTTGAACTTGACCTGGGCGGTGATGTTGGTGGCATTGAGGGGGATGTTGCCGACCGTTTTCGACAGCCCGCCACTGAGGCTGAACGATTGATGCTGTTTGCCTGTGGGGGTGTCGTAGTCGAGCGAAATATCGGTGATGTAAGTGCAGCCGGGCTTGTTGTTGAACAAGATCTGCAAGCCACCCAGGCGATTGATCCAGTTCGGGATCAGCAGCTCACCGTCGAACGAGGCAAAGGTGTAGGCGATCGGGATCGGTTGACTGGCCAGGGTGCTGGCCTTGTCGGGCCACAGGTGCTGGTCGACGCTCTTGGTCTGGTTGGTGGATACGTAGGAGCCCTTGGCGTCGGCGCTGGCCAGCAGGTCCTGGACGCCACCCACGGAACCGGTGACAGAGAATGATGAGCTGTCATCCTGCGAGCCGACGTTCAGGCCGCTGGTGGCATAGATGACGCTGGTGACCACGCCGAAGCCCTGGGCGATGCCGGTGCTTGAGGCCATGCTGACACGCGTCGCCTGGTCTTTGAGCCACTGCAGGGTTTGCGCTTGGGTCAGTTGGGTGAGGTCGGCAAGGTACGCTTCGGAGGAAATGCCGAATTCCGAGGCGATGGAGCCGGTGGAGGCAAAGTCCCACTTCACTTCGGTGCCTGCGGTGATCTTGATCCCGGTTTCCGGGTCGGTGGCCGAGCCGTCCAGGGTGACGCCGCTCTGGGTGCGCTTCACATTGCTTGACGACAACTTCCACTGGTTTGGCGCATTGCGCGTGCTGATGGTCAGCCCGGGTGTCTGCTCCTGCACCAGGGTGAAGTCGCCATTGTCGGGAGAAACAAAGCCGACGCTGCCGACCTTGAGTTTCTGGTCGAGGGTCCAATTGCCCCAGTAAGCAGCACGGCCATTGCGGATCAGGTCGGTGAACGAGCGATTCCAGTTCATGAGGTGTATTCCTTTTCCATTGAGTGTTCGAGTGGGCCGAACAGCGACTCGCAGCGACAATCCCTGCCGCCGACCACCGGGTTGAACAACATCGGCGAGGCCATCGTTGCGCAGTGCCAGGCGCCGGAACATTCGGCAAATGCGGTAGTGAAAGGGGCGTTTGGGCGCGACTTGACAGGGGTAGGGCAGCTCCTAGGCTTGGTTTGCAGGCACGGGCCCACTGTGCTGCAGCGGCGGACCGTTCAGGGAGCGAACATGCGATTGAGCGACCGGGAGACCGAAGTGCTTTCGTGGGTTGCGCGCGGGTTGACTGATCGCGAAGTCGCACACCGGTTGTCCATCAACTTTTCCACGGCGCGTAAACACCGCGAGAATCTTCTCGACAAACTCAAGGTCGGTAGAGCCAGCGCGCTGGTGGCCATCTATCTGTGCCTGGATCCAGCCCCGACCTTGCGGCCGGGCAGGTAAGGTCGGCGACGCCGCTGTCTGCACGTGAACAGCACGTGCTTGGTTATCTGGCCCAGGGGCTGAGCGACAAGCAGGTTGCCCGCGCGCTGGGTATCAGCGACCAGACCACACGCACGCACCGGCGCAACATGCTCGCCAAGACCGCGAGCGCTAATGTGTGTGCCTTGTTGTACCTGGCCTTCACTCAAGGCTGGCTGCCCTGGCCGGGTAACGGCCAAGGCATGCATGGGTGCACAGATTAGTTGCATGAAAGGTCATGTTGCTTCGGCGCGGCTACAGGTATCCTCGGCAGAGTTTTTCTCGATTTGCCCAGACCCAAGGAGCTGCACGCTGTGTTCAAACATGTCGATGCCTACGCCGGCGATCCGATTCTGTCCCTGATGGAGACCTTCAAGGCCGACCCGCGCGCCAACAAGGTCAACCTGAGTATCGGTCTGTATTACGATGCCGCGGGCGTGGTGCCGCAGCTGGCCGCTGTCGGCGAAGCTGAAAAGCGCATGGCCGGCCAGCCGCACGAGGCCTCGCTGTACCTGCCAATGGAAGGCCTGAGCGCCTATCGCCAGGCGATCCAGGCCTTGCTGTTCGGCGCGGATCATCCTGCGGTGCAGGGCGGTCGCGTTGCTACCGTGCAGACTGTCGGTGGTTCCGGTGCGCTGAAAGTCGGAGCCGACTTCCTCAAGCGTTACTTCCCCGAATCGCAGGTGTGGGTCAGCAATCCGACCTGGGACAACCACCGGGCGATTTTTGAAGGCGCCGGGTTCAAGGTCAACACCTACCCGTACTTCGACCAGGGCACCCGTGGCCTGGATTTCGACGGCATGCTGAGCACCCTGCAGGGCCTGCCGGCCAACAGCATCGTGCTGTTGCACCCGTGCTGCCACAACCCGACCGGGGTCGACCTGAGCCAGGCGCAATGGCAGCAGGTGATCGAGGTGGTCAAGGCGCGCAACCTGATCCCGTTCCTCGATATCGCCTACCAGGGCTTCGGTGAAGGCCTGGTCGAGGATGCCTACGCGATCCGCGAAGCGGCCCGTGCCGGTGTGCCCTGCCTGGTGAGCAACTCGTTCTCGAAGATCTTCTCGCTGTATGGCGAGCGGGTAGGGGGCCTGTCGGTGGTCTGCGACGATGCCGACACCGCGCAAAGCGTACTCGGCCAGCTCAAGGCTACCGTACGCCGCAACTACTCCAGCCCGCCGAACTTCGGCGCCCAGCTGGTGGCTGCGGTCCTGGGTGATGCTGTTCTCAACGCTCAATGGGCGGCGGAAGTCGAGCAGATGCGCCTGCGTATCCTCGACATGCGTCAAGGGCTGGTCGATGCCCTGGCCGTGCTGCTGCCGGGCCAGGACTTCCAGTTCTTCCTGAGCCAGCGCGGGATGTTCAGCTACACCGGTTTGAGCGTCGAACAGGTGCGTCGCCTGCGTGACGAGTTCGGCGTGTACCTGATCGACAGCGGCCGGGTGTGCATGTCCGGCCTGCGTCCGGACAACCTGCAGCAGGTGGCTGAGGCTATCGCGGCAGTGCAGGCCTGACCCTGTAGGAGCGGATTCATCCGCGATGGCCTGCGCAGCAGGCCCTCTTCTGGGGCCGCGCTGCGACCCATCGCGGATGGATCCGCTCCTACGGTATTCCTTGGTGCAACCGCTCCGTCGGACAGGGCTTCTCAAGTGCAACCAATGGGCGCACAATCGCGCCCCTCTTTGTATGGTTGAGGGGCGGTGATGCCTCTGGGTCGCCACTCTCAGCCCTGTTGCAGTCTTGCGAGTGGAGTTGCACCCGGATGAACGAGCAGGCCCCAAGCGTTGAACAACGCTTTGAATCGACCCCAGCCGCCCTCAGCAGCTGGTCCCGTCAGGACACCACCTGGATGCTGGGCCTGTTTGGCACAGCCATCGGCGCCGGAACCCTGTTCCTGCCGATCAACGCCGGGCTCGGTGGCTTCTGGCCCTTACTGATTCTGGCCTTGCTGGCCTTCCCGATGACCTACTACGCGCACCGCGGTCTGACCCGCTTCGTGTTGTCCGGTCGCGAGGGTGGCGACATCACTGACGTGGTCGAAGAGCATTTCGGTCTCAGCGCCGGTGCCGTGATCACCTTGCTGTACTTCCTCGCCATCTTCCCCATCCTGCTGATCTACAGCGTCGCCCTGACCAACACCGTCGGCAGTTTCATGGAACACCAGCTGCACATCGAGCCGCCACCGCGCGCGGTGCTGTCCTTTGTGCTGATTCTCGGTCTGCTGGCCATCGTGCGCTGCGGCGAACAGGCCACGGTCAAGGTCATGAGCCTGCTGGTGTACCCGTTCATCGTCGCCCTGGCATTCCTTGCCGTGTTCCTGATCCCGCACTGGAGCGGTGGCATCCTCACCACCGCCAGCGAATTGCCGTCCGGTTCGGCCTTCCTGCATACCCTGTGGCTGGCGATTCCGGTCATGGTCTTCTCCTTCAACCATTCGCCGATCATCTCGGCCTTTGCCGTTGACCAGAAGCGCCAGTATGGCGTGCATGCCGACGAGCGCAGCGGGCAGATCCTGTGCCGTGCCCACCTGCTGATGGTGGCCATGGTGATGTTCTTCGTGTTCAGCTGCGTGCTGACCCTGACTCCGGCGCAGCTGGCCGAGGCCAAGGCGCAGAACCTGTCGATCCTGTCGTACCTGGCCAACCATTTCAGCAACCCGACCATCGCCTTCGCCGCGCCGGTGATTGCCTTCATCGCCATCGCCAAGTCGTTCCTTGGCCACTACATCGGAGCCAGTGAAGGTCTCAAGGGTCTGGTCGCGAAAACCGGCAAGCGTCCGGGCGCGAAGGCGCTGGATCGTATGACGGCAGCGTTCATGCTGGTGATCTGCTGGATCGTCGCCACCCTCAACCCAAGCATCCTCGGCATGATCGAGAGCTTCGGTGGTCCGGTGATCGCGGCCATCCTGTTCCTGATGCCGATGTACGCCATCCGCAAAGTACCAGCCATGCGTAAATACAGCGGGCATCTGTCCAACGCGTTCGTGGTCGTCGTCGGCTTGGTGGCGATCTCGGCCCTGGTTTACTCGCTGCTGGGTTGAATGCGGATTGCCTGGGCGCTGGATTGTCAGCGTTCAGGCAATGTTTTTGTCCACAATTTATGCGTGGAAATTAAACAATTTATCTCTGCCCATAGGTCGCCGGGCACTTTCATGATTAACTCTGGTCCTTTACTCACCCCGCATAAGGACTCAGCTCATGGCTCAAGTGACTCTTAAAGGCAATCCGGTTCAGGTCAACGGCGAACTGCCGAAGGTCGGCTCGAAAGCGCCAGCGTTCTCCCTGGTTGGTGCAGGCCTGGCTGACGTGACCCTGGCCAGCCTGGCCGGCAAGCGTAAAGTGCTGAACATCTTCCCAAGCGTCGACACCCCGACCTGCGCCACTTCGGTGCGTACCTTCAACAAGAAGGCCAACGAGCTGAACAACACCGTGGTGCTGTGCATCTCCGCCGACCTGCCATTCGCGCAAGCACGCTTCTGCGGTGCCGAAGGTCTGGAAAACGTCCAGAACCTGTCGACCCTGCGTGGCCGCGAGTTCATCGAAAACTACGGCGTTGCCATCGCCGACGGCCCGTTGGCCGGCCTGACTGCCCGTGCGGTCGTGGTGCTGGACGAGAACGACAACGTGCTGCACAGCGAGCTGGTTGGCGAAATCGCTGAAGAGCCTAACTACGAGGCTGCTCTGGCAGTATTGAAGTAAGGTATTCGCGGGCTTGACCCGCGATGCTGTTAGTAATTGTTACGGCCTGGTCCTTGATCAGGCCGTTTTTATTTATAGTTCATTGTCTTAGCAACGTAAGCTCAAGGTAAATTGCCGGTAAAGGCGCTTTGCTTATCCCGCTGCAGTGCTTATCGTTCAGCCTCCTCAAAAGAATTCTTTCCAGCCCAATGGTCGATCAACCGATGCTTTCTCGTTCCCGTTCCCCTCGTCGCTGGCTTGTCGGCCTGCTGATCCTGCTGCTGGTTGCCGGCCTGTGCTGGTGGCTGTGGCCGTCTCCGGCAGCGAACAAGGCGGCCGGCGCACCCGGCGGCAAGGGCGGGCGACCCGGTTTCGGTGCGTTTGGCGGGCCCGTCCCGGTACGCGTGGAACCAGCGACTGTTGGCAACTTCCCGGTCTACCTCAAGGCGCTGGGCACGGTGACGGCGACCAACACCGTGAACGTGCGCAGCCGGGTCGGTGGCGAGCTGGTCAAGGTCAACTTCCAGGAAGGGCAGAAGGTCAAGGCCGGTGACCTGCTTGCCGAGATCGATCCGCGCAGTTACCAGATCGCCCTGCAGCAGGCCGAAGGCACCCTGGCGCAGAACCAGGCGCAACTGAAAAACGCCCAGATCGACCTGGAACGTTATAAAGGCTTGTACGCCGAGGACAGTATCGCCAAGCAGACGCTGGATACTCAGGTTGCGCTGGTCGGCCAGTTCCAGGGCACGATCAAGACCAACCAGGCAGCCGTTGGCGACGCCAAGCTGAACCTGGATTTCACCCGGATCCGCGCCCCGATCACTGGCCGTCTGGGCCTGCGGCAGCTGGATGTCGGCAACCTGGTGGCGGCCAACGACACCACTGCGCTGGTGGTGATTACCCAGACCCAACCGATCACCGTCGCCTTCACCTTGCCCGAGTCACAGCTCAACACCGTGCTGGCCCGCTACCGTAGTGGCGCCCAGTTGCCGGTCGAAGCATGGGACCGAGGCGACCTCAAACAGCAAGCCACCGGCGTGCTGCGCAGCCTCGACAACCAGATTGACACCACCACCGGCACCCTGAAGTTCAAAGCCTTCTTCGAGAACCAGGACGAAGCCCTGTTCCCCAACCAGTTCGTCAACGTGCGCCTGCTGGCTGACACCTTGCAGAATGTCGTGCTGGCACCTTCGGCGGCGATCCAGTTCGGCACCGACGGCTCCTTCGTGTACGTCATGGAGGGCGACAACAAGGTGCGTATTCGCAAACTGACCCTGGGCGCCAGCGACGGCGATCACACGGTCATCACCGAAGGCCTGGCCAAGGGCGAGCGGGTAGTGCTCGAGGGCACCGACCGGCTACGTGACGGCAGTGAGGTGGAAGTGGTCAACGACAGCTCGCAAGTGCCGGCAACCCCCGGTCAGCACCTGCAGGGCCAGGACAACAAAGATGCTTCCGCTGCTGCGGGCCGTCAGGACAAGGCCGGCGCATGAACCTCTCGCGGCTGTTCATCCTGCGCCCGGTGGCGACCACCCTGAGCATGCTGGCCATCGTTCTGGCCGGCCTGATCGCCTATACCTTGCTGCCTGTGGCGGCGCTGCCGCAGGTCGATTACCCGACCATCCGGGTCATGACCCTGTATCCCGGCGCCAGTCCGCAAGTGATGACCAGCGCGGTCACCGCGCCGCTGGAGCGCCAGTTCGGCCAGATGCCGGGCCTGACCCAGATGGCCTCGACCAGTTCCGGCGGCGCCTCGGTGCTGACCTTGCGCTTCAGCCTGGACATGAACATGGATGTCGCCGAGCAGCAGGTCCAGGCGGCGATCAATGCTGCCAGCAACCTGCTGCCCAGCGATTTGCCCGCACCACCGGTATACAACAAGGTCAACCCGGCGGACACCCCGGTGCTGACCCTGGCCATCTCGTCGAAAACCATGCCGCTGCCCAAGCTCAACGACCTGGTTGATACCCGGGTGGCGCAGAAGATCGCCCAGATCGGCGGCGTCGGCATGGTCAGCATCGCTGGCGGCCAACGCCAGGCGGTACGGATCAAGGTCAACCCCGATGCCCTGGCCTCGGCCGGGCTTAACCTGGCGGACGTACGCAGCCTGATCGGCGCCTCCAACGTCAACCAGCCCAAGGGCAACTTTGACGGCCCGATCCGCGTATCGATGCTCGACGCCAACGATCAGCTGCGCTCCCCTGAGGAATACGCCAACCTGATCCTGGCCTACAACAATGGTGCGCCGCTGCGCCTGAAGGACGTTGCCGAGATCGTTGATGGTGCCGAGAACGAGCGCCTGGCGGCCTGGGCCAACCAGAACCAGGCGGTGCTGCTGAACATCCAGCGCCAGCCGGGGGCCAACGTCATCGAGGTGGTCGACCGGATCAAGGCCATGCTGCCGTCGATCACCGACAACCTGCCGGCCGGTCTTGATGTCATGGTACTTACCGACCGCACCCAGACCATCCGTGCCTCGGTCAAGGATGTACAGCACGAGCTGTTGCTGGCCATTGCCCTGGTGGTGATGGTGACCTTCGTGTTCCTGCGCCGCTTCAGCGCCACGATCATTCCGTCGGTGGCTGTGCCGTTGTCGCTGATCGGCACCTTTGCCGTCATGCACCTGGCCGGGTTTTCGATCAATAACCTGACTTTGATGGCCCTGACCATCGCCACCGGTTTCGTGGTGGATGACGCCATCGTCATGCTGGAAAACATTTCCCGCCACATCGAGGAGGGCGAAACCCCGATGCAGGCGGCGCTCAAGGGCGCCCGGCAGATCGGTTTCACGTTGATCTCGCTGACCTTCTCGCTGATCGCGGTACTGATTCCGCTGCTGTTCATGGCCGATGTAGTCGGGCGTCTGTTCCGTGAGTTCGCCATCACCCTGGCGGTGGCGATCCTGATTTCCCTGGTAGTATCCCTGACCCTGACGCCGATGATGTGCGCACGCTTGCTCAAGCGTGAGCCCACCGAACAAGAGCAGGGGCGCTTCTACCGAACCAGTGGCGCCTGGATCGACTGGATGATCGCCTGGTATGGCCGTGGCCTGCAGTGGGTGCTCAAGCACCAGCCATTGACCCTGCTGGTGGCGGTGGCGACCCTGGGCCTGACCGTGCTGTTGTACCTGGTGGTGCCCAAGGGCTTCTTCCCGGCGCAGGACACGGGCGTGATCCAGGGCATTTCCGAAGCACCGCAGTCGGTCTCCTTCGCAGCCATGAGCGAGCGGCAGCAACAGCTCAGCGCGGTGATTCTCGAGGATCCGGCGGTGCAGAGCCTGTCGTCCTATATCGGCGTGGACGGTGACAACGCCACGCTCAACAGTGGCCGCTTGCTGATCAACCTCAAGCCGCACGGTGAGCGCGACCTGACCGCTGCCCAGGTGATCGCCCGCCTGCAGCCGGAGGTCGACAAGCTGGTCGGCATCCGTCTGTTCATGCAGCCGGTGCAAGACCTGAGCATCGAAGACCGGGTCAGCCGTACCCAATACCAGTTCAGCCTGTCGTCACCGGACGCTGACCTGCTGGCACTGTGGAGCGGCAAGCTGGTCGATGCCCTGCAGCAGCGCCCGGAACTCACCGATGTCGCCAGCGATTTGCAGGACAAGGGCTTGCAGGTGTTCCTGGTGATCGACCGCGATGCCGCCAGCCGTCTGGGCATCACTGTTGCCGACATTACCAACGCTTTGTATGACGCCTTTGGCCAGCGCCAGATCTCGACCATCTACACCCAGGCCAGTCAGTACCGCGTGGTGCTGCAGGCCGAAGCCGCTTCGATCCTTGGCCCGCAGGTGCTTGAGCAGATCCATGTCAAAGCCACCGATGGCGGCCAGGTGCGGCTGTCGAGCCTAGCGCGCATCGAGCAGCGTCAGGCGCAACTGGCGATTGCCCATATCGGCCAGTTCCCGGCGGTGATGATGTCGTTCAACCTCGGGCACGGCGCGTCCCTCGGTGAGGCGGTCAAGGCGATTGAGCAGGTGCAACAGGAGATCGGCATGCCGGTCGGCGTGCAAACCCGCTTCCAGGGTGCGGCCGAAGCGTTCCAGAACTCGCTGTCGAGTACCTTGCTGCTGATTCTGGCCGCGGTGGTGACCATGTACATCGTCCTGGGCGTGCTCTACGAGAGCTACATCCACCCGGTGACCATCCTCTCGACCCTGCCGTCCGCAGCGGTGGGGGCCTTGCTGGCGCTGATCCTGTCCGGTAACGACCTGGGCATGATCGCCATCATCGGCATCATCCTGCTGATCGGTATCGTCAAGAAAAACGCGATCATGATGATCGACTTCGCCCTCGAGGCCGAGCGCAACCAGGGCATGACCCCGGAAGCGGCGATCTATCAGGCGGCGCTGCTGCGCTTCCGGCCGATCCTGATGACCACCCTGGCGGCCTTGTTCGGCGCCATCCCGCTGATGCTTGCCAGCGGTTCCGGCGCTGAACTGCGCCAGCCCCTGGGCCTGGTAATGGTCGGCGGGCTGCTGGTCAGCCAGGTGCTGACGCTGTTCACCACCCCGGTCGTCTACCTGTACTTCGACCGCC
>OEPS010000541.1_pt1 | contig 13219 bp, 13 predicted proteins | sample 1539411 | NCBI WGS metagenome assembly OEPS01 (sample SAMN02671747, study PRJEB22543) | soil metagenome | biome: bacteria | place: China:Hunan Province, Lengshuijiang City | collected 2012-10-15 | depth 0.08m m | reverse complement strand
CTGGACGACGTGCCGGTTGAGCCCGGCGCAGAGCGAGGGGTTGGCCGACCCATCGGTGCCAGTGAGCTACGCACTGGTTCACCCTTCCGGTGCCCTGGATCATCTGAGCTCGGATGCTCGTGATTCGCAGCCTCGTGTCGACGTTCGAGCCTTCGAGCGCATCGGCGAAGCGGTCCATGCTCCAACCCGGCCTGCCTGTCCTGCGGATCACCGCGACGTCGAGCACGCCGCTACGCTAGCGAGGTCGTAAAGGTCGCCTCTCGTGTCATGCCGGGCGCAGCTGGTGGAAAAGCCGGCGCCCGGCGTAGAGAGGGTTCAGTGCCATTGCTGCTCCGAGGTGGGCAAGGGCTGTCAGCCAGCGCCGGTCCAGCGCCTCGAGTCCGGCCTGACGGTAATGCTCGGCGGCGACGCTCATAAGGCGGGTACGAGTTCTGGGCCGGTACGAGTCCCGGTATGCGGGCCAGGGGGTTTGCTCTGCGAAAGCTGAATCGGTCAGGACCGCTTGGAGGTACTGAACAGCCGCCAGCTGGACCCGGTGGGACTGGGCCGTCACGCTTGAGCGGTGCACCCGGTAGCCACCCAGGGACTCCCGGATGCACTCGAGGTCTCCCGCCGCCGCAGCTATAGCCACGAGTTCCATGTCCGCCGCAGTGGCCAGGCCCGGCCCGAAGAAGTCTCGGCTACCCCCCGCGCGCCGGAGGATCTCGGTACGGAATAGCGCTCCCGAGATGGGGAACGGCATCACGGTAGCTCTGCGCACCGCGTCGGGATCGATCCGAACCGGGGTCTGGGCTGTCCTGCCGAGACGGCGTCCATTGGCGCTGAAGTAGTCCATAAGACACCCGACCACGGTCAGGTCAGGCTTGCGGTCCATCAGGTCGACCTGGCGGCATAGCTTGTCGGGATACCACAGGTCGTCCTGGTCGACAAAGGCTACGTAGCGTCCACCGGCCTGGGCCAAGCCCCGGTTGCGTGCCGCGGCGACCCCACCGTTGGTGAAGCGCTGGAGTCGCGCTCGTGGGTCGTGGCGGATCTGCGATTCGATTCTTTCGGCGGAGCCATCGGTCGACCCGTCGTCGATGACGATGAGCTCGAGGTCCGTAAAGGTCTGGCCCAGCACGCTGCTCACCGTCTCGGCCACGAGGATCGACCCGTTGTACGAGGGGATCACCACGCTCACAGCGGGCATCGGTTACGTCCCAGGAGAGTCACTGATAAACAGCCCCGGTCGCCCGGCGGAGGCCCTGCCATGCGTAACGGGGAGCGAGCAACATGGCTGGCCCCATCCAGCACGCGGCCGCGAGCCGGTGTCCTTCACCCACACCCATGCCTGCCCGCCGGAAGCACAACCGGCCGATGGCGCCGATGCGGTACCGAACCTCGCCTAACCCACCGGTTGACGTGGCCCTCCACGCGTCCAGGGGGATCTCGGGAAGACCGGCCTCCCGCAGTAGGTGCATCGCCCAGGCGTAACGCATGGTGAACTCACCGCTGGTCCAAGCTCCCCATGTGGCATTACCCCTGTGGACTCGATAGCTAACCAGAGGCTCGTGGAGCAGAAGGACCAGTTTTTTCTCCGCCAGTCGTAGCGCAAAATCGTAGTCATCCGAGGGGTACAACTCAGGGCGGTGGCCGCCGGCGGCAAGCAGCGCGTCAGTTCGAGCCATCATGGTGCTCGGGAGTGGGCACAGCATCGCGCTCGGTTCATATGTGACCGTCCGCCCATCGGCCGACGGGTGGACGTTGAGCCGTTGACCGTTGGCGCCTATCTTGGCGACCGACGTGAAGACAGCGGCAGCGTCAGGGCGAGCGAGCAGTATGTCGAGCTGGGTAGCCAGGCGGTTCGGGCTGGCGACGTCGTCCTGGTCGAGACGGGCGACGAACTCGGTGTCGACGAGATCCGCGTAGGCGTGGTTGAGTGTCGTGGCCAGGCCCGCGTTCGCTTGGTGGATGACCATTACCCGGTCGTTGCTCAGGCGGTCAAGGTATTCGCCACTGCCGTCGGTCGATCCGTCATCTATCACGAGGATTCGGCCCCGGACGGTCTGGGCGAGTAGGGACTCCACCGCAGCGCGTAGAAAGGGCAGCCCGTTGTAGACAGGCACCACGGTGGTGACCGAGTCGTCCCGACTCGTGGAACTAGCCACTCGGGTAGCTCTTGCGCCAAAAAGCCCCACACCAGTCGATCTGCTCGATCGGGTCTACTATCCCACGTTCTTGCCGGAAGGTCTCGGTAGCGCGACGACAAGGTTCGATGTTGTAATAATCGTCAATGACCACGAAGCCACCCGGTGAAACTTTGTCGTAGAGGACCTGGAGTGGAAAAATCGTCGATTCGTAGAGATCGCCGTCCAAGCGGAGAAGTGCTAGTCGACCTATAGGGGCGTCGGGCAGGGTGTCCTTGAACCAACCCTCCAAAAAGTGCACCTTCTCATCGAGCAGGTCGTATCGCTCAAAGTTGCGCTGGACCTCCTCTTTCGGTACGGCCAGCTGCTCGAATGTGTGGAGAACCATGCCCTTGTCGGCTGGGTAGTTGGCGACGTCAGGGGCGGGGACGCCCATAAACGAGTCAGCGAGCCAAGAATGGCGGTGTTTTTGGTCGTGAACGGTCAGTACCCCTCGCATAAAGATGCTCGCACCTCCCCGCCAAACGCCGGCTTCGAGAATATCGCCGGGAACGTTGTCCCTGAAGACAGTCTCCAGACATGCCTGAAGGGCGTCCAGGCGTCTAATACCCACCATGGTTTCAGCCAAGTCGGGCCAGTCGGTGCCGATCTCTCGCTGTGCTTGGTCGTAGCGGCGTACGCCCATAACCCTGAGGGACCGGCGAGCCAGGAGATATTGGGCGGCAGTGACGGGCCAACGTACCATCCCAGGATGCCTCCTGGTGTTGATCTCCTGGTAAGTCGTTTCAGGTTGAAATCCACTGCGGGTGAGCATGCGCTTGAGCAGCTGCAGGTAGCGCTCACCTAGGTGCATTTCGGGTGCTCGCGATTCGGGCTCGTCTGTGAGCATTCAAGACCTCCGTAACTAATAAGTTTCATCGGGGTTAACACGGGGCTAACACGGCGCGCTTGCTGGGCCGCGCTCGAAACCGTTCTGACAAAGCCTAATCTCGATCTCAGGAGGGGTTGAACATCCTCCGGTTGGACGGACCTGCTACAGAGCAAGTCAAGTTGCATGAAGTGGGGGCCACCGAGGGACAGCCGGCCGCCGACCGTGTGCAGGGTCGGTTGCCGACGAGAACCCTCGTAAAGCCCGTTGAGCGGGGCGGTCTGCCGGTCGGGGGGGCCACGTTAGGTACAGAAGCGACACCACGTCAGCTCAGATTTGCTGTCTCGCGTGTGGGGTTGATGCGGGGCGCCGGCACGAACACGAAGTGCTCCGGTCCGGGCGCCCTGGGGGGCAGCCGCACGTGGAGGACCACGTGGCTGCTCCCGCCGGGTGGGATGACCACCGCATAGGTCACTGCCGTGACCTGGTTCTGGGTGCCGTCTACTGGTTTGGTCCCCACGGTCTGGTCGGTCTGGCTCCCCTGGAGGGAGGAGCCGGCGGGCAGGTAGAGGGTCACCAGCCCCCGGTAGGCACCGGGAGGGTCGCCGTCGCCGTTGTCGGGTCCGAAGATGTAGGGAGGCTGACCGTTGGGTGGCGCCGTGTCGTGCAGGTCGATGGTGGCGGTCAAGGCGGCGTTGGTGTCGGCGGGGCGCCGGCCTCTGATCTCGAGCGAGCTGTCGAGGTAGTAGTCCATCTTGTCGCCCCCGAAGTTCTGCACCGTCAGCTGGGCGAAGTCAGTTCCGGGGCCGGGCAGGGAGCCGTCGAAGCCCAAAGTGGCGATGTCGTCCTCGGCGCTGGCCGCGGTGTCGTACATGAGCACGTGGCGCGCCGCGCTGGCGTGGACGAGCGCCGTGCCGAGCGGCCGCAGGCTCTGGTAGTCGCCGGAGATCAGGTGGGCGAACGCGGCCCGGGCCACCGCCTGGAGATAGTCCTGGCGCACGGAACGGTCAGGGAACTCCACGTAGACCTGGTTGAGGGTGAGGGGGACGACGTTGGCCGCGGTCACCAGGCCAAGGTCGGGCACGGCCACGGGACCCGTGCCGGACAGGATGGCACCGAGGCCGGAGGGGTCGATCTGGATCACCCCGTCGACGGGGAGCCCCGTGGCCTGGGTGTACATGGCGTCGAGGACAGGTCCGACCTTGGTGAAGTCCGACATGATGTTGGCCTCCCGCCATTGCTCGGTCGGCCCCAGTCCGCCGTACGCAGCCAGGAAGTCGTGGGGGAAGGAGACCTTGACGGGTCGGGTCAACGCCAACTGGTCGATCGGGCCGAAGTGGCTCAGGGTGATCTGGCCGGCGTGGGAGGTCAGCACGCCGTAGGACAGGATCATGCCGCCGGACCCACGCATCTCGGCCGTGTTGGCCACCGCGATCAGGTACCGGCGGTCACCGTTGGCTCCGGCGATCTCGTCAAGCAGGTCGATGCTGGCACCCACGGATACGAGTTGGGCTCGTCGCGCCGCCGCCTCCGCGTAGATTTTGGCCAGGTGGGAGCGCAGCGGCCCGAGGATTGTGGCGCCCGCGGGGGGCGACGGCGAGGCCGGCAGCGTGCTCACCACCGCGTTGATGGTTGTGGAGATCCGCTCCAGGGTGGACACCGGGACGTGGCCGGCGGACAGCGGGATGTTGAGCTGCCCGCTGGCCGACTCGAGCGGCGAGGCGGCGTTGAAGACCTGCTCACCACCTACGACCATCTGCAAGCCGAGCCGCACTCCTGCCCGGACCGCCTCCAGGCTCTGGCGAGCCACCGGGATCAGATCGAGGGCCTTGAAGTCGGGGCTGTCGTACAGCGATGCGTTCGCCGACTCCAGGGTCGACTCGGCGGAGGCCAGCTCCGCCCGGGCGGCGCCGAGGTGGCCGGTCTCTGCTTCTGTCTGAGCCGCGGTGAGGGCGGGTACGAGCCCGTCGAGGCGGCGCTCGATGCGCAGGGCGTGCCATACGCTCACCACCCCGACCACTACCACCAGGCCGATCACGACGGCGAGGGTGTAAAGGAGGCGGCGGAACCACGCCCGCCGGTGCCGTTTGCGCCGGCGCGAACCGGCGCTGAGGGACCTTTGCCCCGGCGCCCTCGGGCCGTGCGGCCGCACTGCGGTGGTCACGACGATTGCTTGCGGGTCCGGACCCCCGCCCTGCGCGGCGAGCTTTCATCGTGGGCGGCTGGTACAGCCCTCGTGTCGGGTGGCGGTGCGAGCGGTTTGGCCCCGCCGCCAACGCGCCGGCGGGGAGGTGCCTCGGTAGGCACGGGCAAGGAGGCGGCGTGGAGGCGCTCGGCCACTGCAGCGGCCAACGCTTCGATGGTCGCCTCGTCGAGGGCCGGAGCCGGCCTGGCGCGCAGCGCTATCCGCCTGCGCAGGCCCTCGATCTGGGTGACCAGGAGCCCGAGTTGCTCGGCCACTGCGGTGTCACCCGGTCTCCGCTGCGGTGCCGCGGTCTCCTCGGATTTTGCCTCCACCGCTTCCAAAATGCGCTCCAGGTCCTCCGCCTGGGCCGCTGCCAGTCGCTCGACGGCGTCCTCCAACCGGCGGAAGGTGTCCGAGTCGGGCGACTCGGCGCGGTCGGGAGTCACGGCCCGTGTCAGCAGCGATTCCATGTGACCCAACTGCGCGTCGAGCGCGGCGAGGGCGGCGTCACGGCCTTCCGAGCGGACCGACTGGTCGAGGGCCTGGTTGATGGCGTCGAACTGCTCGTCGATGCGTGCCACCACCGCGTTGTCGTCGGACGCGTCGGCCAACGCGGCGACGATTGTTTCCACCCGCCGCAGCGTCCCGAGTAACTCGCTCTGGTCCTCGGTGGCGTCGGCCAGGGCGTCGAGGCGCTCGAGGGAGTGGCCCAGCCGGTCGGGATCGGGCCAATCCCGCGCCGCCTGCTCTATGCGCTCGAGCGAGGCCCGGAGTGGTTCGAAATTTGCCGGCGTCAGCGCGGCCCGTGCCGCCATCGACGACTCCTGAACCAGGCGCTCGACGTGCTCGACTCCGAGCGACAGGCGCTCTACCGCAGCGAGCACCTCCTCTACCCGGGCGCCGACCCGGTCCTCGCGACGGTCGGCGAGTGCCTGCAACTGATCGTTTAGGCTCCCAAGCTGGTCGCTGACCAGGCGCGATCTTTCTGCGCTCTCGGTCGACCAAGTCTCTGCTCGGTTCGCCAGTTCCGCGCGAGCGGCTTGTATCTCGGTGCTCACCACCCGAGTGCTGTCGCCGACGACGGCGTGCAAGTTCTCGCCCACCTGTTCGACAACGCCTTGCAACCTCTCGCCGAGGTGCTCGACGACGTTCGCAGTGACCACCTGGTCCAAGCGCCCGGCGAGCTGCTGTATGCCGCGTTGGAGCCATCTGAGGCCGTCGTCGCTCTCCCTGAGGGCACGTTCGAGGTCGTGGACGGTTCGCTCGTATTCCCTTCGGGAGTCCTCGAAGTCACGCGCCGTGATCGACTGGGCGCGGGCGACCTGGTCGGCGTAGTCGGTGAACCTGTCACTGACCAGGGAACGGAAACTCGTCGTCGCCATGCTCAAGGCATCCAGGCGCATGGTGATCTCGCTAAGGGCGCGCTCCAGGGCTTCGGCCCGGACGCCGCTTGCAACGTCGGCGGCCAGGCTCAATGCCGCTGCGCCAACCGTCGGGACCTCCGGCGGTGCTTGAGGCTCGACTCGCTCGCTTGTCGGTTCCCTCGGTGCTTCAACCGGCACGGGCGGATTGCCCGGGCTTCCCTGTGGCCAGTCGAGATTCACTTTGAATGCGTCGGAGGGCGATTCTTCGGACTGCATTCCCCGTGAGGATACCTGACGCGGGTGTGAGCGAAGTGGGCGGGGCCCGTTGGCCGCCTGGGCAAGCGCGACCTGTGTCGCCACCGGTCGCATCTAGCATCGGAAAGGCGATGGACGACCCCTTGAAACTGCTGTTCGTGTGCACCGCGAACCAGTGCCGTTCACCGATGGCCGGGGCCCTGGCGAGGAGGCGCCTGGTCGAGCGTGGGTGCCCGGCGGCCATCGCCACGGCTGGGTTTATGGACGAGGGCCAGCCCGCACCGCCCGAGGTGCTGAGCGCCATGGCCGCGGTGGGCATCGACCTGAGTGGCCACCTGAGCCGGCTGATCGATCCCCGCCTGCTCGAGTCAGCCGAGCTGATCATGACCATGACCCGCCAGCAACTCGTCGACGCCGTGGGCATGGCACCTGGGGTGTGGGAGAGGGCGTTCACGCTGAGGGACCTGGTGCGCCGCGGCGAGGCCGTCGGCGCCCGGCAGCTCCGCAACGCAGCGCTGCAGGATCTGGCCTCGTGGGTCCGCCTGGTAAGCGCCGGCCGGACCCGGGCGGGGGTCCTGCGCCTGCCGCTGGAGGACGACATCGCAGATCCCATGGGCCGCCGGCAACGAAGCTTCGAGCGCACCCGCGACGATCTGGATGACCTGGTGGAACGGCTGGTGGACCTGGTCTGCCCACCACCTGACGCTTGAATGCTCGCGCCGCTTGGGTCGACCGAAACCTGACGAAGCGGCTGGCGGCGGCGGCCCGGCGCGAACTTGCCCGACGTGACCCAGAAGCCGTCGCCGAGGCTATTGCCCGCTCCGAGCAACGATTCCGGGCTGCGGGGGCCTTCGACGCCGCCAAGCTGGTCCGACAGGATCGAGATAGCCAAGGTGACGGCACTCCTCGTCGACACCTCCGTTGTCGTCAAGTGGTTTCACTGAAGGTGAATCTGAGCTCGCGTTCTATGACGCGGCGTGGGCTGCGGCGGCCGAAGCACTCGGCGTGTCGCTCATCACTGCCGATGCCCAGTTGCTCGCTGCCGGGCTCGGCGAGTCGCCAGCAGCCGTCGCTGAACGCCTGCGACTACCCATCCGATACTGAACATTACAGCTCCCCGGGCATCCCGACGGGTCAAATGGTTCGGGTCGACCAGCGTCCACGCGCAGCGATGACGGCGCCGCAGCCCCATCGTGCTACTATGTAGCACTATGGAACGCATCGGGGTTCGAGAGCTTCGCCAACATGCCAGCCGCTACCTCGCCCGGGTAGCGACTGGCGAGACGATCGAGGTCACCGATCGAGGGCGCCCCGTCGCGCTGCTCGTACCCACCCACGAGGACAGGTGGCAGGACCTCGTGGCCAGCGGTCAGGTACTCGCCGCGACCGGTGAGGGCGATGTAGTAGACGACGCACCGAACGACTACGGCATCGACGCCTCGGCTCGCCTGGGGGCGATGCGCGCCGAGGAGCGATGAGGCTCTACCTCGACTCGTCCGCGTTGGTGAAGCTTGTCCAGCGAGAGTCGGAGTCGGACGCTTTGCGGCGGTTCCTGCGTCGTCACCGAGCCGACCAGTTCGTGACGAGCGCACTTGCGCGAGTCGAGGTGGTGAGGGCGGTCCTCATCGGCGGCCCTGCTGCTCTCGCGCACGCGCGTCGCCAGCTCTCCCGCCTCGACCACATCCTGGTGAGCACCGAGGTGCTCGACCGCGCCGCCACGTTGGCCCCAAACGTCCAGTTACGAAGTCTCGATGCGATCCATCTTGCCGCCGCGCAGGTCGTCGGAGCGGACCTGCGGGCTGTCGTCACATACGACCGTCGGATGGCGGACGCCGCCCAGGATCTTGGCCTTGCGGTCGAGACGCCAGGATGAGACCTACCGGCCGTGGTGGCAGGCCTGAGTCGCCTCCGCTCCGGTCGAACGACGATCTCATCTACTTTCTCGAGCGGGGCCAGGACGCCTTGGAGCAGTACCAGCAGAGGGCGATCAGACCGTTCGTCTCGTGCTCCGAGAGCTCAAAAACGAGGCCCTTGTCAGTCCCATCGGTCTAGGTCCCGGGGGACGAGATGGGTACGAGTCGACCAATAGCCGGCCCTCACCCTTGGTCGAGGAGATCGCGGACCTTGGATCGGTCGTGTACGCGACAGACCGATGCGCGGTCTCGCCCAAGGCGACCCGAGATCGGGGCTGCGGGTCTCATTTGACCGGGCTGGGGCCCCCCGGCAACAGTTTGACCTTCATGCCCCCTTCGCCGAGTGGCCCGCGGTCGCTGAGGATCGCGCTGCTCGTGTATCGGGGCAATCCGCACTCGGGAGGTCAGGGGGTCTACACCCGCTACCTGGCGCGCGATCTGGTGGCGCTCGGGCACCGGGTCACCGTGTTCGCCGGCCAGCCCTGGCCCGTCCTCGACGAAGGCGTGGAGTTCGTTCCCGTTCCGAGCCTCGACCTGTACCGGGAGCCGGACCCTTTTCGGGTACCGAAGCCGAGCGAGTTCCGTACGTGGGTCGACGCGGCTGAGTTCGCCTTGATGTGCACGGCGGGTTTCCCCGAGCCCCTCACCTTCAGCTGGCGGGTGCGCAAGGCTCTGGCCGAGCGCGCGGGCCAGTTCGACGTCGTCCACGACAACCAGTGCTTCGGGCGCGGCCTGCTCGGGGTGATTGCCGACGGCTGGCCCGTGCTCGGCACGTGCCACCACCCCATCACGGTGGACCGCTCGTTGGACCTGGCCCACGCCGACGGATGGCGCCGGCGCTTGACCCTGCGGCGCTGGTACGGCTTTTTGGGCATGCAGATCGAGGTGGCCCGGCGTTACTCGCGCATCGTCACCGTGTCGATGTCGTCGCAGCGCGACATAGCCGAGCAGATGGGGATCGAGGCCGGCCGCCTGGCGGTGGTGCCGATCGGCGCCGACCAGGAACGCTTCCGCCCTCACCCCGAGGTGGCCAAGGTCCCGGGGCGAATAATCACCACAGCCAGCGCGGACGTTCCCATGAAGGGCCTTGTCCACCTGCTCGAGGCGGTGGCCAAACTGCGTACCGAGCGACCCGAGGCCCACCTGATGGTCATCGGGAGGGCCCGGTCCGAAAGCCTGGCGGGGCGGGCCATCGAGCGGCTGGGCCTGGCAGAGGCGGTCACCTTCGCTCCGGGGGTGAGCGACGCGCGCCTGGTGGAGTGTTACGCCGAGTCCCGGGTGGCCGTGGTCCCCTCGCTTTACGAGGGGTTTTCCCTGCCCGCGGTGGAGGCCATGGCGTGCGGGGTACCGCTCGTCGCCACGACCGGCGGGGCGCTGCCGGAGGTGGCGGGCCCCGACGGCGAGGCGGCCCTGGCTGTGCCCCCGGGCGATCCGGGGGCGTTGGCGATCGGCCTCGAGCGGGTCCTCGGTGACGACGATCTCGCCGCCCGCCTGTCCGCGGCGGGGCGGCGGAGGGTGCTCGAGCGCTTCACGTGGAGGGCGTGCGCCGAGGCGACCGCGGAGCATTACCGCTGGGTGATCGAGCAGAAGACAGCGGCGTGCTGACCGTCCGCTACGAGCTTTTGGGAGTGCGGCCCGGCGACCGGCTCCTCGACCTCGGCTGTGGGGGCGGCCGTCATGCCTACGAGGCCATGCGCCGAGGGGCGACGGTCACCGCGGTGGACGCCGACGCGGCCGAGATAAAAGACGTGTCTGCGTTCATGAGCGCGCTTCACACCGAGGACCAGGCGACAAAACAGAGCGGGGGAAAGGGGACGGCCGGCGTGGCTGACGCCGGGTGGCTCCCTTTCCCCGACTGTTGTTTCGACCGGGTTATAGCCGCTGAGGTGCTCGAGCACGTCAATGACGATCGGCGGGCGATGGCTGAGCTGGTGAGGGTACTGCGTCCGGGAGGGACCATGGCGGTGACCGTGCCCCGGTGGTGGCCCGAGCTTGTCAACTGGGCCATTTCCGACGAGTACCACGACATCCCCGGCGGCCATCTCCGTATTTACCGGCGCAGCGCGCTCGTTGCCCGGCTTCGCTCCGCCGGCGTCGAGCCGTTCGCCAGTCACCACGCCCACGCCCTCCACAGCCCTTTTTGGTGGCTGCGCTGCGCCGTCGGAATTGCCAAAGACGGCCACCCGGTGGTGAGGGCGTACCACCGTCTTCTGGTTTGGGACATCACCGCGGCCACGCCGTTCACCCGGGTGCCCGAGGCGCTGCTCAACCCGGTGATGGGAAAGAGCGCCGTCGTCTACCTGCGCAAGCCCGCCCCGTGAAACTGCTCGGGCGAGAAATAACCGCCACCACCGACTGGATCGCGTCCGTGCAGTTGCCGACGGGGATGATCCCGTGGTTTCCCGGCGGCCACGCCGACCCCTGGAACCACGTGGAGGCGGCCATGTCCCTGCTCCTCGGCGGCCGCCAGGCCGAAGCAGGACGGGCACTGGAGTGGTTGGCGGCGACCCAGCACCACGACGGCAGCTGGTGTCATTACTACCTGGCCGACGGGGTCGAAGAACCGCGACGCGACCCCAACATCTCCGCGTACGTGGCCACAGGGACGTGGTGGTACTTCTTGGTCACCGGCGATGCCGGCGTCCTGGACGAGATGTGGCCGGTGATCGAGGCGGCCATGGCCTTTGTGCTGCGCCTACAGGAGCCGGGCGGTGAGATCCTGTGGTCGCTCGACGCCGACGGAACACCCGGGAGCTTCGCGCTGCTCACCAGTTCGGCTTCGATCCACCACAGCCTGCGCTGCGCGCTCGCCGTTGCCGACCGCCTCGGCCACGAACGCCCGGACTGGGAGCTCGCCGCCGGACGGGTGGCCCATGCCGTAGCCCACCGCCCAGGTGCCTTCGAGCCCAAGGAACGCTGGGCCATGGACTGGTACTACCCGGTGCTGTGCGGGGCGGTCGCGGGTGACGACGGCCGCCGGCACCTCGAGTCCGGGTGGCCCATTTTCGTGATGGACGGCTTGGGTGTGCGCTGCGTGTCTTCCAACCCGTGGGTGACCGCGGCGGAGACCGCCGAGTGCGCCATGGCCCTCGACGCCGTGGGGATGGTCGACGAGGCGGCCCGCCTGGTCGGCTGGACCCGCCACCTGCGCGACGACGACGGGTCGTATTGGACCGGTTGCGTGCATCCCCAGTGCGTGCGATTCCCCGGGGGCGAGCGCACGACCTACACCGCCGCCGCCGTGCTGTTGGCTGACCACGCCCTGTACGGAACGTCGGACGCCGCCGGGCTGTTCAGGGGCGAGACCCTGCCGGCGGTCATGGCGTTGGAGGGCGTTTGCGGTCCCGGTGAGCCCACTCGTACATGGGAAGGCCTCCGCACACGGTCGCCACTTTGAGGCCTGCCCGGGCGGCGAAGACCACAGCGAGCAGCGGGCGCGACCACACCGGCATCCGGGCGGAGAAGTAGAGGTACATGCCCCGGTGCTGGGAGATGACCCAGCGCAGCGGCACCTGGCGGATGCTGGTGCCCCCCAGGTGGACCACCTCTGCGTCGGGGGCCAGCCAGATCTCCCAGCCCGCCTTCCGGAATCGGTCTTGCCAGTCGAAGCCCTCCCAGTCGAGGACGTATCGCTCGTCCTGGAGACCGACGTCGACCACCGCCTCCCGGCGGACCAGGCAGGCTGCCTCGTGCCCTCGCCCGATCGGTCGCTCCTCGTCGTGGACCCATCCGTCCCACCAGAATCCCCGCGGGCTACCCGGCGCGCGGCGCCGGCCGAGCTGGCGACCTAAAACGGCCTCGGCCAAGGTCGGGAGATCGCCGGCGCTTGTCTGGACGGATCCGTCCTCGTAAACGAGGCGGGGCACCACCATCGCAGCTCGGGGATGGCGGTCGAGCACCTGGGACATGGCTTTGGTCGCGCCCGAACGGAACACCACGTCGGGATTGCAAATGAGCAGTAAGTTGCCGCGGGCAGCGACGATCCCCTGGTTGTTGGCCGCCGGGAGTCCTCGGTTGGTGGCGTTGGCGATCACCCGCACCCCCGGGTAGGTGGCGTGGACAGAGCGCACGCTGTCATCGCTCGAGCCGTTGTCGACGACTATCACCTCCCATGATGTCGGGGGTGGCTGCGCGTAGAGCGAAGCCAGACAGTTCAAAAGGACCTCACGGCTGTTCCAGTTCACGATGATCACCGACATCGCGATCGGCGACGGTATCCCGGGAATGGCTTCGGTCATCCCTGGGCGGCTCGTTCGTACGCGCAGTACACGGTGCGGGCGGCGTCTGCCCACGTCGGCGCGGCGGCAGCGCGGGCGAGGCCTTCGGCGCGAAGCCCCTCCCGGTGCGTCTCGTCGCCAAGGAGGCGTTCCAAGCCCTCACCGATGTTGCCTACGGTGGGCTCGGGGCACCACTCGGCCGCGTCTCCGAGCACCTCCGGCAGAGGACCCACGACCGCGGCGACGACGGGTGTACCGCTGGCCACGGCCTCGAGGGCCGGCATGCCGAAT
>OEPS010000540.1_pt1 | contig 13223 bp, 12 predicted proteins | sample 1539411 | NCBI WGS metagenome assembly OEPS01 (sample SAMN02671747, study PRJEB22543) | soil metagenome | biome: bacteria | place: China:Hunan Province, Lengshuijiang City | collected 2012-10-15 | depth 0.08m m | reverse complement strand
TTCCTCGTTCCCCGTCCCTCGTCTCTTCCTCGTTCCCCGTCCCTCGTCTCTTCCTCGTTCCCCGTCCCTCGTCAAGGACGCCACACGGATCAACGGCGCCACTCCCTGGTCCCTCGTCCGTTGGTGGCCCACGTCCCACCATCCCTCGTCGCGCCAGTCGCCTCAGGCGACCGCGCCCACCCCTCGTCCCTCGTCCGAATGGCAGTGCGAGGACGAGTGCGGGCTTCGGGCTATATTTCCCGTTCTATGCCCGAAGCCCCCACCCAGTCCGAGATCGCCGTCGCGATCGCCAGGCGGCGCACCTTCGCGATCATATCGCACCCCGATGCCGGGAAGACGACGCTCACCGAAAAGCTCCTGCTCTACGGCGGGGCGATTCACCTCGCCGGGTCGGTGAAGGGGCGTCGCGCGCAGCGGCATGCGACGTCGGACTGGATGGAGCTCGAGCGCGAGCGCGGAATCTCGGTGACGTCGAGCGTGATGCAGTTCCAGTACGCCGGCTACCATGTGAACCTGCTCGACACGCCCGGGCACGAGGACTTCTCCGAGGACACCTATCGCACCCTCGTCGCGGCGGACAGCGCGGTGATGCTGCTCGACAACCGTCGCGGCGTCGAGGACAGGACGCGGCAGCTGTTCGCCGTCTGCAAGCGGCGGCGGACTCCCATCTTCACGTTCGTCAACAAGTGCGACCGTGTCGGCGAGGATCCGCTCAAGCTGATCAGCGACGTCGAGGCCGATCTCGGGATCATGTGCCACGCGGTGACGTGGCCGATCCGGCGCGACGACGTCTTCATCGGCGTCTACGACCGCCGGCAGGGGAAGATCCACCTCTTCGACCGCGACGAGGAGCACGGCGCGACGCGGGTGCGCGACCACGTCGCCGCGCTCGACAGCGCGGAGACGCATGAGCTGCTCGGCGGCGAGGCGCACGCCACGCTGCTGCACGACCTCGAGCTGCTCGACCATGCGGGGCATCCCTTCGACGCCGAGGCGATCGCTTCGGGCGAGCTGTCGCCGGTGTTCTTCGGGAGCGCGCTGACCAACTTCGGCGTCGAGACATTCCTCGCCGAGTTCCTCGAGCTGTCGCCGGCGCCGCTGCCGCGCGAGTCGAACCTCGGGCTCATCGAGCCGACCGACGAGGCGTTCACCGGATTCGTCTTCAAGATCCAGGCGAACATGGACCCGAAGCATCGCGACCGGATCGCCTTCGTCCGCGTCTGCTCGGGGCAGTTCGAGGCGGGGATGGAGGTCAGGCAGACGCGCACGGGGAAGACCATCCGACTCGCCTCGCCGCAGCAGTTCCTCGCCCGGGAGCGGACGGCGATCGAGGAGGCGTGGCCGGGGGACGTGATCGGGGTGATGGATCGCGGGAACCTCCGCATCGGCGACACCCTCTCCGAGCGCGACGGGGTCGAGTTCCAGGGGATCCCGCGCTTTGCCCCCGAGCATTTTACGCGAGTGGTACTAATTGACCCGATCAAGCGGAAGCAGCTCGACGCCGGGCTCCGGCAGCTGACGGAGGAGGGGGCGGCCCAGGTGTTCTTCACCTCGCCGACCGACACCGCCGGTCCGACGCCGATCGTCGGCGCGGTCGGGCAGCTGCAGTTCGACGTCATGCTCCACCGGCTCGAGCACGAGTACGGCGTCCGCTGCCGGCTCGAGCGGATGGCGGGGAAGTCGCCTCGGTGGGTGACCGGCCCGAAGGAAGAGATCGAGCGCGTTGCCCGCGACCGCGGACGCTCGCTGATCTACGACGTCAAGGGCAACCCGGTCATCCTCTTCAACGACGCGTGGGACCTGAAGTGGGCGACGGAGAAGGAGACGAGCGTACAGTGGCACGAGGTCGCGCCGTAAGGCACGACACGACCCCGTCCTGACGCGAGCTTCCGGATCCTGTCGTCAGGGTGCCCCGCTCAGGGCATCTCCGTCATGTCGTAGCCGGCGATCCCCCAATCCTGCGCGAGCCCGGCGTTGGGATCCGCGCGGACGAGCACGTACACCCGGCTCGCTGCCGCGTTGGTGAAGACATACTGGCCTTCCGCGCTGTAGGCACCCGAGCCAGCGACGATGAACTTGGGAAGCGGTACCGCGCCGCGATACGCGAGATAGTCGCTGCCGTACACGCGCAGCTCCGGTGCCGCGGTCGCGTTCCAGCTTCCGGCGGGGAGCACGAGGACGCGCCCCGACGTGAGTGGCTGCACCGCCCACTGCACGGCCGACGTGCCCGACAGGTTTCCGGCGTACAGCATGTCCTCGGCGCGCACCTCGGAGGAGCGGAACACGTTGCCGCTGCGAGCGAACAGGCGCAGCCCGTCGTCCGAGATCCAGAGGTTGCCGCTGAAGGCGTAGTCGCCGTGATACGGCGAGTCGTACATCATCGTCGCCGTACCCGAGCGGATGTCGTACTTCTCGAAGTCGGACGGCGAGAGCCCGTTGTTCGCGCCGTAGATGTACTTGCCGGACGGATGCAGCCTGACGATCGTGCCGGCGCGGATGGTCGAAGCTGTCGTCTCCGCGCCGTTCGAGAGCTGGACGGTGTGGATGCTCACCCACTGGTCGACGCGCGGGAACGCGTAGACATAGCCGTTCCCGGGAAGCACGACGTCGAGCACGTCACAGGTGGTGGAGTAGACGCGCTCCACCGTGAGCGTGGTCAGGTTCACGTACGAGATCCAGCCGTTGTGCCCGACCGCGGCGTATTTCCCGTCGGGCTGCACCGCGACCGCCGCCGGGATCTGCGCGAGATCGACCGACTGCGTCGCGCCGCTCTCCGGGTCGACGATGTTCAGGCGGGACGGATTCGCCGACACCGTTATGATGCGATTCATCGGTGCGTCGAACTCGGCGTCGACGACGCGATGCGTCAGCTTGACGATCGGCTTCGTCCCGGTCGCGGTGATCGCTGCGTTGCCGATCGCGGGTACGTTCGCCACGGCGCCCTGTGCGCCGACGGTCGTGCCGAGCGTCCAGACCGCCGACGCGCGGCCGCTCGCGTCGGTGACCGCGCTCGACGTGATGGAGCCGCCCCCGCTGGTCACCGAGAAGGTGACGGTCGTGCCGGCGACCGGGTTGCCGAAGGCATCGGCGACCGCGGTCACCACCGGGAGGGGAAGGGGCTGGCCGATGTTGCCGATCTGGCTGTTGCCGGTCACGATCGACAGCTGCGTCGGCGCGCCGGGGGTGCCGGTCGCCGTGAAGGTGACCCCCGACGCGCCGGAAGCGGATGCGGTAAGCCTCTGCTCTCCGGCGACGGTACCGAGGCGCCAGCTGGCCTGGGCTTCCCCATTCGCGTTGGTGATCGCCGACGTTGGCGTCGCGGTTCCCGACTCGGGAGTGAAGCCGATCGTCGCGCCCTCGACCGGGGTCCCCGCTCCGTCGAGAAGCCTGACGACGAGGAGGTCGCCGAGGCTCGTGCTCACCGTCGCGGATTGCATGTTGCCGGACACGATCGACAGCGTGCGCGAGGACGGCTGCACGGTCGTCGCCGTCGCGGTGAAGATTGCGCTCACGTTCCCCGCGCTGGCCAGCACCGACTGCGCGCCTGTGCTCGACCCGAGGGTCCATCGCGTGCTGGCGATTCCGTTGCCGTCGGTCACGACCGCCGCCTGTGAAAGCTGCCCGCCTCCGGCCGCCGTGAAGCCGACCGTCACGCCCTGCATCGGCTGGCCCTGCGCATCGAGTGCGCGAACGACGAGGGGGTCTGGCAGCTGGTTCCCGGCCGGGCCGGTCTGCCCATTGCCGCTGACGACGACGAGCTGCGCCGCCGCGCGGGCTCGGCCCGTCGCCACGAAGGCGACCGGCGGCAGCGAGCCGACCTTGGCGGTCGCACGATTCTCACCAGCCGCCGTGCCCAGCCGGAAGAACGTTCGCGCGATTCCCGACGAGTTGGTGATCGAAGCCGCGGGATCGACGGAACCGCCACCGGCCGTGACCGACCATTCCACCCGCTGTCCGCCGACAGCGTTTCCCTTCGCGTCGAGGACCTCGACCATCAGCGGATTCGGCAGCTCGCTGCCGGCCGTCGCTTCCTGGTTGTTGCCCGAAACCAGCTGGACGATCGAGGGAGTCGGCTTCGGACCGGTGCCCGAGTCCTTGCACGACAGGGTGGCGGAGAGCGCGAGCAGGGCTGCGATGCGGAGCGGTCGGCGGATGGCGATGCGCATGAGGCAGTGGCGGGGAAAAAGGTCCGCAATCATAACGCGTGAAGCTGCCCGCCGCACTGTTCGAAAGCTCGACACTTCTCGCTTTCTCTGGGGCTGCACCGCTGGGCACCCCATTCCCGCGGCCTAACGCCGGAATACCAGCGTCTCCCCCTGGTCGTCGCTGACCGTCAACGTGTTGCCGTCGAGGACACCGGTGGCTGTCATCCCGCTGCACTCCTCCGTCTCGTTGCCGGTCATCGTGAAGGTGTTCCCGCTCCGACGGTACGTCCCGCCGCAGCTCAGCCGCTCCGGTGCCGCGGGAAATCCGTTGGCGACGACGTCGAGCTTCACCTCCTGCGCGAAGGTGGAGTTCGCGTTCAAGGTCAGCGCCCCCTCGGTCAGCGTCACCTTCAGCGCCGGTACGTCGACCAGCGTGAGCGGCAGCGTCGCCCCATCCACGGAGACGAGCCGGTACCGCCCCAGAAAGGCGAGAGCGTTCGGGCCGGTCGAATCGCTGCATCCAGCCGCGATGAGCGCCATCGCCGCGGCGGCGAGGAAAGTCCTGATCCTTTGCATTCTTCTCCCTCAATGATTGCCGGTCCGCGGCGCGGCCTCGTGCCGGGGCGCAATGCTCACGCCGAGCCAGAATCTCGCGACTTCTCCCGGGGCCACAAGACGCTGCACCCCGATCGACGCGGCGAGGCCGATTCGCTCGAGGGCGGCGGCCACTCCACCGGACACGATGTAGCGGGTCTGCCCCCAGGCGAGCTGCACATGCAGGTCACCACAGTTGTCGTCCGGACCGAGGTCCTCGCACGGCCGCATCCTGATGTGCCCCCACGCCATCGTCGGTGCGGCGAAGACGGAGAACCTCGCCCCGCGCGACCGGCCCGCGATCTCCACTGGAAATCGCAGGGCGAACGACGCGCGCGTGTCCCCGCCGAACCCGCCCCACCCCACTGCCGCGTCGACCCCGGCGTCAGGGCTGACGGTCGCGTGGGGGAGGACCTGCGACCGGCCCCCGCCGTAGAGCTCGAGCGCGGAGAGCTGTCCGAGCCCACTCGGATCCGCGGCGCGCAACCCGACCCGTACCCCCCCATACGCGGCCGACGCGCGCTTCCTGGCGCTGTCGCGCTCGATCGTCTCCCCTCGAAGGCCGAGCACGATCGTCTCGTGCCGGCTGCCGTACGAGCCGCGGGCGGCGCGCCCCCACGCGAGGTCGAGGCGCGTCGCAGTCACGCTCTTCGCCGAGTCGCCGATCATCCACGCCGGGCCGGGCGGCGAGGGCATCGAGACGGCGACCAGCGACGCGGCCAGGGAGCGATCGGTCGGATTCCGCTCCTGCCCGCCCAGTCCAGTGGCCGCGAGCGCGGTCACCAGCACCGCGGCCGGTGCGTTCCGGGGCATGCGCGCCTAACGGCGAAAGACGATCGTCGTTCCCTCGTAATCGACGGTGAGCGTGCTTCCGCTCAATGTCCCGATCACCCGCTGGCTGGCGCAGATGTCGGTCTCGGGGGTCGTCAGCGTGATCGTGTTCCCGCTTCGCGCATAGCTGCCAGGGCAGGAGATCGCCTCGACCGGGCCTTGCGTCCCGTCGATCGTCTCGACGCTCGTCAGGCTCTCGACGAAGGTGTTGTTCGCGTTGAGCGACAGGCTGCCCTGCGTCACCTGCAGGTTGTAGCCGGGCATGTCGATGACGGTCGCCGGGAGCGGGTCGCCATCGATGCTCACCATGTCGTAGAGGCCGACATGGCTCGTGTCGGGGGCATTCGAGTCGCCGCCGCATCCCGCGACGGCGAGGAGCGTCGCGGCGAGGGCGACGACGGTGGCCGAGCTGCGCATTGCTGTTCCTCCTGAAGGGGACGATGTCCTGGCGATCGGCGGGAACGCTACGAGAACCCCGCTGGCCCGACCATACGTCACCCTACGTAGCGCTCCGCCATCCCCCCCGTCAGCGACGGAAGACTTCCTCGACCTGTGTGATCGTCACGTTCTCCGCCCTGATCCCGAGCTTCCGCGCGCTGATCACCTTGTCCTCGTCGAGCAGCTCGGCGAGCCTGGTCGCGTCGTACTTCGTCGGCGAGAATACGTCGGACACCGGCGCATCGCGCAGCCCATAGGCATCCCTTGTCGTCACCCCGACATGCTGGTCGATCGTCGAGAGATGCTTCCGGATCGCCGCGTTGTGGTCAGCCGGCGTCAGCCTGCCTGACGCGCCGCGCATTGGCCCGTGAGCTCCGGGACGACCTTCATATGTCGTTCTCGCGGCGTTCGGGGTTCGTGAAAGCTCTCCCCTCGCAGAGTCGCACGCTCGATTCTACCTTCCGTGCTTCCCTCACCAACTCGACGATGCACCGATTCTTCGCCGCCGCCGTTGTCGCCGTCGCCGCCGCGCTCGCCGCACTCCCTGTCTCTGCGCAGACCGAGGCCCTCTGGTACTCGACCGATGCCGAGACGAGCGTGCAGAGCTTTCTCGCGAACGCCGGGAAGATCACGGTCGTCGCGCCGCAGTCGTTCTCCATGGACAGCATCGGGACGATCTGGGGAAAGGTGGATTCGCGGGTGATCGCGACGGCGCGGGCGAAGGGGGTGAAGGTCATCCCGCTGATCGTGAATCCGGGGTTCGACCAGTCGATCATTCACCACATCCTCAACACCCCGCACGCGCGCAGGCGGGCGATCCGCAACATCGCGGCTCTCTGCCGGGACAACCGGTTCGACGGGATCCAGTTCGACTTCGAGAACATCAACGTCACCGATCGCGACGCGTTCACGTCGTTCTCCCGTGAAGTCGCCGATTCGCTGCACCGCATCAGATGCTCGCTCTCGGCTGCGGTCGTCCCGCGGTCGAGCGAGTTCCCCGGTGCGACGCCGTACCATCAGTGGATCTACGACAACTGGCGCGGCGCGTACGACTACAAGGCGCTCGCCGAGTCGATGGACTTCCTTTCGCTGATGACCTACTCGCAGCACACCCGCCGCACTCCACCCGGTCCCGTCGCCGGCTATCCGTGGATGGAGGACGTGGTGAAGTACGTGCTGTCGCTGGGCGTTCCCGCGTCGAAGATCTCGCTCGGACTCCCGTCCTATTCGGAGCGCTGGTATCCGACATACGACGCGCAGGCCGGCGCGCACACGAGCGGCAGCGGCGTGTCCTACCAGGTCGCCCAGGGGATCCTCGCCGAGAACGGCGTCACCCCGACATGGGACGAGAAGCAGAAGGAAGCCTATGCCTTCTGGGAGAACGACGGGATCAACGAGTTCCTCTTCCTCGAGGATGCACGGGCCTTCGCAGCGCGCCTCGCGCTCGTCTCGCAGTACAGGCTGCGCGGGTACAGCGTCTGGGTACTGGGGCAGGAAGATCCCGCCGTCTGGACGCTGAAAGGAGTCCGGCAGTAGCGCTCTCGCCCGAAATCGATGCCGGCCGCATCAAGACGGTGAGCCCCCCCCATAGGGGTCGGAGTCGTTCCCTCTCCCTCGTTCACCGCCTCGATCCGGCAACAACCGCGACCCCGAGTTACCCTCGCCCTCCGTTCTCCGTCGAATTGAATAGCGAGTACACGGAACGGAGGCGTCGAGTGTCCCAGATCGACTGGAAGTCCAAGCTGCGTGAGATCGAACGCGAGTACGACGGGCTCCCCCCTGAGCCGTCGCCGTCGGCGCAGCGGGCGAAGAAGATGGCCGAGCAGGCGGCGAAGGATCGGGTTTCGCGACGGTGGGTGCTGGTGCGGCTCGCCCTCGTTCTCGCGCTCAGTGTCTCGATCCTGTTCTGGCCCTATCAGGCGCGGTGCGGGGTGCAGCTTGGCGGGTTTCTCGCGGCGAGCGGGATCGTGATCCTCGGCGGGCTCTGGATAGCGGTGCTCAGCTGGCACCACCGGATGCCGGAAACGCACGCAGTCTCGATGCTGGTGGTGCTCTGGGGGGTCGCGGTGCTGGCGCGCGAGACCCTCCCGCGCATCGGCTATGCGCGCCCTGACGCGGCCCGCGCCGCCTGGCGCTGCCCCGGCTAGCGGGGCACGCGCCTAACGGTTCCGCGCGGCACGGTTCCGCGCGGCCGCGACTGCCGGCCGACCGGCTATTGAATCGGTGCGCCGGCGCGGGCCGGGATCTTCACCCGCAGCAGCTGGCCCACGGTCGGCGCGACCTGCATGATCGTCGGCTGGCCGGCGATCCGCCCCGTCGTGACTCCCTTCGCGAGAAGCAGGAAGGGCGTCGTCCGGTCGCCGGGCTGGCTGGTGCAGTGCTCGCGCGTCGCGGGCATGCCGGCGACACAGTGCTCGCCATGTCCACCCCCATGATCGGCGGTGACGATGAGCGCGACGTTCCCGCTCTCGATCGCCGGCCGGAGCGCGCGCTCGATCGCGTCGACCGCCGAGTCGGCGCCGCGGGCGGCGGCCAGGTACTGCGCGCCGAGGACGTCCCCGCCGCCAGCGGCGACCGAGTCGGTGCGCACCCAGCCGAAGTCGTGGCCGGCAAAGTCCACCGTCGGGATGTGGACGAAGAGCAGCGCTGGCGCGTCGGCGGCCGTCGCGGCGGTGATCGCGCTCGCGCGCAGGGCGTCGAGGTCCGCGGTGACGCTGGTGATCTGGTCGATCCCGAAGAAGCTCTGCGCGCTGGCGAGGCTCGACCCGGGGATCAGGGAGGTGGCGGCGAGGGCGCTGGTGCGGCCCCCCGCGTCCTTCACCCACTGGAACATCGTCGTCGCGCCATTGATGGCGAGGGCGAGTCCCGCCGACTGGTCGAGGGTGTTGGTCACCACGCCCATCGCCGTCACGTCGCGGCCGGTGAACATCGAGAGATGCCCGGGGACGGTGAGCGAGGGGACGACGGTCTGCATGCTGTCGGTCCACGCCGCGCGCGACTCGAGCGCGGCGAGGGCGGGCATCTTCTGGACGCCGTCGGCGCGGAGTCCGTCGATGCTGACGACGACGACGCGCCTGACGGCGGGGAGGCTGCTCTCGGTCCTGGCAGCGGCGCCGAGGGCGTCCAGGGAGCAGGCGACCTGGGTGACACAGAGCACAGCAGCGAGGGCGGGATACTTCAACGTCTTCAGCATCTGCGGCAATGGAAACTGGAACGGTGCGGCTTGCGGCTTCCATTCCCAGACGAGCGGGTGCCGGCCGGGGAAACAGCCGACCGTTAGGCAGTGAGCCGGGGCACAGCCGCGGCGTGCGGCGCGACGGCCGCCGAGTCATCCGTCCCGGGGGCGCCCATCCCGGCCGCTCCCGCCGGGCGCTGCATCCGTCTACCCTCGCGTCATGCCAGACGTGCAGCACGGCATCCGGGCCCCGCAGACGGGAATGGCGATCAACGCCGCGCTCGCCGATTGGCGGTCGCAGCGCGACCGGCGGACGACCGTCACCCGTATGGCTACGGCAAGGCGGAGGCTATCGCCGCCGTCGCGGTCTCGCACATGGAGCCGTACCGCCCCTGACCGGCCGACGTCACCCGGTACCTCCCCGGCCGGCGGCGCGCCCCACCCGGTTGATGTCCGCCGCCTCGAGCACGGCCCTGGGGTTTCCGTGCTCGGCGACCGCGAGCATCGCGCGACCCATGCGCTCCGTCGTCGTCACCGCATCCGGGAAGAGCCGGCGGATGAGGGGAGCGAGCGGCGAGAGGATCGCGTAGCTCACGCGGTAGAGGGCCGTTCGCGACCGGATCCCGTGCATCGGGATGATCAGCCCGGGGCGGAACATGAACGCGCGACGGAAGCCGAGTGCGAGCAGCGCGTTCTCCGTCCTCCCTTTCACCCGCGCCCACATCACCCGTCCCCGCTCGCTGCTGTCCGTCCCCATCCCGGAGACATAGATGAAGGTCATCCCGGGATTCAACCGCACCAGCGTTCGTGCGACGGCGAGCGTCAGGTCGTGGGTGACGCGCGAATACTTCTCCTCCGTCAGCCCGGCCGCCGAGGTGCCTAACGTGAAGAAGCAGGCGTCATACCCGGCGAGCTGCCGGTCGACGCTGGAGAGGTCGTGGAGGTCGGGCACCACCAGCTCGCGCAGCTTGGGGTGCGCCTGCCTCGTCGAGTTGCGCCCGACGGCGAGGAGCTGCGTCACCTCCGGGTCGAGCAGGCACTCGCGCAGCACCCCCTGTCCGACCATCCCGGTGGCGCCGAAGAGAATGACTTTCATGGGGGAGGAGTTGAGGGTGATGACGGAAGCTATGCGACGACGGGGGGAGAGGGACGGCGCGATAGCGGAGAGTTGCGGAACGGCGCCACCGAGGCGCCGAGACGCAGAGAACCGCCGGTCGCGGCTGAGCTGTCGCGCTGGGGTCGAACGGCGCCGCAGAGACGCAGGGACGCAGAGGGTGCGCAGAGAACAGCCCGCAGGGTTGAGCCGTTCGCACCAGAGCCGAACAACTTGGGGCAAGCGGGGCGAGATCATCTCGCCGGCTTGCCCCCAATCCTCTATCGGGTTCGGTTCGAAGCGACTCGCTCGCCGATGGAGTGCTCGGCGCCTCGCGAGCACCAACAGGTGGGAACGACGATTACGCGGATTTCGCGGATCACCGCGGATCATTCGTCGTGGCGGGGAAGCGCCCCTCGCCCGGTCAAGGAGCCATCGGTGGGTTTCCCTTCAGATCCATGAAATCGTAGTTCCCCTGGTACGAGCCGGAACGACCTGGGGGCACGCGCGGCGAGATCATCTCCCATGCTTGCCCCCAATCAGTTCGGCCGCCGCGCGAACGGCTCAGCCCTGCGGGCTGTCTCTGCGAACCCTCTGCGTCCCTGCGTCTCTGCGACGCCGTTCGCAGTTCTCTGCGCCTCGGTGCCCTGGTGGCGCTGTGCCGCAGTCAACCGCCTTGCCCGAACCGCCCCGCCTCCCTCCCCACCCCGCTCCGACTCGTCGTATAATGAAAGGTCATGTCGCCGTCCTCACCACGCAGCATCCTCCTCGCCGACTGCGACGTCTACTACGTCCAGCTCGCGCGCATCGCCGACCCGGAGGGGGCGGGGCGCGCCGAGCTGCTCATCGTCGGCGGGTCGGCGGAGAGCCGCGGCGTGGTCTGCTCGGCGACCTATGAGGTGCGGAAGTACGGCGTCCGCTCGGGGATGCCGATCTCGCGGGCGGTTCGGCTCTGTCCGCAGGCGATGTGCGTGCCGGTGCCGCGGAAGCTGTGCGCGGAGAAGAGCGAGGAGATCGTCCACGTCCTCCAGCGTTTCGCGCCGGATGTCGAGAGCGCGTCACCCGACGAGGCCTATCTCGACCTGACGACGACCATGGAGACGGTCTATCGCGGGCGCTCGCTCGAGGAGGTCGCACACACGATCCGCGACGCGGTCTGGCAGGAGACTGCGATCCGGATCTCGATGGGCGGAGGGACCAACAAGCTGGTTGCCAAGCTCGCCGTCGAGCTGGCGAAGCCGCGCGCGGGAACGGGAGGGAATGGCGTTCACATTGTCGCGCCCGGCGACGAGGCGAAGTTCGTCTCGCGCCTGCCGCTCGCCGAGTTTCCCGGTGTCGGCCCGAGGTTCCAGGAGCAGCTTGCCCGCTGCGGATGGCGCGAGGTGAAGGACGTGATCGAGGTCCCGCGCGAGGAGCTCGACCGGCGCCTCGGCGAGCGTTCGGCCGCCTGGCTCTCCGACATCATCCGCGGGATCGACGACTCCGCCGTCGAGCAGCGTGAAGAACCGAAGTCGATGGGGCGCGAGGAAACCTTCGCCCGCGACGTGATGGACGACGCCCCACTCGAGCGCGAGCTGCTGCAGCTCGTCGACCGGGTGACATCGGACCTGCGCGATTCCGGCTACGCGGCGCGCACGATAACCGTCAAGCTGAAGGACAGCGACTTCACCCTCCGCTCCGCTTCCCGAACGTTAGGCGAGCCGGTCACGACCTGGCACGCGATGGCTCCGGTCGCGAAGGAGCTCCTCGCCCAGCTGCGAAGGAAGCGCCGCGTTGCCGCCCGCCTGGTCGGCGTCGCGGCCGCCCAGCTCGTCCACATCGGGAGCGAAGGGGGACAGCTCGCCCTCTTCGACGAGGAGAAACCCGGCCGTGAAACCGACCGCCACCGCGACCTCGCCGCGGCGATGGACTCGGTCCGATCGCGTTATGGGCGGGAAGCGATCAACATCGGACGCGGGACCGTCGAGCAGTGACGAGCGAGGTGTGAGGCTGCGCTGGGCGCGGCGGCGTTTTTTGACCAGCGACGATGATGCTGCTCGACGATGAATCCGGAGTATCGGCCGACGCGGCCGGCCACATGATCGCGGAGTCCACCGGGGAGCGCGGTCCACCTCGGCACCGCCCTACTTCGCGATCGTGACCGGCGCGCTCGTCGCGCGGACGCTGGTGCCGCGCGGCCCGCCGGCGGACGCGAAGGCGATCACCAGCCGGTAGCGGCCCGCGTCGAGCGACGCGCCGAAGCTCGTCGGCGCGGTGCGTGTCGCGTTCGGGCCAAGGATCCACGCTTCCATGGTGCACATCCGTCCTTCGGGGACGACCTGCCAGGCGGTTCCCGACTCGCGCTCGAGCGTGCGCGTGCACGGGTTGAACGTCCACTCCTTCCTCGTGTGGTTCACGATGGTGAGCGTCGCATTGTCCCCGGCGCGGTACGACGTCCGGTCGGTGCGCAGCTCGATCGCGACGGCGGAGTCGGCTGTCGCGACTGGAGGAGCCGGGGCCGGCGCGCCTGACGCGCTGTCCGGGGATGGGGCTGGCTTGCGCACGCACGCGGCGGCGAGGAACACGCCAGCAACCAGCAAACCGCTGCCGGACCGGTTGTACGAGCGTCGCTGCATGGGACGTTTCCTCCACTGCGGGGTCGGCGCCTGTTCGCGCCGGATTGGAGATGATCACCGGACCGCTGCATGATCTCCCCTCGCTGCACCGCCGTCAACCTCGACGCGAGGCCACGATGCGCCGCACCGCACGCCAGCAGCTCCTGCTCGTCCTCGCGTTAGGCAGCCCGCTCGGGGAACGGCGACATCGAGGCACCGGGAACAGCTGACGGGCGAGATCATATCGCCTGCTTGCCTCAAGTTGTCGTCAGGTCTTGCCGGGAGACTCGTGCGCGGATGGAGTGCGGAGCGCACTCCGAGCACCAACAGGCGGGAACGACGATTTACGGATG
>OEPS010000539.1_pt1 | contig 13236 bp, 13 predicted proteins | sample 1539411 | NCBI WGS metagenome assembly OEPS01 (sample SAMN02671747, study PRJEB22543) | soil metagenome | biome: bacteria | place: China:Hunan Province, Lengshuijiang City | collected 2012-10-15 | depth 0.08m m | reverse complement strand
TCGCTCGCCGCCTGCGAGGGCGCGATCCTCGTCGTCGACGCCTCGCAGGGAATCCAGGCGCAGACGCTGTCGAATCTCTTCCTCGCGATGGACGCGGGGCTCGAGATCATCCCCGTGCTCAACAAGATCGACCTCCCCGGGGCCGAGCCGGAGCGGCGCCGCCAGGAAGTCGTGGACCTTCTTGGCTGCGCGCCGGAAGACGTGTTGCAGGTCAGCGCCAAGGCGGGGATCGGGATCGCCGAGCTGCTCGAGGAGGTGGTGCGCCGCGTCCCGCCGCCGAAGGGCGATGTCGACGGGCCGCTGCGCGCGCTGATCTACGATTCGTACTACGACCGGTATCGCGGCGCGATCCCGAGCGTGCGTGTCGTCGACGGCTACATCCGCCCGAAGATGAAGATCACCTTCGGCGCGAGCGATTCCGTCTACGAAGTGGACGAAGTCGGGTACAACCAGCTCCGCCAGGTGAAGACCGACCAGCTCGGGCCCGGGGAAGTCGGCTACGTCGTCGCCAACCTCCGATCCGTGAGCGAGACCCGCGCCGGCGACACCGTCTTCGACGCGACCAACCGCGCGGCGGAACCGCTCCCCGGCTACCGCGAGGTGCGGTCGTTCGTCTTCGCCGGCCTGTATCCGACCGACACGACGCAGTACGAGACCCTTCGCGACGCCCTCGAAAAGCTCAAGCTCAACGACGCGTCGCTGCAGTACGAGCCGGAGACCTCGACCGCGCTGGGGTTCGGCTTCCGCTGCGGCTTCCTCGGGCTGCTCCACATGGAGATCGTCCAGGAGCGGCTCGAGCGCGAGTACGAGCTCGACCTCGTCACCACGGTGCCGAGCGTCGAGTACAAGGTCTACCGCACCGACGGCACCCTCGAGCTGATCGAGAACCCGTCGCTGATGCCCGACCCGGGGACCATCGACAAGGTCGAGGAGCCGTACGTCAAGGCGCGGATCATGTCGCCGGCCGAGTACATCGGGCCGATCATGACGTTAGGCACCGAGCGCCGCGGCATCTACAAGAACATGACGTACCTCGACCAGGAGCGGGTCGAGTTCGACTGGGAGTTCCCGCTCGGCGAGATCATCCTCGACTTCTTCGACAAGCTGAAGACGGTCAGCCGCGGCTACGCCAGCCTCGACTACGACATGCTCGGCTACCGCGAGAGCGATCTCGTGCGGCTCGACATGCTGATCAACGGCGACCCGGTGGATGCGTTCAGCGTCATCATCCACAAGGACAAGGCGTACGACTGGGGCCGGAAGATCGCCGACAAGCTGAAGGACCTGATCCCGCGCCAGCTGTTCGAGGTCGCGATCCAGGCGGCGATCGGCACGAAGGTCATCGCGCGCACCTCGGTGAAGGCGCTGCGCAAGGACGTCCTCGCGAAGTGCTACGGCGGCGACATCAGCCGCAAGCGCAAGCTCCTCGAGAAGCAGAAGGAAGGCAAGAAGCGCATGAAGCAGGTCGGCGCGGTCGAGATCCCGCAGGAAGCCTTCCTCGCCGTCCTGCAGGTGGACTGATCCTCTCCCGGCCGCCGTCGCTGCGCGGGCCCGCTCTCAGCTGTTGGCCGTTGGCGTCCAGCGACGGCGGAACGCGAACGTAACCGCAGTCGCTCAACGCTAACGGCTAAAGGCTCACGGCTGCCCTTGGGCTCTTCTCTCGTCATCCAGACCTCGTTCCTCGGTGATACCGTGCTCACGACGCCGCTGATCGCGCGGCTCGCCGAGCACGGTCCGGTGGACGTGCTGGTGACGGCGGCGTCGGCGCGGCTGCTGGCGAACCATCCGGCGATCCGCGAGACGATCGTCTACGACAAGCGCGGGCGCGACCGGAGCGTGACGGGCTTCGCGCGGATGGCGAATCGCCTGCGCGGGCGCCGCTATGACGCCGCGTATCTGGCGCAGGGCTCGGCGCGGAGCGGCGCGCTCGCCCTCGCGGCGCGGATCCCGCGCCGCGTCGGCTTCGAGACGTCGTCCGGGCGGGCGTTCTACACGGTCCGCGTGCCCGCCCCCGCGGGGATGCACCACGCCGAGAAGCTCTTCACGTTAGGCAGCGCCGGCGGCGCGCGCCCCTGGTCGCGCGACGAGCTCCGGCCCCGTCTCTATCCGGGTGCCGGGGAAAGCCGCATCGTCGACGAGCTGCTGGGCGCCGGGGCTGGCGACGGGCGCCCGCTGGTGGCCCTCGCGCCGGGAAGCGTCTGGGCGACGAAGCGGTGGCCGCACTACCCCGCCCTCGCCAGGGCACTCGCCGCCCGCGCCCGCCTCCTCGTCATCGGCGGGAAGGACGACACCGCGCTCGCGGCGGAAATTCTCTCCGCGGCCGATGACCCGGCTGCCGTCGACGCGACCGGACGGCTTACATTGTTGGCATCCGCCGAGTTGATCGGCCGGGCGAAGGTGATCGTGAGCAACGACTCGGCGCCGCTCCACCTCGCCTCGGCGATGGGCACGCCGACCGTCGCCGTGTTCGGGCCGACGGTGCCGGCGTTCGGCTTCGGGCCGCTCGCCCGGCGGTCGGCGATCGTGGAAGACGACATGCTGGCATGTCGGCCCTGCGACCGGCACGGACCGAAGCGCTGTCCGCTCGGCCATTGGAAGTGCATGCTGCACCAGTCGCCGGCGCGCGTCGCCGGCATCGTCAACGGATACCTCATCTCGTGAGCCCGCAGATGGCCCATAGCGACCAGCGGTTCATCATTGGCGTCGACCTCGGGGGGACGAACATCGTCGTCGGCGCGATGCCCGACGACGGGACCCGCCATTACGGGCTCCGCTCGCAGCCGACGATGGCGGAGCTCGGGGCCGATGTCGTCGTCGAACGGATCGCGCAGATGATCCGCGACGTGATGGACGTGACGATGGCGGAGACGGGAGCGACGCGAACGCAGTTCGCCGGCGTCGGCATCGGCGCGCCCGGCCCGCTCGACCGCGAGCGCGGCATCGTCATCGTCGCGCCGAACCTCGGCTGGAAGGACTTCCCCCTGCGCGACCGGATCTCGCACGCGGTCGGTCTTCCGGCCACGCTCGACAACGACGCCAACTGCGCAACGTTAGGCGAGTGGTGGATCGGCGCCGCGCGGGGCGGCCGGGCCGTGGTCGGGATGACGATCGGGACCGGGATCGGCGGGGGGCTCGTCGTCGATGGGCGGCTCTGGCACGGGGCATCCGACGTCGCCGGCGAGATCGGCCACACCACCATCGACATGCATGGCCGCCGCTGCAAGTGCGGCAACTACGGCTGCCTCGAGGCGTACGCATCGGGGCCGAACATCGCCGAGCGCGCGCGCGAGCAGCTCCTCGGCGACGGAGAATCGGTGCTGACCCGGATGGTCGGGGGCAACCCCGACCTCATCACCGCGCACACGGTGTACGAGGCGGCGCACGCCGGCGACCGGATCGCCCTCGACGTCGTGAAGGAGACCGCGGCGTTTCTCGGCGCCGGGGTCGCGAACCTGCTCAACACCTTCAATCCCGACGTCGTCGTGATCGCCGGCGGTGTCACTCAGGCTGGCGAGGCGCTGTTCGAGCCGCTCCGCGCCGAGGCGCGCCGCCGCGCGTTCAAGCCGGCCTACGACGCGTGCCGCATCGTCCCCGGTGAGCTCGACGGCGCGGCCGGCGTCGTCGGTGCGGTCGCCACCTTCCGCTCGCAGCATCCGCACGTCGCGTGATCCGCCGGAAGCGCGTCGGCGTCATCGGTTCATTCGTCTGGGACATCATCCATGGCCGCGACCTGCGCACCGCGCCGGTCGAGGAATGGGGGGGGATCGCCTATGCGCTGAGCGCCTTCGACGCCGCGCTCCCCGGCGACTGGGAGATCGTGCCGGTGATGAAGGTCGGCAGCGATCTCGCCGCGCGCGCGCGAGAGTTCCTCGCGACGCTCAGGCGCATCGCGCCCGACGCGGCGCTGTACGAGGTGCCGATCCCGAACAATCGCGTCGAGCTGCGCTACATCAGCGACGAGCGCCGGAGCGAAGTGATGAGCGGCGGCGTCCCCGGGTGGAGCTGGGCCGCCCTGCGGCCGATGCTCGCCGGGCTCGACGCCCTCTATGTGAACCTGATCAGCGGGTGGGAGATCGACCTCGAGGTCGCGCGGCTGCTGCGCCAGTCCTTTCGCGGCCCGATCTACTGCGACCTGCATTCAGTGACGCTCGCGCTCCGCGCCGACGGCCTGCGCGAGCTCCGTCCCCTCACCGACGTCGCCGAGTGGTGCCGGTGCTTCGACATCATCCAGGTCAACGAGGACGAGCTGTCGATGATGGCGCCTGACGGGCTGGCCCTGGCCGCCACGGCGCTGGCCGCTGGCGTTCGGTGTCTGTGCGTCACGCTCGGGCCCCGCGGGATGGCCTACTTCGCAGCATCCGGTTTCGATCGGCTGTCCGATCTCGCGACGCGCCATGAACTTGGCGTTTCCGAAGGCGCGATTCGCACGCAGCGCGTGCCCGCGGCTGCAACTCGCGAGCCGCGCGGCGACCCGACCGGATGTGGCGATGTTTGGGGCGCGACCTATTTCTCTCGGCTGCTCGCCGGTGATATGTTTGCGGTCGCCATCGACGCAGCGCAGCGAGCCGCCGCGCGCAACTTCGAGCATCGCGGTGCCTCCGGGCTCGCGAGCTACCTGCGAGGAGAGCTCTCCACTACGTGACCACCGTCATCAACGTCCCCCCGTCACTCGACGACGTCACGTTCGAGCAGGTGCTGGAGCAGGTGGCCAACGTTCCCGCCGACGAGAAGCTCCTCGTCGACGCGCGGCACGCGCGCTGGGCGTCCCCGTTCGGCCTCACGGCGCTGCTCACCCTCGCACAGTCGCGCGCCGAGCGCGCGGCGTTCGCGCCCCCCGAGTCGGACGACACGCTCTCCTACTGGACGCGGGCCGGCTTCTTCAGGCATGCGGTCGACCTCTTCGAGATCGTCGGCACCGCGCCCCGCCAGAAGCCCTCCGGGGAATCCGACGTGCTCCTCGAGATCACGCCGATCGCCAGGAGCGACGACGTGCACGAGATCGTCAGCCGCATCCAGCAGAAGGCGCAGCACATCCTCACCCGCGAGCTCAACCTCGACGCGAAGGCGACGATGGGGTTCGCGATGACCCTCTCCGAAGCGTGCCAGAACATCGTCGAGCACGCGGGACGCGGCGGATGGGTCGCGGTGCAGACTTACAAGTGGACCAAACGCCTCGGCCGTCGAGTCGTCGTGATCGCGGTATGCGACGCGGGTGTCGGCTTCCGGCAGTCGCTGGAGAGCGCACCCGGTCGCGTGCGCAGCGACCGCTGGGACGACGCGATGGCGCTCGAGGAAGCTGTCGTGCGTGGCGTGAGCCGGTTCCGCGACCCCGGTCGTGGGCAGGGCCTTGCCGGCGTTCGCCGGTACGTCGGCCGGTGGGATGGCAAGCTCTCGGTGCGCAGCGGGACGGCGCGCATCGCGATCGTGCCGACCTGGGACGACGACGTCGCGCTCAAGGAAGGTCTCCCCCCCTTTCCTGGTGCACAGATGCAAATCACCATCCCGGAGCGACTGGCGGCCGGGCGATGATCAACCACATCGACCTGAGCACCGTCCTCCGCCGCACGGTGTGCGACCTGTATTCCAATCTCGTCACGCGCCCGACCGGCGCCGCCGTGCGCACGGCCATCGAGACCCAGCTCGCCGAGCTGGGGGGCCGCACCGTCACCGTCATCGACTTCAGCAACGTCAGCCTCCTCGACTTCTCCTGTGCGGATGAAGTCGTGGCCAAGCTGCTGCTGCCCTACTGCGACGACTGCCCGCCGCGCGACGCCTACTTCGTGTTCCGCGGGATGAGCGAGACGCATCTCGATGCGCTCGAGCACGTCCTCGAGCGGCATCGCCTCGCCCTCGTGCTGCAGCAGGAAGACGGGGTGCCGACGATCGTCGGGGCCGTCTCCGTCGCCGAGCGCAAGGTGTGGGAGGCGGTGATCGAGCTCGGGAGTGCGACCTGCGACGAGGTCGCGCGCCAGGTCGGCGTCGCCGCCGAGGAGGGCGACATGCTCCTCAACGCGCTCGCCCGGCGTCGCCTGATGATGAAGCTCGGCGACCAGTGGGTGGCAGTCGGCGCGCCGGCATGACGCCGATCGGGAGGGGGCCGGGCGAGGATTCTCGCCAACGCCCGCTCCGCGTCGTCGGGTTCATCGCGACGCGGGCGAACGATCCGGAGCGCGGCCCGATGGTGACGATGAACCCTGACGACGCGCGGACGCGGCTCCTCGTCGACGGCGAGCTGGCGTGGGTCTACGGCCCGCGGCGCCACGAGCTGGCCGAGGTGCGCATCGACGAGCGTCTGACGCGCGGCGACGTCAACCTCCGCGACATCGTCGGCGTCGCGCCGTCGGAAATCGTCCGCGTCGTGAAGCCCGACCTCGACGACCGCGGCGGCGCGGTGCGGGGCGCGCGCTACGCCTGAGGAGAGCGCTTTCCCGGGGAACGCGGCGGGCGGTCCGCCGCCCCTGATCGAGCCCGAGCGCCGGCGGCGGGAACGGCGCGTCAACGCCCGCGTCGCCGACCTGACGATTCCAGAGATGCGGCGGCTGCTCGTCACCACGCTGCTCTCGTCGATCGTGATCGTGCTCTTCCTCTACATGGTGCGGCGGGTGATCGTCGCCGGGGTGCTCGGGGTCATCATCGCGGTGTACCTCCGCCCGCTCTACCTGCGACTGCTCCGCCTCACCCGCCGCCGCGCGCCGGCGGCGCTCCTGACGCTGGTCGTCATCGTCGTCCCGGTGCTCGCCGCGATCGCCTACAGCTACGCCGAGCTGAGCGACCTCGCGAAACACGTCGACGTCAACCGCGAGGCGATCGCCGCGCAGGTGACCGCGGCGGTCCGCACGATCCCCTTCCTCGAGGACGCGAACGTCGGGGCCTCGGTGCGGGCCTGGGTGCTCACAACCTCGGCGTACGGCGCGCGGCTTCCCGGGATGCTGCGCGGCCTGGTTGTCGGATTCTCGATCGCGGCGACGGTCTTCATCTTCACCGCCTTCTACATCCTGATGGACGCGGATGTGCTCGCCACCTGGATGCGGAGCAAGATCCCGCCGCGGTACGCCGAGCTGCGCGTCGCGCTCGAGACGAGCGTGAGCGGCGTCCTCTACGGCGCGATCTACTCGACCCTCGTCACGCAGACGCTGAAGTCGGCGATGATCCTGGCGATGAACCTCGTCTTCGGGGTGCCGCTGGCGGCGGTCCTCGCGATACTGTCGTTCATCATCGGGTTCTTCCCGATCGTCGGGTCGTGGAGCGTCTACGTCCCGACGGCGCTCTGGCTTCTCGTCTTCCGTGGCGCCACGGTTCCTGCAATCGTCATGCTTCTGGTCGGGTTCCTCGGGAACACCCTGTTCATCTCGATGTACCTTCGACCGAAGCTCGCGGCGGATCGATCGCGCGTGCTGAACTTCTACTGGATGCTCGTCGCGCTGGTGACGGGGGTTTACACGTTCGGGCTGGCGGGCATCCTCATCGGGCCAATTCTCATCGGGATGTTGAAGGCAATCATCGACACGGTGTCGGCAACGAAGGGATGGCGGGTGCTCGACGAGAGCGACGCTGACGAATCCATCGCGGGAGCGACCGCGTGATCCGCTTCACCGACGTCACCAAGGAATATCCGCGCACCGGCGTCGCGCTCACCGACGTCAACCTGCACGTCGGGAAGGGGGAGTTCGTGTTCCTCACCGGGCCGAGCGGCAGCGGGAAGAGCACGATCCTGAAGCTGATCTACATGGAGGAGCTGCCGACCGCCGGCGAGGTTCGCGTCAGCGGCTTGAGCACGACGGCGCTCCGCCGCGGCGACGTCGCGAAGCTCCGCCGCAAGCTCGGCATCGTCTTCCAGGACTTCCGCCTGCTCGAGGATCGCACGATCGAGGCGAACGTCGCCTTCGCCCTCGAGGTGACCGGAGCGCCGCGCGCGAACATCCCGACGCGGGTGAGCCGCCTGCTGACCCAGGTCGGCCTCGCGTCGAAGGCAACCGCCTATCCCCGCGAGCTGTCCGGCGGTGAGCAGCAGCGCGTCGCGATCGCCCGCGCGCTCGTCAACGAGCCGTACGTGCTGATCGCCGACGAGCCGACCGGCAACCTCGACGACCGCGCGACGCGCGGCATCTTCCAGCTGCTCCGCGAGATCAACGCGTCGGGCACCGCGGTCGTGATGGCGACCCACAACCTCGAGCTGATCCGCCGCTCGGATTACCGGACCATCGAGATCAATCGCGGCGCGATCGTCTTCGACTCGGGCGAGAGCAGGCCGGCCGTGCCGGAGGAAGTGGTCTGATGCGGTCGTTCAGTGAAGCCATGCATGCGTTCCGCCGCGCGCCGCTCCTCAGCGTGCTCGGGATCATCACCATCGCCTTCTCGCTGTTCGCGGTCGGGCTGTTCGGGCTCGTCGCGGTGAACATCAAGGACACGCTGGCGAGCGTCGAGGACCGCGTCGAGATCCGCGCCTTCATCGCCGAGGGGACGCCGGCCGAGGCGACCGGGGCGGCGATCGGCGACATCGGGAGCTTCCCCGAAGTCGCGCGGGTCGGCTACGTCTCGCAGGAGGACGCGCTCAAGCGCGCCCGCAGCGAGCTCGGTGAGTTCCGCGACGTCTTCGACGCCGGGTTCCTTCCGGCGTCGATCGAGGTCCGCCTCAAGCCGGGCTTCCGCTCGCCGGAGCGCGTCAAGGCCGTCGCCGCCCGCATCGCCAGCTACCAGTTCATCGACGACGTCCGCTACGGGCAGGAGTGGGTCGAGAAGCTCGCCCGCATCCGCAACATCGCCGGAATCGCCGGCATCGCGTTAGGGCTGGCGTTCGCCACCGTGGCCGTGATCATCATCGGGACGACGATCCGGATGGCGGTGCTCGCGCGCAGCCGCGAGATCTCGATCATGCGCCTCGTCGGCGCCACCGACGGCTTCATCCGGCGTCCCTTCCTCATCGAGGGCTTCGTCAAGGGGATCCTCGGCGGGTGCGTCGCGCTGCTCCTCACCTGGCTGGCCAGCGTCCTCATCGACCGCTACATCGTGAAGGCGAGCTTCTTCTCGATGGAGATGGCCGTGGCCGGCGTCCTCGCCGGCGCGGTCATCGGGCTGCTCGGGAGCGGGGTGTCGGTCGGGCGGCACCTGCGGCGGGTATGACCGGCGGCGGCCGGCGCACCTCCTGGCGGCTCGCCGCCGCCTGCGGCGCCGCGTTCGCCGTCGCCACCCTCTCGCCGTTAGGCGGCACCCCGCTCGCCGCGCAGCAGAAGTCGACGGCCGGCGCCGAAGCGAAGGTCCGCGCCCAGCAGAACGAGCTCGAACGGATCCGCCGCGAGCGGGCGCAGCTCGAGGAGAAGATGGCCGAGCTCCAGGGCACCGTGCACGATCTCGCCGAAGAGGTCACGAACCTCGACAGCCAGGCCGAGGCGACCGCGCGCGCGGTGAAGACCCTCGACGTCCAGGTCGCGGCGATCGGCGAGGAAGTGTCGGGGGCGACGAGCGACCTCGTTCGCGCCGAGGACGAGCTCGCGATCAAGCGCGCCGTGCTGCACCGGCGCCTCGCCGACATCTACAAGCGCGGCCCGCTCTATTCGTACGAGGCGCTGCTCTCGGCGCAGACCTTCGCCGAGCTGGTCGCACGGTACAAGTACCTCCACCTCCTCGCGCTGCGCGACCGGGCGCTCGTGAAGCGTGTCGAGGAGCTCCGCAACCAGATCGAGCGGCAGCGCGGGCTTCTCGTCCGGCTGCGCAGCGACGTCGAGACGAGCCGCAGCGAGCGCTCGCGCGAGGAGCAGCGCCTCCGCGCCCTCGAGGAGCAGCGGCAGCAGAGCCTGACCCAGGCGAAGCGCAGCGCCCGCCAGACCGAGGCCCGCATCAAGCAGATCGATCGCGACGAGCGGCGGGTGACGGGACTCATCGCCGCCCTCGAGGTCGCGCGCCGCAAGGCGGAGGACGCCGCGCGCAACCGCGGCACCGCGCGCCCGACGATCCCGACGGTCCGCCCGGCCGCCAACCTCGACTGGCCCGTCGATGGCTCGCTGCTCTACCGCTTCGGCCGCGTCGTGAACCCGAACAACACGACGACGCGCTGGAACGGGATCGGGATCGGTGCGCCCTCCGGGACGCCGGTGCGGACGATCGGCGCGGGGCAGATCATGGTGGCCGAGACCTTCGGAACGTATGGTTTGACGGTTATCGTGCAGCAGGGGGGCGGCGACTACGCGGTCTATGGATCGCTCGCCTCCGTGGCGGTGAAGAAGGGCGACATCGTCAGCCGCGGCCAGGTGATCGGCACCGTCGGCAGCGCCGACCCCGAGCTTCCCGCGCACCTGCACTTCGAATTCCGTCCCGAGGGGCGCGCGGTCGATCCGCTCGACTACCTGAAGGCGCGTCCGTGAGCGAGGATCATGTCGCGAAAAGATGCTCGATCTGCGGCCGGTTCCGGTCGTACGAAGCGGAAGACGCCTTCTGCATCGTCTGCGGGAGCGACGCGCTCGAAGGCGAATGCGGGTGCGGCCGGCGCTTCGACTTCTCCCTCGAAGAACCGGAAGACGCGGACCTCTACTGCCCCCGCTGCGGCCGGTCGCTCCGCGGGCGGAGCGACGAGTTCACCGGGTAGGAAGCACCCTGCGGCCAGGAAGCCGGCACGCGGGAAGGCCGCGAAGAAATCCGCGCGGGCGAAGCCGGTCGCCGCACCGGCGAAGCCCGCGATCGTCTTCCGCTCGAAGTACAAGCCGGAGGGCCCGCTCCAGGGCCCCTTCCCGCTCCCCCCTGACGACCTGCTCGGCGCGCACGTGTCGAGCGCGGGCGGAACCCACGAGGCCCCGCTCCGCGCGCGGACCATCGCCGCGGCGGCGATGCAGATCTTCAGCAAGCAGGCGAACCGCTGGGCGGAACGCGACTGCCTCGACGACGAGTGCCGTCAATTCCGGACCGCGCTCGCCGAGACCTCGGTGGCGGCGACGATTGCGCACGACAGCTACCTGATCAACCTCGCCTCCCCCGATCCGGTACTCCGCGCGCGGTCGATCGAGTCGTTCGCCGCCGAGCTCCGGAGGTGCGAGGCGCTCGGGCTGCAGTACCTCGTGTCGCACCCGGGCAACTTCATGGACGACCGTGAGGCGGGTATCGCACGCAACGCCGAGGGGATCACCGCGGCGCTCGAGCTGGTGCCGGGGAGCGTCATCGTCTGCATGGAGACGACGGTCGGCTCGGGGACTTCGATCGGCGGCACCTTCGACGAGCTGGCCGAGCTCCTGCGCCGAGTCGCCCCCGGGGTCCGCCGCCGGGTCGGCGTCTGCGTCGACACCTGCCACGTCTATTCCGCGGGATACGACCTGGTGAACGACTACGACGGGGTGTGGGCGCGGTTCGACGAGACGATCGGCCGCGATGCGCTCAAGGTCATGCACCTCAACGATTCGAAGACCCCGTTCGGGTCGCACCGCGACCGTCACGAGCTGATCGCCGAGGGGTCGCTCGGTGCGGCGCCGTTCCAGCGGATCATGACAGACGAACGCCTGGCGCGGATCCCGAAGGTGATCGAGACGCCGAAGCTCGACGACCCGGAGACGACCGACCGGCGGATGCTCGAGCGGCTGCGCTCGTATCTGGCGGCGGGTGGCGACGCCCGCTAACGTGCCGCAGCGCCGCGCGACCGCGCCGGCGACCGTTCCAACCCGTGCTCATGCCTGACGTCATGCGAAACGTGCGCTGCCTCGTTGGACTCCTCGTCATGCTGGCGGTGCCGGCCGGTGCGCGCGGGCAGCAGAGGGACAGCACGGTGGTGCGCGACAGCGTCGCGCGGGCGGACTCGATCCGCGCCGACTCGGTGCGGCGGAGCGAGCTGGCGCGCATCCGGGGCGAGCCGCGCGCGACGGCCGACTCCCCCGACAGCACGCTGCCCGGCACCGTGACCGGCAGGGACGGAGGGCTGATGGCGGAGAGCCCGCGTCCGGTCATGAAGGGCGCGAGCCTGGCCGGTGACATGATCACCGACCTGTCGCCGGAGGCGGCCGCCCGCCCCACTGGCAGCCGGGTCCGACTGCGCGACATCGAGGGCTCGCTCGCCGTGGGCTATGGCCCCCGTCTCGGTGCCCTGCTGACGCTGACGCTGACCGACGATGGGGCGACGCAGCACCTCGTCGCCACCGATGCGGCGCTGGCCGTCCGCCTTCCCGCCGGCTCCGTCCGGGCGGATGCGATCGTCGGGACGACCGCGTTCCCGTTCGGTCGGAGCGCGCAGCTCCACCGCCACGAGCAGGCGCTCCCCGACCAGCCGCTCCCGGTGCGGGTCCTGCTCGGCGAGACCGGGCTGCGCGGCACCGGCGTCCAGCTCCGCGCCGGGCGCGCGTTAGGCAGCGGGTCGGTCAGCCTCGAGCTGGCGGCGATGGATCGCTTCGGAACGCGGATCGACTCGCTCCATCCCGGGGAGCCGGCGGACCAGTCGCTGGCCGGGCTCGCCGCGGGCGGCCGGCTCGGGGTGCAGCTCGCGGCGCTCGGGTCGCGGCTGGATCTCGGGCTGTCGTCCGTCAGCGGCAAGCGCGAGCAGCCGATCGGCTGCGTCTACGACGGGACCGTCGGGCCGGTCCCGTGCCCTGAAGCGGTGAACGCGGCCAACACCCGCCTGACGGTGCTGGGCGCCGACGCACGGATCGCTTCCGGCGACGGCGTCGGCCGCTTCGTCGTCGCCGGGGAGTGGATGCGGATGGTCGTCGGCGCGACCGACCTTCCGGTGTTCAGCAACGACCGGTTCACCCCGTTCTACCGCGGGGTGCAGGGGACGTACGACGGGGGCTACGTCGACGCCGGCGGCCGGCTCGTCGGGACGCTCATCGCCGGTGCACGCGCCGAGTGGTTGCAGAATCCGGAGGTCGGCGGGCTCAATGACGGTTGGGTCGGCGGGTATGCCGGCGTCATGCCGTACGACGGCACCCGGGTGACCGTGAGCTACCAGCGCCGCCTCCCGTCGAGCACCGCGTTGGCCGGGATGACCACGGCGCAGCAGGACGCGCGCGATCGCATCGTGCTGCGCGGGACGGTGATCGTCGGCCGCCACCCCGATGCGGGACGCGACTGATGGCGAAGGCGTTGGTCACCGAGCGCGAGATCCGGCGCGCCGCGCGCGAGGGGAAGAAGAACCTCGACGTGACGGGCGCGGTCGTCACCCCGTCGGCGCGCGACCTCGCCGGAGCGTTAGGCGTGGTGCTGGCGGGTGACGCGCGGAGCGGGCGGGGCGAGCGCCAGGCGCGGGGGGCCCCCCCCAAGCGCCAAGCT
>OEPS010000538.1_pt1 | contig 13242 bp, 9 predicted proteins | sample 1539411 | NCBI WGS metagenome assembly OEPS01 (sample SAMN02671747, study PRJEB22543) | soil metagenome | biome: bacteria | place: China:Hunan Province, Lengshuijiang City | collected 2012-10-15 | depth 0.08m m | reverse complement strand
AAATATGGCGCAGCGGACGGGACTCGAACCCGCGACCCCCGGCGTGACAGGCCGGTATTCTAACCGACTGAACTACCGCTGCGCTAAACATCGAGTGGTGGGTGATGACGGGATCGAACCGCCGACCCTCTGCTTGTAAGGCAGATGCTCTCCCGGCTGAGCTAATCACCCTTCGTCTCGGTGTGGCGCGCATTCTACGGAGCACCGAACACTCTGGCAAGTACTTTTTTAAAAAAATTTTTCAGGCGTTCCAAAGACTTAGCGGACTTGGCCTGAAGCGCCCGCTCGGAGAATAATGCCCTCCTTATGTGTTGAGGAGAGATTCACCCCATGTGGTTCAAAAACCTGCTGACCTACCGCCTGACCCAGGATGTCCCGTTCGATCCCGAAGCACTGGAAACCGCTCTGGCCAGCAAGCCGGCGCGCCCTTGCGCCAGCCAGGAGTTGACCACTTACGGTTTCGTCGCCCCCTTCGGCAAAGGCGAAGATGCACCGCTGGTCCACGTCAGCGGTGACTTCCTGCTGATCGCCGCGCGTAAAGAAGAACGTATCCTGCCTGGCAGCGTGGTGCGTGATGCGGTCAAAGAGAAGATCGACGAGATCGAAGCCGAACAGATGCGCAAGGTCTATAAGAAGGAGCGCGACCAGATCAAGGACGAGATCATCCAGGCCTTCCTGCCGCGCGCCTTTATTCGCCGCTCGATGATCTTCGCCGCCATCGCCCCCAAGCAGGGCCTGATCCTGGTCAACTCGGCCAGTGCCAAACGTGCCGAAGACCTGCTCTCTACCCTGCGTGAAGTGATGGGTTCGCTGCCGGTACGCCCAGTGACCGTGAAGATCGCCCCGAGCGCGACCATGACCGACTGGGTCAAAACTCAAGCCGCCGCGCCTGACTTCTATGTACTGGACGAATGCGAACTGCGTGACACCCACGAAGATGGTGGCATCGTGCGCTGCAAACGCCAGGACCTGACCAGCGACGAGATCCAGCTGCACTTGGGGACCGGCAAGGTTGTGACCCAGCTGTCGCTGGCCTGGCAGGACAAATTGTCGTTCGTGCTCGACGACAAGATGGTCATCAAACGCCTGCGCTTCGAAGAGCTGCTGCAGGACCAGGCCGAAGAAGATGGCGGCGACGAGGCCCTGGGCCAACTCGACGCCAGCTTCACCTTGATGATGCTGACCTTCGGTGAATTCCTCCCGGCGCTGTTCGAAGCACTGGGCGGTGAAGAGATTCCGCAGGGCGTTTAAAGCCTCATCGCGGGGCAAGCCCGCTCCCTCCAGTGGGAGCGGGGTTGCCCCGCGATAAGCGCTTGGGCACTATATTTCTCACGGTAAGGACGGCCTTACGACGCACTGCGTGAACAATTCGGGGACGGCCCCATCCACTTATAGAGATGTTGCATGTCCTGGATCATCCTGTTTTTCGCCGGCCTGTTCGAGGTTGGCTGGGCTGTCGGCCTTAAATACACCGACGGCTTTACCCGTCCTCTGCCAACCATCCTGACCGTCGGCGCCATGGCCGTCAGCCTTGGCCTGCTCGGTCTGGCGATGAAAGAGCTGCCGCTGGGCACCGCTTATGCGATCTGGACCGGTATCGGCGCGGTCGGCACCGTGATTGCCGGCATCATACTGTTTGGCGAGTCGATGGCATTGGTGCGTCTGGTCAGCGTGGCGCTGATCGTCTGCGGCCTCATCGGCCTCAAGGTCAGCGCCAGCTGACCTTGCCCTCGCCCGTTAGCGCACGTCGCCACGCAACTGGCTGACCCGCTCGCGCAACAACGCCGGTGCTGCTACCTCTACCGGGATGGCGGCACCGGCCACCAGGGTTACTCGCGACCACAGCCGGTGAAAGAAACCCTTGGCCGGATCGCGGCTGAAGAAACTTCCCCACAAGCCTTGCAAGGCCAGCGGAATTACCGGCACTGGCGTTTGCTCGATGATCCGGCTCAAGCCGCCCTTGAATTCATCGATCTCCCCGTCGGTGGTCAGCTTGCCCTCGGGAAAGATGCACACCAGCTCACCCTCTGCCAGATAGGCGGCAATCTGCTTGAACGCTCGTTCATAGGTGTCGGCATCTTCGTTGCGCCCGGCAATGGGGATGGCCCCCGCGGTGCGGAAGACAAAGTTGAGCACCGGCAACTGGTAGATCTTGTAGTACATGACAAAGCGAATCGGCCGACGCACCGCGCCACCGATCAGCAGTGCATCAACGAACGACACATGGTTGCACACCAGCAATGCCGCGCCCTCCTCCGGGATTTGCTGCAGGTCGCGGTGTTCGACCCGGTACATGGAGTGGCTGAGCAGCCAGATCATGAAGCGCATGGTGAACTCGGGAACAATCCTGAAGATGTAAGCGTTGACGCCTATGTTGAGCAGCGACACCACCAGGAACAACTGTGGAATGCTCAGCTCGACCAGGCTCAACAGCACGATGGTGACAATCGCCGACACCACCATGAACAGCGCATTGAGAATGTTGTTGGCGGCAATCACCCGCGAACGCTCGTGCACAGCGGTACGCGACTGGATCAATGCGTACAGCGGCACAATGTAGAAGCCACCAAAAATCCCCAGCCCGACGATCGCCAGCAAAATCCACCAGGCCTCGGCCATGCCCAGCAGGGTCAGCCAATCGTGGGGCGTTGCCGCGACCGGAACATCGCCCGAGTGCCACCACCAGAGCAGACCGAACAAGGTCAGGCCGAAGGAGCCGAAAGGTACCAGGCCGATTTCCACCTTGTGGCCACTAAGGCGCTCACACAGCAAAGAGCCCAGGGCAATACCCACCGAGAACAGGGTCAGCACCAGGGTGACCACGGTTTCATCACCGTGCAGCCAGTCCTTGGCATAGGCCGGGATCTGCGTGAGGTAAATGGCCCCGACAAACCAGAACCAGGAGTTGCCGACAATCGAGCGCGACACTGCGGGTGTCTGGCCAAGGCCCAGGCGCAAGGTGGCCCAGGACTGGGTGAAGATGTTCCAGTCCAGCTTCATGTGCGGCGACGCTGCACTGGCCCGGGGAATCCACTGGCTGGACAGGTAGCCCAGCGCTGCCACCACGACCACCGCACAGGCCACCACAGGCGCGTAGTGACTGCTGGACATCATCACCCCGGCGCCAATGGTGCCGGCCAGGATGGCCAGAAAGGTGCCCATCTCGACCAGGCCATTACCGCCGACCAGCTCCTGCTCTTGCAGAGCCTGGGGCAGGATCGAGTATTTGACCGGCCCGAACAGCGCCGAGTGGGTGCCCATGGCAAACAGCGCCAGCAACATCAGCGCCAGGTGGTTGGTCAGAAAACCGATGGCGCCGACGGCCATGATGCCGATTTCGGCCAGCTTGATCAGACGGATCAAGGCATCCTTGGGGTATTTTTCGCCAAACTGCCCCGCCAGTGCGGAAAACAGGAAAAACGGCAGGATGAACAGCAAGGCGCAGAGGTTGATCCAGATCGAGCGATCACCGTCGATGGCCAGCTTGTAGAGAATGGCCAGAATCAACGACTGCTTGAACAGGTTGTCGTTGAACGCACCCAGCGATTGGGTAATGAAGAACGGCAGAAACCGTCGTTTGCCAAGAAGGCTGAACTGCGAGGCTTGACTCATCGTCCGTGTACCTGAGTGGGGCTTTGTTATTGGAGGCGCGCAGGCCGCACAAAGCCACAATCACTCAGGTAAATGCAATCTACTTATGTAACCCGGCAATGCACGGCGAGACGAACAGCTCACCGCGCCAGGCGCCGCGCAGGGTGAGGCTGCTGACCATCATCCACAGGCCGGCCAGCGCCACCACCAGCACCAGGCCCATGTGCTGGAAGAACCCCAGCCCCAGCCAGGCACCGAGTTTGAGGGTGGCCAGGGTGTAGACCCCGAGCGGAAAGGTGAAGCCCCACCAACCCAGGTTGAACGGCATGCCGTGACGCATGTAGCGCAGGGTAATCAGCACTGCGGTGAGCAACCACCACAGCCCCGCCCCCCACAGCACAATCCCGGCAACCAGCCCCAGACCACGAGCGATTTCACCCAGGTCACCAAAGCCGTTGGCGGCGAAAATCGCCGGCGCATCAGCCCCGAGCAGCAACATACCCAATGCGCCAGTGCCAATAGGGCCGAGTGCCAGCCAGCTCGACGCGGCCATGTTGGCGTGGGGCAGTTTGTGCAGGGCCATGCGCAGCATGAGAATGGTCAGGATGCTGAATGCCACCGGCAGCGACACCGCCCACAATACATAGCTGGTAATCAGCACCAGGAACTGACTGTGGGCATCCACCAGATGCGGCGCCAGTTGCCCGCCACTGGCCGCAGCCACCTCAGCGGCAACCACCGGCAACAACCACACCGCCGTCATCTGATCGATGCTGTGCTCCTGGCGGGTGAACATCAGGTAGGGAATGGCCACGCCGCAGAGCAGCGCCAGCCCGACATCGAACCACCACATGGCCTCGACCCAGGGCACAATGCCTTCACCCCAGCGATTGACGCCAAACAGCAGGAAGCCGTTGAGGATGGTCGCCAGTCCCATGGGGATGGTGCCGAAGAACATCGACACCGTGGAATGGGCAAAAATCTGTCGTGCTTCATCGAAAAACATGATCCAGCGTGCGGCATACAGCCCGCTGAACACGATGAACAGGGCAATGGTCAGCCACCATAAGGCTTCTGCCAGCCCATGCAGGCTGTCGATGCCGATCTGCATCAGGGCCAGGGCCAACACCCCGGTACCCATGGTCGCGGCGAACCAGTTGGGGGTGAATTGACGGATGACTTCTCGCGGGTGAGCGAGGTGGCTCAACGGGCGCAAGGACGAAGTGGACTGTTGCAGGCATGGCATGGTCGGAGTCTCCTGTAGGCCGGTGACGTGGGACCATCTTATGCCTGCCAATAACATCTATATAACGGTTAATTTCTCTATCTGTTATCTGTTTTGCAGATATGGATCCATAGCTTTCCACCCCTTCCTGCCCAGGCGTATGCTTGGCCGCTGGCGGCCCCACGCAATAACAACAAGGACGTGAAATGCTCAACGCCGTAAGACGCTACCACCCGCAAGTACGCCTGCTGCTGGCAACCACCTTTGTCTTGACCCTGGCGCGGGCGATCACCCTGCCCTATCTGGTGGTCTACCTTGCAGAAAACTTTGCCCTGGATATCAGCGGCATCGGCCTGATGATCGGCGGTGCGTTGATTGTCGCCTCACTGCTGAGCCTGTACGGCGGCTACCTGATCGATACCCTGCGCAGCTACACCGTGATCATCGTCTCGACCCTGGTGTTCGCTCTGGCCTTCGTTGCCGCCGTGACCAGTCGCGAACTCAGCCTGTTCTTCACCAGCCTGGTGTTGATCAACCTGAGCCTGGCGGTGGTCGACATTGCCGCCAAAGCCGGGTTCTGTGCGTTATTGCCCGTGGAAGAGCGCTCCGAGGTGTTCTCGATCAAGTACACCTTGAGCAACGTCGCCTACGCCGTCGGGCCCTTTGTTGGCGTCGGCTTGATCATGCTCGATGATCACCTGCCCTTTCTGTTCTCCGCACTGCTAGGCCTGGTCATGTGCCTGTGCTACCGGCGCTGGGGCGAGCGCTCGGCACGGGCGCACCTGGCCGACAGCCCCCCGGCGGGCTTTCTCAGCGTCGGCGGGCAACTGCTCAAGGACCGCCGCCTGGTCTGCTTTACCCTGGGTGGTGCTCTGAGCGCCGTGGTCTTCGGCCAGTTCACCGCCTACCTGTCGCAGTACCTGGTCGTCACCAGCAACGCCAGCGAGGCGGCGCGCTACATCAGCTACCTGGTCGCCACCAACGCCATCACTGTCATCGCCCTGCAGTACGTCATCGGCAGGCGCATCAACAGTCGCCAGCTGATGCCCTGGCTGATGGCCGGCATGGCATTGTTCCTCGCCGGCTTGCTGGGTTTCTCGCTGGCCCAGTCGCTGCTGGTCTGGTGCCTGGCGATGCTGGTGTTCACCCTGGGCGAGATCATCGTCATCCCGGCCGAATACATGTTTATCGACAGCATCGCCCCCGAGCATCTGCGCGGGGTGTATTACGGCGCGCAAAACCTGTCCAACCTCGGCGCCGCGCTGGGGCCGGTGATTTGTGGTTTTGCCTTGGCGCATCTGGTGCCGGTGGCCACCTTCTACCTGCTGATTGCCTCGGTGCTGCTGGCAGCGCTGTTCTATTACCTCGGGGCGCGACACTGAACGGCCTGCGACGCTCTGCCACTGCTACCATGGTCGGCGCTGACGAAGCGCCAACGGCGTGCCAGACTGATTGATCGAGGTTCGCTGCATTTTTTCGTTCGGAGTAGTCATGTCGCTGTCCAGTGGGCTGATCGCCGTGGTCGCCCTGGCCTATATGGCCATCATGTTCGCTATCGCATTCTATGGCGACCGCCGCAAAACGCCGCTGCCACCGCGTTTGCGTGCCTGGGTGTACAGCCTGTCGCTGGCGGTGTACTGCACCAGCTGGACCTTTTTTGGCGCCGTCGGCCAGTCCGCCGAACAACTCTGGGCCTTCCTGCCGATCTACCTGGGCCCGGTGCTGTTGCTGCTGTTTGCACCCTGGGTGCTGCAGAAGATGGTGCTGATCAGCAAACAGGAAAACATCACCTCGATTGCCGACTTCATCGCCGCCCGCTACGGCAAGTCGCAATCCCTGGCGGTGGTGGTGGCGCTGATCTGCCTGGTCGGCGTGCTGCCCTATATCGCCTTGCAGCTCAAAGGCATCGTGCTCGGCGTCAACCTGCTGATCGGTGCCAGCGCCGATGCCACCGGCAGCCGCGTGCAGGACACCGCGCTGGTGGTCTCGCTGGTGCTGGCGCTGTTCTCCATCGTATTCGGTACCCGCAGCCTGGATGTCACCGAACACCACCGCGGCATGGTTTTGGCCATTGCCTTCGAATCGATGGTCAAGCTGTTGGCGTTCCTGGCCGTCGGCGCGTTCGTCACCTTCGGCCTGTACAACGGTTTTGACGACCTGTTCAGCAAGGCGCAACTGGCCCCGCGCCTGGAAGGCTTCTGGAACGAGACCATCAACTGGCCGTCGATGATCGTCCAGACCGGCGTGGCGATGATGGCGATCATCTGCTTGCCGCGACAATTCCATGTCACCGTGGTCGAGAACATCGAGCCGCAGGACCTGCGCCTGGCCCGCTGGGTGTTCCCGACTTACCTGATCCTCGCCGCACTGTTCGTGGTGCCGATTGCCCTGGCCGGACAGATGCTGCTGCCAGGCGTGATACCCGACTCCTACGTCATCAGCCTGCCGCTGGCCGAAGCGCATCCGGCCCTGGCCTTGCTGGCGTTCATCGGCGGCGCCTCAGCCGCCACCGGCATGGTGATCGTCGAGGCCGTGGCGCTGTCGACCATGGTCTCCAACGACATGCTGCTGCCCTGGTTGCTGCGCCGCAACAATGCCGAGCGCCCCTTCGAAGTATTCCGCCACTGGATGCTGTCGGTACGCCGGGTGACCATCGTCGTCATCCTCCTGCTGGCCTATGTCAGCTACCGCCTGCTGGGCTCTACCGCCAGCCTGGCGACCATCGGCCAGGTGGCCTTTGCAGCAGTGACCCAACTGGCGCCGGCGATGCTCGGCGCCCTGTACTGGAAACAGGCCAACCGCCGTGGCGTGTTCGCCGGTCTGGCGACAGGGATCTTCCTCTGGTTCTACACCCTGGTCCTGCCGATTGCCGCCCACAGTGTCGGCTGGTCGCTGGAGCTGTTCCCCGGCCTGGCCTGGCTGCACGGCAACCCGCTGAACCTGCCGATCACCCCGCTGACCCAAGGCGTGGTGCTGTCGCTGGCGGGCAACTTCACCGTCTTTGCCTGGGTCTCGATCCTTTCGCGTACCCGTGTGTCCGAGCATTGGCAAGCCGGCCGTTTCATCGGCCAGCAAACCAGCGCGCGACCCAACAGCCGCTCGTTACTGGCCGTGCAGATCGCCGACTTGCTAGAACTGGCGGCGCGCTTTGTCGGTGAAGAGCGCGCACGGCAAAGCTTCATCCGCTTTGCCTACCGCCAGGGCAAAGGCTTCAACCCCAACCAGAACGCCGATGGCGACTGGATCGAACACACCGAGCGCTTGCTGGCCGGTGTACTCGGTACCTCCTCGACCCGCGCCGTGGTCAAGGCGGCCATCGAAGGTCGCGACATGCAACTTGAGGACGTGGTGCGCATCGCCGACGAAGCCTCGGAAGTGCTGCAGTTCAACCGCGCCTTGCTGCAAGGCGCAATCGAGAACATCAGCCAGGGCATCAGCGTGGTCGACCAGAACCTGCTGCTGGTGGCCTGGAACCGCCGCTACCTGGAGCTGTTCAACTACCCCGACGGCTTGATCAGTGTCGGCCGGCCGATTGCCGACATCATCCGCTACAACGCCGAGCGCGGTCTGTGCGGTCCCGGTGAAGCCCAGGTCCATGTGGCCCGCCGTCTGCACTGGATGCGCCAGGGCCGCGCGCACACCTCCGAACGGCTGTTCCCCAACGGCCGGGTCATCGAGCTGATCGGCAACCCGATGCCCGGCGGCGGGTTCGTCATGAGTTTCACCGACATCACCCCCTTCCGTGAGGCCGAGCAAGCGCTCAAGGATGCCAACGAGGGGCTGGAGCAACGGGTTGCCGAACGTACCCAGGAGCTGTCGCAGTTGAACCAGGCGCTGACCGAAGCCAAGAGCCACGCCGAGTCTGCCAACCAGTCCAAGACTCGCTTCCTCGCCGCTGTCAGCCATGACCTGATGCAACCGCTGAACGCGGCACGGTTGTTCTCCGCGGCGCTCTCGCACCAGGGCGACGGGTTGTCCGCAGACGCTCAGCAATTGGTCCAGCACATGGACAGTTCGCTACGTTCGGCCGAAGAGCTGATCAGCGATTTGCTCGACATCTCGCGCCTGGAAAACGGCAAGATCACTCCCGATCCCAAACCGTTCGCGCTCAATGAGCTGTTCGATACTCTGGGCGCCGAATTCAAGGTACTGGCCCAACAACAGGGCCTGGACTTCCGCGTACGCGGCAGCCGCCTGCGGGTGCACAGCGATATGAAGTTGCTGCGACGGATCTTGCAGAACTTCCTCACCAACGCCTTCCGCTATGGCAAGAGCCCGATCCTGCTGGGCGTGCGCCGGCAAAGTGGCAAGCTGTGGCTGGAAGTATGGGACCGCGGCCCGGGCATTGCCGATGACAAGCTGCAGGTCATCTTCGAGGAATTCAAACGCCTGGACAGCCACCAGACCCGTGCCGAAAAAGGCCTGGGCCTGGGCCTGGCCATTGCCGACGGCCTGTGCCGAGTGCTCGGCCACCCCCTGGAAGTGCGCTCCTGGCCGGGCAAGGGAAGTGTCTTCCGGGTCAGCGTCCCCCTGGCTACAGCGCCGGCCACTGCCGTGGTCGCGCCCACCGAACAACCCGGTCAGCCACTGGCCGGGTTGCAGGTACTGTGCATCGATAACGAAGACAGCATTCTGATCGGCATGAACAGCCTGCTCAGTCGCTGGGGTTGTCAGGTCTGGACGGCGCGCAGCCGCCAGGAATGCAGCGTGTTGCTCGACGAGGGTTTGCGCCCGCACCTGGCGCTGGTCGACTATCACCTCGACGAAGGCGACACCGGCACCGAGTTGATGGCCTGGCTACGCACGCGCCTGGGCGAACCTGTTCCCGGGGTGGTGATCAGTGCCGACGGACGCAGCGAGACGGTGGCTCAGGTGCATGCCGCCGGCCTCGACTCCCTGGCAAAGCCGGTCAAACCGGCAGCGCTACGCGCCTTGCTCAATCGGCATCTGAGCCTGGTGCAGTAAGGGCACTGGCGGCCAGTGGGTCGCCTTCGCTCATCGCGCGCTCAAGCAGATCGGTCGGCAAGCTCTTGCTGGCTCGGGCACCGAGCAGCTTGAGCTGTTCGCTGCGGCTGATCAGGTTGCCACGGCCTTCACAGAGCTTGTTACGCGCCGCGCTGTAGGCCTTGTCGACCTGCTGCAGGCGATTGCCCAGTTCATCCAGATCCTGGATGAACAACACGAACTTGTCGTACAGCCAGCCGGCGCGCTCGGCAATTTCCCGGGCATTCTGGCTCTGGCGCTCTTGCTTCCACAGGCTGTCGATCACCCGCAGGGTCGCCAGCAAGGTGGTCGGGCTGACAATCACGATCTGCCGGTCGAAGGCTTCCTGGAACAGGTTCGGCTCAGCCTGCAGGGCGGCAGAAAACGCCGCTTCGATCGGCACGAAAAGCAGGACAAAATCGAGGCTGTGCAAGCCTTCAAGACGGTTGTAATCCTTGCCCGACAGCCCTTTGACATGATTGCGCAACGAAAGCACGTGCTGCTTGAGCGCTGCCTGGGCGATCTCGCTGTCGTCGGCGGCAACATACTGCTGATAGGCCGTCAGGCTGACCTTGGAATCGACCACCACCTGTTTGTCACCCGGCAACATGATCAGCACGTCCGGCTGGAAACGCTCGCCGTCGGCACTCTTGAGACTGACCTGAGTCTGGTACTCACGGCCCTTCTCCAGCCCCGCATGCTCCAGCACCCGCTCGAGGATCAGTTCACCCCAGTTGCCTTGGGTCTTCTGGCCTTTCAGTGCCTGGGTCAGGTTGGTGGCCTCATCGCTCAGGCGCAAGTTGAGTTGCTGCAGGCGCTCCAGCTCCTTGGCCAGGGAAAAGCGCTCGCGGGCCTCCTGCTGGTAACTGTCTTCCACGCGCTTTTCGAAAGCCTGGATGCGCTCCTTGAGCGGGTCCAGCAATTGCCCCAGATGTTGCTGGCTGGTCTGGGCAAAACGCTGTTCACGTTCGTCAAAGATCTTCGTCGCCATTTCGGCAAACTGCGCACGCAGCTCATCACGAGAGCCCTGGAGGTCGTTCAGGCGTTGCTGATGGCTTTCCTGCTGTTCACGCAACTCGGCGCCCAGAGCCGCGCTCTGGGCGTCCAGGCGACGCAATTCAGCCTCACGGGCGCTACGCTCGAGTTGCCAGGCATGGGCGGCGTCGCGGGCGTTGTCGCGGTCGATCTGCAGCAACTCCAGCTCACGGGCCTGAGCCGCCAACGTCGCCTGCTTGGCCGCATTGGCCTGGCTCAGGTCACTGATCTCGTCGCGGCTGGCATCGAGTTGGGCGAGCAAGCCTTCCTGGGCCATCTGCGCGCTGCCCAGGCGCTCCTCAAGCAAAGCTGTCTGCGCCTCACGGGCAGCCAGCCGCCGTTGCTGCTGAAACACCCAGCCCAGACATGGCACTGCGGCCACCACGACACCCAGCATGATGCTGGTCAGATCCAACGCCATCGTCACCCGAACACCCCCACCTGAAATCAGCGGCTGAGCTTATCAGCCTTGCCGCTGTACTGCAGTCAAGCGTCTGGCAGTTGCTTGAGCAAGCGCCGGGCTTCCTGCGAGCCCTGGGACGACGCCAGCTCCAGCCAGTAGCGGGCCTGTTCGGGCTCATTGATCTGCGCTTGGGCGCACAGGCGGCCGTATTCAAGTTGCGCACGCCGGTCTCCGGCACGGGCGGCCTGGCGCAACAGGTCGTGGCCGATGCGCCGGTCGCGCGCATTACCGCAATCCCGGCAAAGCATCTGCCCCAAACGGCTCTGCGCCACTACCACACCTTGACGCGCAGGCTGCTTGAGCAGGCGCCCGGCAAAATGCTTGACGTTGGGGTTGTCACCCAGCCGCGGATTGTCGAGCAGCCACAAGGCGACCTTCAAGGAGAAGCGCTTAGGCTCGGGCACGGAGGGCGGCGGGGAAGAAATGGCAGGAATTTTGGCGCGAAACTTCATAACCAACAGCGAAGGCAACTCGAGAGGCGCGCCACTCTACTCCTTTTTTTTGCCAATGGCCGAGCCGACCCGCTACTTTTTTCAAAATATTTCTGCGTTTTTTTATTGACGCTGGTTAAGGAAATTTCCTCTGCCAGAAGTCCGAGCGAAGATTGTCGGACACATCTGAAAAACCTGGCACGCCCGTCCTAGAGCAAGCGCTCGGGACAATCCACAGAAGCTGTGGATAACTCGGTGGACAACCCCCTCCAGGACCCCGCAAACCCCCATGAAATGGGGCTTTGGCTCAAACTGACGATTTTTTCACCAGCTAAAATAAGTGTTTTTTTTCATTGACTTAAGTTCTCGGTCAAGTCATTGGCCAACCCATCTGCTGCTGTTGCAGCGCTGTAACATCGATTGCTCCAAGTGTGTACAACCGCCCCAAAGGGAGGCAGTTCGTTGCACGAATTTGGCACGTTCCCGGCGTTATCCCCCGCCAACAGCCCTTCACATAACGAGAAAAACACGAGATACTGATCGGCTCCTCTGATGAAAAGTCATCAATGCTTGCCAAGCCTGCCATTCTGCGGTAGTCTTGCCGCCGTTAGTACCAAGCTGAAAGTCAATTCTGGCCAAAGCAGTCCTTACAGTGCCCTCTCCACCTTGGAACAGCGCCTGTTGAAACAAGGACCGGCCCACTTGATGGTTCCCAGGTAAATCACTTCTTACTCTGACCGAACCAACCTGCAGATTGATCAGGATCTTCACCCCGTGGCATAGAACCTCGACCCGGTGTGTTGCCTGTCCTCTGACGTACCTACCAGTCAGCCCCAGCGCCACATTATAAATGCGCCCAAAACTGGCTGCCCTGTTCCAGTCAGGTTCTTCGCCCAGACTAAATCCCGGCGTTACTGGAACGTTTTAAGTGTGCACGGATCGAAACCGTGTCTATTGCAGGAACATCTAATAACTATGACTCACTCTATCCATACTCAGGCTGCGATTCGCACCCTTTCCCAGGCATTTGCCCCTTTGAACTGTCTGATCCTGGCGTCGCGCAAAGGCGGCTTCAGCTTCACCCTGGTCAACGAGCACGGCATTGCCCGTCACAGCGAGCGCCTGTACCCCGAGCAGTACAGCGAATCCGAGCCGCTTCAGGCGGTCATCGAGCGCACCCGTCAGGCCTTGGTTGCCTGACCCCGCTTCGCTGCAACAGCTCAAGCCCCGCCCTCTCGCGGGGCTTTTTTTTGGTTCTTTACGGAATTCCGGGGAGTATGACCTTGGGCCTCGCCTGGATTGGATTGGATTGGATTGGATTGGATTGGATTGGATTACGGCTGTGAGCTTATCCATTCGGTGTGGCGCTGCTGCCGGCCCCTTCCGCCCTTACGGCGGCCTACTTTCCTCTTGGGGAAAGTAGGCAAAGCCGCCTGCTCCTGCATACGGCCCTACGCTACGCTCCGGGTCCCTTCGCTCCGGTGCCCTCCAGGGGCATCGCGGCCTACGACTTG
>OEPS010000537.1_pt1 | contig 13246 bp, 15 predicted proteins | sample 1539411 | NCBI WGS metagenome assembly OEPS01 (sample SAMN02671747, study PRJEB22543) | soil metagenome | biome: bacteria | place: China:Hunan Province, Lengshuijiang City | collected 2012-10-15 | depth 0.08m m | reverse complement strand
CGCTTGGGGCAGGTGCACCAGGTGGTCCGCGATCTGTTCTATCCTGAAGCCACTTTGCGGCAAATGGCGGCTATGCTCTTGCAGCTGGCCAGCGACGATCCGGTAGTGCAGGTAGCCGCGTTTCGTGATGTGCTGGGAATTGGCCGCAAACGCAGCATTCAGGTGCTGGAGTATTTTGATCGTATCGGCCTGACCCGACGCATGGGTGACCGGCGTCAGGTGCGTGCCGACAACGCCCTGGCACTATCGCCAGGGCACTGAATTCAAGGAAGGCAATCGCGCCCGGTGGCGCGGCCGGGCTTCAAACCCGGTTGGGGACGGCAGCCGTTCCCGGGCAGGTTCGACTCCCGCTGCCTTCCGCCATTTTCTACTGCACCCGCTCCCCGCACAGGTCCAGGGTGAACCAGTGCTGCGCTGTCGCCGCATCCAGCCCGGCGCCCAGTAGTGCAAACAACTTGGCCAGCGCCGCTTCGCGCGTCATGCCCCCGGCGGACACCAACCCGGCATCGCGCAGTCGACTGCCCGCCGCATAGGTATCGAACATCACGCTGCCTTGCGGGCACTGGCTGATGGCAACCACCAGCACGCCGCGCCGGCGTGCATCAGCCAGGACCTGGAGCAAGGTTTCGTCATCGGACGGGCCGGTGCCGCTGCCGTAGCATTCGAGCAGCAAGCCCTTCACTCCGCTGTCGATCAGCGCCCGTACATGCGCCGCCTGCAGCCCCGGAAATACCGGTAACACCGCCAGGTTCACCGGCGTACGTGGCTGACAGTAGGTGAGGACCGCCGGAATCTGCCCGGCCCGTTGCCCTTCACGATGACGAGGGAGCGCGGCAAAGGCATCGAACGCTTCGCTGCGCAGCTTGCTGGCGCGGGCGCCATGCAATAGCTGGCCGGCGAAATACAGATGTACGCCGTTGTCGATACCGGTCTCGAACAGGCGCAAGGCCCCGCACAGATTGTCCCAGGCATCGCTGTCCGGCGCGCCGGCGGGCAGCATCGAGCCGGTCAGCAGCACCGGCACATCCAACCCGAGCAGCAGGAAGGACAAGGCCGCTGCGCTGTAGGCCAAGGTGTCCGTGCCATGCAGTACCAGGATGGCGTCGTGGCCATCCTGTTTTACCGCTTCGACAATCGCATCGCGCATCGACAACCAGTTGGCCTGCTGCATGTTGGCGCTGTCGAGCAACGGCGACAGTTCACGCATGTGCCAGGCGATGCCCGGCGACTGTGATTGGGTCGCCAGGTAATCGCGCATGCGCGCCTCGAAACCACCGGCCGGCGCCAGGCCTTGCGGCGTTTCGAGCATGCCGATGGTGCCTCCGGTGTAGAGCACCAGCAGGTTCTTTACGGCGCGCATTTCAGTTCTGCGGCTGCACAGTGGCTGCGCTGACTTCGGCCTTGGCCTCGGTCGCCGGTTTCACTGGCCAGGCTTGCAGGTCCAGATCCAGGTCGCTGAACTTCGACGCATCAAACACCGGCTGCTTGATCCCGGCCTTGCGTTGCTCGTCGTAGTCGCGCATCACCCGCAGGCCGATCTTGAACAGCAGGGCCAGGGCAATCAGGTTGACGAAAGCCAGGCAGGTCATGGTGATGTCGGCGAAGGCAAACACGGTGGACAGGTTCTGCACCGAGCCCCAGACGATCAGCGCCAGCACCAGGGCGCGGTAGCCCAGCAGTACCAGACGGTTGCGGGTGAGGAACTGCAGACTGGTTTCACCCAGGTAGTAGTTGTAGAGGATGCAGGTGAAGACGAACAGCGACAGCGCCACGCTGACGAACAGGCGACCCCAGTCACCGACTACAGCGGCCAGGGAGTTCTGGGTGAGAACGATGCCGTCACCTTCGAAGCCCGGGGTGTAGAAGCCGGACAGGAGGATCAGCAGTGCAGTGCAGGTGCAGATCACGAAGGTATCGAGGAACACGCTGAACGCCTGGACCACGCCCTGCGCGCCCGGGTGTTTCACCGCCGCCACGGCCGCAACGTTCGGCGCACTGCCCAGGCCCGCTTCGTTGGCGAACACGCCACGTTTCACGCCCATGACAATGGCGCTGCCGAGCAGGCCGCCAAAGGCCGGATCGAGGCCGAAGGCGCTCTTGAAGATGGTTTCCAGCATGGCCGGGACGTGTTCGATCTGGCTGCCGATCACGTACAGGGTCACGCCGATATAAGCCAGCGTCTTGACCGGCACCAGCAGGTCGGAAACTGCGGCGATACGCTTGATACCACCGAGGAACACGATCGCCAGCAGCACGGCCAGGGCAATACCGCTGTGCTCAGGCGCGAAGCCGAAGGCGTTTTGCAGCGAGTGAGTCACGGTGTAGGACTGCAGGCCGTTGAAGGCAAAGCCGTAGGTCACCAGTAGCAGCAGGGAGAACACCACGGCCATGGTCTTGAGCTTCAGACCGTGCTGGATGTAGTAGGCCGGGCCGCCACGGTACAGGCCGTCGCCGTCGGCGCGCTTGTAGACCTGGGCCAGGGTGCATTCGAAGAAGCTGCTGGACATGCCGACCAGGGCCGTGACCCACATCCAGAACACCGCACCAGGGCCGCCGAGGGTGACAGCGATACCGACACCGGCGATGTTACCGGCACCGACGCGGCCGGCCAGGCTCAGCATCAGGGCCTGGAACGAGCTGAGCTGGCCAGCCTGGCCGTGCAGGGATTCCTTGAACACGCTGAACATGTGGCCGAAATGGCGGAACTGGACAAAACGCGAGCGGATAGTGAAATAACCGCCGAGTCCGACGATCAGCACGATGAGGAGTTTCCCCGAGAGGAAATCGTTGAGTGCTTCGAGCATGGAGTGACCTCGATTCTTATTCTTTGCATGAAAGACAACTGAAGCAGCGTCGTGCGCCGCATCCTTGGCGCGCATGGTTGGCCAAGATAAATATGGTTACAATTTCGCGGGTTGCTCTGAGTTGACGCGACTTGATGCTAAACTGGCGTCTATTGCATCACCTGGAACGACGCGCATGAGCGAAAATCTCGGCACCAACCTCAAACTCGCCTGCAGTCACTACCGCTCTATTTCAGAGGTTTGCCGGCAGTTGTCGATCAACCGGGCGCAGTTCAACAAGTACCTGAGCGGGCAAAGCCAGCCGACGCCGTTCAACCTCAAGCGCATCGGTGATTTCTTCGGTGTCGAGGATTACGAGCTCGGCCTGCCGCCTGAGCAGTTCGCCCGGCTGATTGGTGCGCGCAATCCGGCGAGCGTCACCACCGCGCAAGAGGACCCGCTCAGTGAGCTGCTGCGGCCATTGCGCGAGCAGAGCGGCAACCTGTCGCGGTACTGCGGTTACTACTTCGAGTACTCCAATTGCATGTCGGTGCCAGGCTCGATCCTGTTGTCGCTGGTCCACCTGCGTGAGGAGCGCGGCACCTTCCTGTTCGAGCGCCAGGAGCGTCAGGAACGCTCCAGCAGCACCGATGTGCAAGCCGAAGACTGGGTGCGTTGTCGTTATCTGGGCGCGGCGTTTCAGTTGCAGGACCGTTTGTTTCTCATCGACTACGAGTCACTGACGGTCAACGAAATGAGCCAGACCATTCTGATCCCCAGCTTCAAGAGCCGCATCACCCGCTTGAACGGCCTGAAAACCGGGGTGTCCAGCGGCGACCGGCGCACGCCGGCCTGTACCCGGGTGGTCTGGGAGTTTCTCGGCACCGAGATCAACCGCATCAGCGCCTATCGCCAGGTGAAGCTCTATCGCCCGGACGACCCGCGTATCGACGACGATGTGCGCGAGCGCCTGAGTGTCGGGCCTATCAGCAACGGTCTGTTCGAGATCGAGTGATCACGGCTCGCCGATGATGAACTCGGTGATCGTCTGCGCCACCTGGTCCGCTACCACGGGTGTCGTGCGCAGGTGTGCGGCAATGCCGTGGTCACAGTTGGAGAGCAACAGGCACTCCAGATGCGGTGGCGGAACCGACTTGAGCAGGGTGCGGGTGACCTCTTCCGGGATCGGGCTGTAGCGCTGCGCGCCTGCCAGCCACAGCGTGCCGGCTGACGTGCCGGCACTTTGGCCGTGCGTTTGTGAGTTCAGCCCGTCGAACTCACCCAGTACCAGCAACACGCGGCCCTGGAACTGGCGCAGGAATTCAAAACTGTCGCAGTCCATAAAACCATAAGGCTTGCTGATGGCCGCCTTGAACGCCGGGCCGAAAGGCGCATCGTGGGCGCTATCGGGGTAGACCGCAGGGCAGATAAGGATCAACTTATCCACAGCCGGTTGCTGCGCCGCCAGCTTCAAGGCAATGGATGCCCCCAGGCTATGCCCGATCAAGGTCTGGCAGCGTGCCGCGATATGCCGGTGAAAGCGCCGGGCCTCATCAAGGTTGGTCAGCAGCGAAGGTTCCAGCGCACCAGGTTCGCTGGCAAGGCTGTGGCCTGACAGGTTGGCGGTCAGTGAGCCGATACCTGAGGCCTGTAGGCGGTAGAGCAGGGGATTGAGGCGGGTGAAGTCCGATTGTGCCCCACCAACGACGAACAGCGGCGGCGCGCGCTCCACGTCGGGGACCAGCAGTCGGGCCTGTTGCTGATAGTGGTCGAAGGTTTCGCTGATGAACCGTTCCGTACCGGGACTGGGCTCATCGTATTGCCACGCTGATCGTTGCGTTGAAGCCGCTTCTAGTTCCATGGACACCGCCTTGAGAAGCCGAGGATGCGCATACCGGGCGCATTATAGGCCGTTTGCCGACATACGTAGATAAGGGCCGCGTTGGACTTCCCTAGCCGGAAAACGCAAAATGTGCCTTTGCCCTCAATCAATCTGATCGGACCTGTTGACTCTATGCGAATGCGCCTGATGCTGTTGGGTGGTGGAAGTGCCCTCGGGCAAGCGCTGATTCGACTCGGGGCCGAGGAAGATATCGGCTTTCTGGCACCACGTCCGCCAGAGCACGGCTGGGATCCGGCCAGCCTCACCCAGTTGCTGGACGACACCCGCCCCGACGCGTTGGTGAACCTGGCGTATTACTTTGACTGGTTCCAGGCCGAAGCCGTCAGCGAAAAGCGTCTGGCGCAGCAGGAACGCTCGGTAGAGCGCCTGGCTGAGTTATGCCAGCACCACAACATTATCCTGGTTCAGCCGTCGAGCTACCGGGTGTTCGATGGCTCGCGGGCCACGGCCTACAGCGAAAAGGATGAGCCGGTACCCTTGGGCCTGCGCGGCCAGGCACTCTGGCGGATCGAGCAGAGCGTCCGCGCGACCTGCCCACAGCATGTCATGTTGCGTTTCGGCTGGTTGCTCGACGAGAGCATCGATGGCGTGCTCGGGCGCTTTCTGACCCGTGCCGAACAGCCTCAGGAATTGCTCCTGGCCGATGACCGCCGCGGCAACCCGACGCCGGTAGACGATGCTGCCCGGGTGATTCTCTCGGTCCTCAAGCAGCTCGACTGCGCCGCTCCGCTGTGGGGCACCTATCACTACGCCGGCAACGAAGCCACGACGCCGCTGGCGCTTGGTCAGGCTATCCTCAGTGAGGCGGCGCAGCTGCACAAACTGGCGGTCACCGCACCGACGGCGCAGGCCCATGCCGCGCGTCCGGATGCCAGCGAAGAACCGCAGCATGCGGTGCTGGCCTGCAAGAAAATTCTGCACACTTTCGGTATCAAGCCTCGCGCCTGGCGCTCGGGTTTGCCACCTTTACTGGATCGATTCTATCGTCATGGCTGATTCCCCCATTCTGATCACCGGTGGCGCAGGCTTTATCGGTTCACACTTGAGCGATGCGTTACTGGCACAAGGTTATGCGGTACGGATCCTCGATGATCTGTCCACCGGCAAGCCCGGCAACCTGCAAATGGATAACCCCAGGCTTGAGCTGATCGAAGGCGATGTCGCCGACGGCGAGCTGGTCAAACGCGCGGCAGCAGGCTGCCAGGCCGTTGTACACCTGGCTGCCGTTGCTTCGGTACAGGCCTCGGTGGACGACCCGGTGAAAACCCACCAGAGCAACTTCATCGGCACCTTGAATGTCTGCGAGGCGATGCGCGTCAATGGCATCAAGCGTGTGCTGTTTGCCTCCAGCGCGGCGGTCTACGGCAACAACGGCGAAGGTCTGGCTATCGAAGAAGACGCACCCAAGGCGCCGCTTACACCCTATGCCGTGGACAAGCTGGCCAGTGAGCAATACCTGGATTTCTACCGTCGCCAGCACGGTCTGGAGCCGGTGGTGTTCCGCTTCTTCAATATCTTCGGGCCACGCCAGGATCCGTCCTCGCCGTATTCGGGGGTGATCAGCATTTTCTGCGAGCGTGCCCTGAGCGGGCAGCCGATTACCCTGTTTGGTGATGGCGAGCAGACGCGCGATTTCCTCTACATCGGCGATCTGGTCGCGGTGATGGTCCAGGCCCTGGCGTTGCCGGAGGTGAAAGAGGGTGCAATCAATATCGGCCTGAACCAGGCCACTTCGCTCAACCAGTTGCTGGCTGCGCTCAAGTCAGTGCTGGGCGATTTGCCAGCGATCAGTTACGGGCCAGCGCGTTCTGGCGATATTCGCCACTCACGGGCGAACAACCAGCGGCTGCTGACGCGCTTTGACTTTCCCGCGCCGACGCCGTTGGCCGAGGGGCTGGCCCGGTTGCTGGGGCGCTGAAAGCATCGCGGGGCAAGCCCGCTCCCACAGGAATTGTATGATCCCTGTGGGAGCGGGCTTGCCCCGCGATGTACCTCAAACGTTACTTCAGAACTTGTAACCTACACCGACCATGTAGACCCATGGATCGACGTCTACGTCGACCTTGGTCTTGCCGACGCCCAGGGCGCTCGGGCCGTCCATGGTGGCCTTGGTGTCGATGTCGACGTACCAGACCGCGGCGTTGACCAGGAAGTGTTCGTTGATCATGTAGTCCATACCCAGCTGACCGGCCAGACCGAACGAGTCTTTGACTTTCAGGTTGCTGAAGCCCTGGGCCTTGCGGTTGCTGTCCAGGTCTTCGTCAAAGAACATGGTGTAGTTCAGACCGATACCGGCATACGGCTGGAACTTCGAGCTTGGTTCCATCGGGTAGTACTGCAGCGACAGGGTCGGTGGCAGTTGTTTGATATCGCCCAGCTTGCCATCCAGGCCTGGGCCCAGGCCCTTGACGCCGACTGTGTGGTGGAACGGCGTGGCGGCCAGCAGCTCCAGACCGATGTGGTCGGTGAGCATGTAGGCGAAGGTCAGGCCCAGTTGGGTATCGCTATCCAGAGTCGCCTTGGTGCCGGACACCTTGGTGCCGTCGAGCTTGATGTCACTGCTGTCCTCATTGGGATTAACAGTGATTGCGCCGGCACGCACGATGAAGTCGCCAGCCTGGTGGGCGTGGGCAACAGGGGCTGCGAGCGCCAAGGCGAAAAGCGAGGCGCTGAGCAAGGACTTGTTCATGGAAGCTCCCAAAGGACGTTTAGAATTGGTACGTCCAATGGTAAAGAGCCATTATTTTCGCGATTTGACCCAGCTCAATGAAAGCGTCAAAGCCATTGTGTGGGGCCAATCATTCTAGTTCATAGGCGTAGATTTTCTCGGCTTCCATCTGGTAGCCGGCGTCGGCCAGCTCACTGCTGGTGTTTTTCACCTGCATCCGGCCTTCGATCCAGTAGGGCTGGTAGAGGTCTTCGACCCTGACTCCCATCTCACTGACGATATGCACAATCTGGTTCGACGGTGGCGGCGGCACGTGGATGCAGGCGCCGTAGTAGGGCACCAGGAGAAACTCGGTGGTGCGGCCTTCTTCGCTGACCTCCAGCGGCACGATATAGCCCGGCAACTTCACCTGCTGGCCATCGAGAGCTTTGACCACCGGGGCGTTTGGCACTTGCTGGTGGGCGGCCGGGGCCGATTCGGCGGCCAGGGCATCGCTCAATTGCGACAGGTCGTGCAGAGGTGCGGTCTGCGGCTGGACGATTGGCGCACCGGCGGGAATCAACTGCGGCCACTCCAGGGTGCGCGGCTCGGCCGCCCACAATGGCGTGGCTACCAGCAGCATTATCGACAGCAGAACACGAGGCATCACGAGTCTCATAAGTGAATGGACAGGCCATCGGCCAGGGACTGCCGATAGGCACGCCAGGCGGGCACGCTGCCCATCAGTAACGCAGCGCCGAGAATAATCGCCAGCAGACTCCATTCGTGGGCGCTTGGCCAGGCCAGGGGCAGGAACAGTCCGTAGTTGGCTTGGACATAACCCTGCGCAATGGCGATGCCGAGGTACAGCAGGCCGAGACCCGCCGCGATGCCGACCACGGCCAGCGCCAGTGCTTCAAGCACCAGCAGCCCGGCGATGTGCCACGGACGGGCGCCGACCGAGCGCAGAATGGCCATCTCCCGGCGCCTTTCATTGAGGCTGGTGAGGATCGCCGTGAGCATACCGATCAGCCCGGTCAGCACCACGAACAACGACACCACGAACAAAGCCTGCTCGGCAGTGCCCATCAGGCTCCAGAGTTCCTGCAGGGCTACACCCGGGAGGATCGCCAGCAGCGGCTCGTTGCGGTACTCGTTGATTTCGCGCTGCAGGCTGAAGGTCGAGATCTTGTTGTTCAGACCCAGCAACACGGCGGTTATGGCCTTTGGCGTGAGGTCCAGGTTGCGCGCCTGCTCGGCGCTGATCCGTCCCGCCCTACGGGCCGGTACACCGTTGTGCCAGTCGATATGAATCGCTTCCATGCCGCCGAGGCTGATATGCAGGGTGCGGTCCACCGGTGTGCCGGTACGCTGCAACACACCGACCACGGTAAAGGGCTTGTCGTCATGCTTGACCAGGCTGATGGCAGCAACACCGTGGGCCAGCACCAGCTTGTCACCGAGCTTGTAGTGCAAGGCCTGGGCGACTTCGGCGCCGAGTACCACTTCGAACGGATCACTGGCGAATGCCCGGCCCTCGGCCAGTTGCAGGTTCTGCTTGCGCCCGTACTGATAGTGTTCGAAGTAGCTGCTGTTAGTGCCCATCACCCGATAGCCACGATGAGAGTCGCCGAGTGAAATCGGAATCGCCCATTTCACTCGCTTGTCACTGGCGTAGTGCTCGTAGCTTTCCCAGCGGATGTTGTTGGTGGCATTGCCGATACGGAACACCGAATACAGCAGCAGATTGACCGAGCCGGAGCGGGCGCCGACGATCAGGTCGGTGCCGCTGATGGTGCTGGCGAAGCTGGCGCGGGCTTCAGTACGCACCCGTTCTACAGCGAGCAGCAGGCACACCGACAGGGCGATGGCAAAGGCGGTAAGAAAAGCGGTGAAGCGACGGTTGGCGAGGCTCGCCAGGGCAAGACGGAGCAGGTACATCAGGCCTCCAGGTCGTTGGCTGGCAGCGCCGCGCGGTTGAGTTCGGCCAGTGACAACTGACGGTCGAACAGCGTGGCCAGGCTCTGGTCATGGCTAACGAACAGCAGGCTGGAACCGGCGTCGCGGCATTCGGCAAACAGCAGGCGGATGAACGCTTCGCGGGTGTCGGCGTCGAGGGCCGAAGTCGGTTCGTCAGCGATCACCAGCTCGGGCTGACCGATCAAGGCGCGGGCAGCGGCAACGCGTTGTTGCTGGCCAATCGAGAGACTGTCGGCGCGGCGGGCGATCAGCGCCGGGTCCTTCAGCCCAAGGTGGGCGAGCAGGCTGACGGCGGCCTGGTCGATGCTGCCGTGGCGCTCCGCAGCGCGCTGAGCGCGGCTGCGTGAGAAGCGGCAAGGCAGTTCGACGTTTTCCCGCACCGAAAGAAACGGCAGCAAGTTGAACTGCTGGAAGATGTAGCCGGTGTGATCGACCCGAAAGCGGTCGCGGGCGGCTTGCTTGAGCTCGCTCAGGTCCTGGCCGAGCAGGCGGATGCTGCCTCGGTCAGGCTGCTGCACCCCGCCCAGCAGCCCGAGCAGGGTGGTTTTGCCACTGCCGCTGGGGCCTTTGAGAAACAGCGATTCACCCGCCTCAAGGCGCAAGGCGGGAATATCCAGCAGTGGGGCTTGGCCCGGCCAGGCAAAGCCCAGGTCGGTCAGTTCAATCAGTGCCTGGCTCATGGTGAAGGGGCTTTCAGAGAGGGATAGAGGCGTGGGCGGCAGTGGCTTCAATTCCCTGCTGGCCATTCGGTCCGATCAGTTGTAGCTGAATTCTGCTGGTAGCGGGGAAGGCTTTGAACAGCGGGCTCAGGTCAAGCGAGGTGAGCTGCTCAGGTTTGTCGCAGTCGAAAGTGTAGTGGGCGTGAATTTCACTGTGGCCATGGTCATCTTTTACTGACGCCGGCTTATCGCTGAACAACGGGCTTTCCAGTTCCTGAGCACTTTCACTGCAATTGGCGGCTTTGGCCAGCGCAAACAAGGCCAGCGGATTTTCCAGTTGCGCACGTACGGCGGCGACTTTGGCCTTGTCGCTGTCGCTGGTGGCCGCGTGCTCAAAGCCGACCAGATTCATTGCCGGGCTTTCCAGCTCCAGCTCCAGCACTTTGCCTTCAAGTGCCACATTGAGTCGGGCGACCCCGTGCTCATGGGCGGCGAGGCTGCTATGTGCGTGGTCATGATCATGGTCGTGGTCCTCATGGGCGTGAGCAACGGCCAGAGGCAGCAAGGCGAACGGCAACGCAAGGAACAGGCGACGCATGGGCAAGTCTCCACGAGGGCACAGGAAATGTTTGGTTATGTTATAACAACTTGTTCTGTGGGTGCCAGCGTGCTTGGCGACTGATCGTCGGCGTGGGAGCATGGAGCCCGTCACTGAGCAGAGGAATCAACCGTGCGAATTCGTGGACATATCGGCGACTGGCCGGTGGATCTGACCCTGGAGCTGGACCCTGCGGAATGGGCGCACCTGGGTGGTCAATTGAGTGCGGTGACGCCGGTTGCGACGGCAGCCGCAGTGGCATCAGTGCCCAGCGCCAGGCCGGACGATGCGCTCTGGCAGGCGGCACGCGACGTATTGCGCAAAGCCGGGCAACTCAATGGGCCGGAGCTGCTTGAGCAACTGGAAGGGTTGGCGGGCAATACTGCGGCAGGTAAACGCTTGCTGGTGCGCTTGCGTCACAGTGCCGATGTGAAGGTGGAAAGCGGGGCGGATGCGCCGGTTTATCACTGGATTGGGTGAATGCAATCGCGGGGCAAGCCCGCTCCCACCGAGCAGTGTTGAATCCGGTGGGAGCGGCGGTGCGACGGTTCGACTTGCCCCGCGAAAAATTCACTCAGTACAACGCAGCAAACAGCTTGCGCCGGTAAGTCCCTACCAGCGGATGATCATTACCCAACAGGTCGAACACCTGCAGCAAGGTCTTGTGCGGCAGACCGCCTTCATAGCCACGGTTGCGCATGAACAGCTTGAGCATGCCCTCCAGCGCCGCTTCATACTGCTGGCGCGACAACTGCTGAATGCACAGTTGATAAGCCGCTTCATCATCCTCGCCGTTCTGCGCCAGACGCGCCTTGAGGTCAGCAACTTCCGGCAGGCTTGCGGCCTGACGCAGGAACGTCAGTTGAGCCTTGGCACCGGCCAGTGCCGCTTTGTGCTCATCACTCTTGACCGCATCGAGCACGGTCTGGGCTTCACCCAGTTCGCCACGCTCAGCCAGGCAGCGGCCATACAGGATCAGCGCACCGGCATTACTGTTGTCTTCGGTCAGCAGGGCTTTGAGCGTGGCTTCTGCTTCGCTGAAGCGACCCTCGGCAAACAATGCCTGAGCCAGCTCCAGAGGGTCAGCCGCTGCGGGCGGAGGCATTTGCACATGCGGTTCGAGCAGCGCACGAATCGCCGACTCGGGCTGGGCCCCGGCAAAACCGTCGACCGGCTGGCCGTCCTTGAACAGCACCACGGTCGGCAGGCTGCGAATGCCGAAACGGGCGACGATGTCCTGCTCGATATCGCAGTTGACCTTGGCCAGCAGCAGTTCGCCCTGGTAGCTCTCGGTGATTTGCGCGAGCAGCGGCATCAGCGCCTTGCAGGGCGCGCACCACTCGGCCCAGAAATCCACCAGCACCGGTTTGTGGTGGGAGTTGGCGATGACCAGCTGATCGAAATCGGCAGCGCTGGTATCGAAAACATAAGGTGTGTCTTGGCTCATCGCGACTCTCGAAAATCCGTGAATGGCATCACTATAAAGGCTGGCGGCTGGCGTGGTACAGGCTGACCCGGCGGAATTCGTGGGGCTCGGCCAGGTCCGGCAGGGTCAGGGCCTCAAGCACGCCCAAAGGCTGGTACAGCGGATGGCTGAAGTCGCGCACCCGCGAGTCGGCGACCAGGGCCTGCTGACCCCGGCTGAGGAACTCATCGAGCAGCGGCAGGTTGGCGCGGTCATAGAGCACGTCGGCCACCAGGATCAGGTCGAAACGGTCGGCTTCCTGGAAGAAGTCCTCGGAGTAACTCAGTTCCACGCCATTGAGCTCGGCGTTGGCCCGGCAGGCTTGCAGAGCCAGCGGATCGAGATCACAGGCCACGACCTCGAGAGCGCCGGCACGGGCGGCCGCGATCCCGGCGATCCCGGAGCCGGCGCCAAAGTCCAGCACGCGTTTGCCCTTCACCCAGTGCGGGTGCTGGTCGAGGTAACGGGCCATGGCCAGGCCGCTGGCCCAGCAAAAGCTCCAGTACGGCGGCTCGTGAAGGATGCGCCGGGTTTCTTCTGAGCTGAATTCGCGGTCCATGTTCTCGGCGTCGATCAGCCACAGCTTGAGCGCGCATTCCGGTAGGTCGCTGATCACCAGCCGGGCATCACCGAGCAGTTCGCCCAGTGCCTGTTGCAACGGCGTGGTTGCCATCATGGCGCCTTTTCGAAACGCAGCGGGCCGGTGGCCTGGGTTTGCGCCTGGAAAATCCGCACGGGCGGCAGGTGCAGGATCAGTTGTCCGGATTTGCTTGCGCGACCGCGCAACTCGACCCGGCCCCCGGCCGGGAAGGCCTCGGGGTTGAAGCGCAGTTGGTACGGCAAGTCCAGACCGTTGCTGCTGAGGGTGCTGCTGGCCAGCAGGTTCTGCGGACGACCGCGGTCATCGATGACCAGCAGGGCCAGCTCGACTTCGGCGCCGGCTGGAACATTGAGCAAGGTTCCGCTCAATTCGCGTTGATAGGCCGGCAACGGGCCGAGGGATTTTGCGGTTTTACTTGCTACCGGGGCTTTTGGGGCCGGTGCAGTCTGGGGTTTGTCGCTGCTGCAGGCTGCCAGCAAGGCGGCAAAACTGAGCACAACGAGCGCTCGAAATGGCATGGGGAATTCCTTCGCGGCATATTTCCTGAGTGGATGGTAACCCCTTTGGCTTGTCTTGCCAGTGGGATGCGCTACCATGGCCCTCCCTTTTT
>OEPS010000536.1_pt1 | contig 13249 bp, 8 predicted proteins | sample 1539411 | NCBI WGS metagenome assembly OEPS01 (sample SAMN02671747, study PRJEB22543) | soil metagenome | biome: bacteria | place: China:Hunan Province, Lengshuijiang City | collected 2012-10-15 | depth 0.08m m | reverse complement strand
GAGCCTGCCTCTGTAAGGCTGGTAGCCGTATCAGAAACAACAAGTCGCTCTGCTGGAATACTGGTCAAAGATGCAACCGTCAACCATGGAATGAACGAGCCTTCAAAATATTTTGGGTCTCCAGCAGGACGCGGTGATCCTCCCCGAACAACTGTTGCAATATTTTTTATTGTTTGGACCACCCAATCTACTGGAATCTCACCAAATTCGGTTTGCTTGTACCCCGGCTTCAGTTCCATACAAACCCCATCTTCCGCAGATGCTCGGCCACCTTGGCTTGTAGTTCGTTCACACGGCTGGCCAATTGCGGTAACGGGGTTTCATACCGCTCGGTCAGCTCCTTCACGCGCTGGGTTAAAGTCTGGCTGACACGGTCCATCTCTACGCTGACAGCAGCCTGCACGGTGGCCAGCCATTTTTTGTCAATGGTTAGTAGTTTGATTTCCGTTTCTGTCAAAGTCGGATACTTGGCATACGCCTTTTCGTCCAACTTAGCTTCCAGTTCCTTGAGCTGTTTTTTCAGCACAGCTTCTTGGGAAGCCAGCGTCTGCCATCGCTTGAGCACGGCCAATTCCTCGGAAGTATCCTTACCGATTTCCTTGATGCGCTCTTTCACCGCTGCGGCGTTTATCTTATCGAGGCCAGCGAAGGCGCCATCTTCATCGCTGTGATCTTCCTCCAGCTCCGTGAGGGCGGCACTATTTGCCTCAAGATCGGCGTAGATTTGGATGATGTTCGACTGCTCTGCTGAAAAGTAGTGATCGACGATCAGGGCTTTGGGCAGCAAGTCGCAACCCCAGCCTTTATCCCTCTCCTTACCCTTCTTGTCCTTCTCGATAATGCGGTATGTTTCGGCCTTCCAACCGTCAGCGGCAATCAGGTAGGCGTCGTCCTGCATCACTTCGACCCAATAATCCAGCAGGTGCTGGTAGACGTCATATGCGTCGATCAGGGGCTTGCCTTTGTAATGTTGCAGCAAGCTTTCGGAAACATCATGAATTAGCTGCTTGGGATGGAAGCCCGGCTGCAGAGTCTTGAGCGTTTTCGCCGTTTGCGCGCGCCAGCCATCAAAATGCTTTGCCATACCGGCAATAAACTTGGTGAATTGCGGGTGTCCATAAATGCAGGTTTTAATATCGGCCTTGTCTACGGCTAAGTCGTAGTAACCGGGGCGATTTGCGGTGAAAAGTGCAGTTTTGAGCTCTGGGCACTCGGCCCAATAGCCGGCCAGCGCCTCGATATCCGCTACTGGAATAGCGCCCTGAAGATGGCCTTCGATATCCTGCCTGTCTTCGATCTGGGTGCTATCGATATAACGCGGCAGGTTGAGGTTGAAGTCGTTCTTTTCGATCTCTTCGAAACCCACCATACGAGCGTAGCGAGGCTCGCTGTCTTCCTGACGAGTGAAGACGTCGACGATTTTGTGAACGTCTTGTTCGCGCAGGCGGTTCTTAGGACCGTCCTTGATGAATCCAGCGCTGGCATCAAGCATGTAGATACCCTTGCGTCCCGTCGCATGTTCCTTGTCGATAACGATAATGCAGGCCGGAATGCCGGTTCCGTAGAACAGGTTGGCAGGCAGGCCGATGATACCTTTAATGTAGCCATGACGAATCAGATTACGGCGAATATCGGCCTCCGCATTGCCACGAAACAGCACGCCGTGCGGCAGAATGCATGCTGCTTTGCCGTCGCTTTTTAGCGAGCGGATTATGTGCAGCAAGTAGGCGTAGTCACCTTGCTTGGCCGGCGGCGCACCAAAGGTTTCAAAGCGGTTATAAGGATCGTTAAGCGGATCCAGCCCAGTGCTCCAGCGCTTATCTGAAAACGGTGGGTTGGCCACGACGTAGTCGAAGTTCTTGAGCAAGTCATAATTGCCCGCTTTAAGCGTGAAGGCCGGGCTGGTCAGGGTGTTCCCTTGGGCAATCAGCGCCGTAGGGTTGTCGTGCAGAATCATATTCATGCGCGCCAAACCGCTAGTAGCTGAGTCCTTTTCCTGGCCGTAAAGGGTAACAGGCGTTCCCGCTTCGTCGGCGACCTTCAGCAGCAGCGATCCCGAGCCGCAGGTCGGGTCATAAACGCTCGTATCGCTGCTGGTTTGGGCCTGCCCGATGCCGATTATTTTGGCGATTACCTTGCTCACCTCGGCCGGGGTGTAAAACTGGCCTTTGCTTTTACCCGAATCCTTGGCGAAGTGCTGCATAAGGAATTCGTAAGCATCGCCCAGAATGTCGTCGTGAGCGGCACGGTTCTTTGAGAAGTCGAGCGCCGGGTTCTGGAAGATAGCGATCAGGTTGGTGAGACGCTCTACCTTTTCTTGACCGGTGCCGAGCTTGTTGGAGTCGTCGAAATCCGGCAAGTCGGACAGTTTGTTGGCACCAGTCAGCGGCGCGATGATCTTCTTGTTGATCTGGTCGCCGATATCCGGTTTGCCCTTGAGCGCGACCATATCAGCAAAACTAGCGCCCGCCGGTATGGTAATAGGCGCAAAGGTTTGGCCAGCATACTTATCGCTGACGTATTTGATAAACAACAATACCAATACGTAGTCCTTGTACTGGCTCGGGTCCATGCTACCGCGCAATTCGTCGCAGGAAGACCATAAGGAAGAGTAGAGCTCTGATTTTTTGATGGCCATGAGTGATCTTTTTTCCGTAGCTTTTTGAACCGCCTGGCATGGCCGGGTGGCATATCAATTCGTCATTTTTGCGGGAGCAGTAGCAGCTATACCGTCAAGAGAGTGGCTATAGGGCTGATGGGCTTTTCATGGGTGAGTGGATTCCAACTGCATGCTCAAGAGTGGGCGCCATTCTATCCGTTTCTTACCCTGTAGGGATCGTGATCTCTATCGCTCTCATGGTCGGAAGCAGGTCGAAAGACAACACACCCAAAACTGCATTGCAATTCGCCATCACGGCCATCAGAATCTGATCCACCGCAAGATATTGGCATTGACGCTTCAGTAGAGATCCAAGATGGCACGGAACGCTGTTAACTCGATCACCGTCAGGCTACTCAAGCCTACAAAAACACCGGCAGATGCAATCAGCGCCACCTATGGGCCAGGTGGCGCGCGAGCGCTGAAAGATCAGGACTGGGATGGCGACGGTGAAGGCATCGTCTACTATGGCCAAGTCTACGACACTGTACCTGAGTGGCTGAGCCTCCTTCAGGGCTTTGTCAGCGATCCTTTCGACGCGCTGCATTCGAGTGGTTCAGCGGCGATTTTGTTCTTGAGCGTTAAGCAGAGGTGGATGGCGCTGTGCTTTGGATATGCACACATCGCGCTGAACGAGGATGCTTTCGTGCATCAATTCGGGCTGAAGGTTGCCTTAAATACTGTAAGACGGGGGAGTCTTCTGAGTCTCGACCTCGCGACTCCGGATGCGGTCACGTTTCAGCGGCGGGTTCAAGCCAGTAAGCTTTCCGACTTTAGTCAATTCGGGGTAGACACCCTGCGAGATCTCGCAAGGGTTGCAGGAGGCAAACCCGAAGACGACGCTTTCGCCAAATTCGTTGCAGGAAAAGATGCCCTCAGCCTGGACACTCCCCTCACGCCGTCGCAGTTCCACAGCAAGTGCGTCGAGATCCTGAATGCCTTCAAATCAAAGGCATATAAGAAAGACTATGCTTGGTTTGACAACGTCAAAGTTGAGGCTAACCCTTCTCGTCTTAGACGCTTGGACAGACTTCTCTTCCAAGAAATCCAAGCCATCCGGAGCGGCTCAAACAGCCTGCTGCATATGTCCCCTCCGGAGATCCAAAACTACGTTGAGGGGGCCGCCCTCCAATATTCGGGCTTCAACAGCCGCAAGCCTGAATTCACTAAGCTTTCGATCGAGGATTACGCCGCCGAGCTTAATCGACTGGGTTGCACACACACGATACAGGAAATAAAAACTTCTCACAAAATCCGCACTGAAAACCTGAAAACCGGAGCTATTGAGCCCGGATGGAAGGTTTATGATTGCCTCAATTGGGAGGCGACCCTACCAACACCAACGCCTACAAACTACGTATTGTTCGCAGGCAAATGGTACAAAATTTCGAAAAAATTCAAGGACAGGGTCGATGAGCACTTTGACAGTATTGAGGACATCGCAGTCATCGGGCCGACCCACTGCCTGAACGAAGAAGAACTAATCGAAGACTTGTTAAAAAACCGGTCAGATCTGATCAAGCTTGATCGTACAAAAATCAATCCGGAAGGCGTTGTCGCCGCCAACTTGGAGCCCTGTGACTTCTATTCAAACGATAAACACTTCATTCATCTTAAAGATGGGGAGTCATCTGGGCCGATCAGTCACTTGTGGATGCAGGGTGTCGTAAGTGCCGAGGCTTTTGTTGCCGACAGCGAGTTTCGTCGAAAGCTAAAGGATACGGTCACGGCGACGAAAGGCGGATCTGCCTTCGTCGGAACCCTGCCGGACGGGCGCAAGCGTGAAGTGGATCGGGGCGAGTACACCGTTGTTTATGGGATCATGCGTCACAGGTATGTTGACGGCACTATCGGCATTCCGTTTTTCAGTAAGGTCAGTTTGATGGCCGCCTGCGATCGACTTAGACGCACTGGCATGAACATCCGTAAAGAAATCATCGAGAAATTGACGCCCAAGCCTCCGGTGAAAAAGGCCAAGTCAAAAATGCCTACGATTAAGGCAAAAAAGCCGACCTCTAGCTCCCATAAACGCCCTGTTGCACCTTAACCCCTTCACTATTGGGCATTGCCCTCACCAAAACGGGTGGTCACGTGCAATGCAATTTTGCACGGGTATTCCAAATGGTATTCCAACCAAAAATAAAAACAGATATTAGCCATATAAATCATTATCTTACTGAACGAATTCAAATTACCCCGGCCCACCAACTCTCAACGACAAAGCCCGCCCAGTGCGGGCTCTGTCGCATCTGGCGCTTCACTTCTGCCTCACCGCCAAACATCGCCCGCACACACCCCCACCAACTCAATGCCCATGCCGATGATGCACATCCGGAAAATGCGCATGACTGTGCCGCATCGGCGTGTGCACATGCGGATGGCTATGCGGCTCCACCCCATCCCACTCAAACCCATGCGTATGTTGATGATGCTCATCGTGTGTATGCCGATGATCATGCTCAAGCGGTTCGTGCTGATGCTCGTGAACATGGTTTTCCATCAGATGAATCCATACCCCCACGGCCATTAACGCTGCTGCGAGCAGGAACATCAGCGATATCGATTCGCCCAGCAGCAGAATCGAGATGCCTGCGCCGAGGAACGGTGCGGTGGAAAAGTAGGCGCCGGTGCGTGCGCTGCCGAGGCCGCGCAGGGCGAGGACGAACATGACCAGGCTGACGCCGTAGCCGAGAAAACCGACCAGCATGATCGGCACGAGCGAGGTGGCGGCGGGTAGTTGGCTGCCGATGAACAGGGCCAGTGTGCAGTTGACCAGACCGGCCACGAGGCCTTTGCTGCCGGCGATGAACAGTGCGTCCGAGGCCGAGACTTTACGGGTCAGGTTGTTGTCGATGGCCCAGCAAAAGCAGGCGAAAGCCACGGCCAGCGGCCCGGTCCAGTCTTGCGCCGAGACGGCCTCTTGTGGCCAGGACAGCACGATGCCACCGGCGACGATGGCGAGCATGCCGATCACGATCCGGCGGTCGGCGTTTTCCTTGAACACCACCCACGCCAGTAGCGCCGTGAGCACGGATTCGAGGTTGAGCATCAGTGACGCGCTCGCGCCGGACGTTCGGGTCAAACCGAACATCAGCGCCACTGGCGCCAACACGCCGCCGAAGCCGATGGCGCCGAGCAGCCATGGCCATTCACCAGTGCCGAGCCCGGAGGGTTTCCAGCCACGATCGCGGGCAAAACGCAGGACGGTCAAGCCCAGACCACTGCCGAGATAGAGCAACCCGGCGAGCAGAATCGGCGAAATCTGTACCCCCAGCAGTTTGGCGAGGGGCGTACTGGCGCCAAACAGCGCTGCCGCAATCAATGCGTAGAGAACGCTCATATTCATGCCGGGATCACTCGCTGGGGCCGATGGAATAGCAGCAAGCATCATGGCAAAACTCAGGTGAGAATTATGTGAACAGCTGATTCGAGTCAGGGAACACGGCCTCGGGTACGTGCTCAAATCCAGCAACATTTAATCCGCGCAATCTCTGGGCGGTCGCTCGATGCAGCTTCTATGCTGCGAACATCGAGATGCAATGGAGTTGAAGATGAAGAGCTGGATCGCCGTAGCGCTGGCCGCGCTGATTTCCTTGTCCGTCCATGCGGCCGACGCCCCCACTGTGCGCGTCGAAGCGATCGCGTTCACAACCAGTGCCGACAGCGTCCAGCGCAAACAGTCGATCACGGGTGACCAGACGGCGGAGTACCGGTTCAACGCCAAGGCCGGCCAGATGCTGACCGTCGACTTCAAGCCCTCCAACACCTCCGCTTACTTCAACATCGCTGCCAAGGGGGCCGATTACGCGCTGTTCAATGGCTCGATCATGGGCAATCACTTCCTCGGCACATTGCCCAGCGATGGCGAGTACACGGTTCAGGTCTACCTAATGCGCAACGCCGCACGGCGTAATGAAGTGGCCAACTACGATTTGTCGCTGAGGCTGGTCAATGGCGATGCCATCAGCCGTCAGCCACCATTCGATCAGACGCTGGAATTGCAGGGCATTGCCTTTCACGTCAGCACTGAACAGGTCGATGGCAAACCCACTTTGCACATCGCTCCCAAGGGGCTGGAGATCGACAGTACGGTCATCATTCATGCCCTCAGCGGTGAGGTGGTACGCGCCGAAGTCGCCGATCTCAACAACGACGGCTCCCCTGAACTCTATGTGTTCACTCGTTCGCCCGGACGCGGCATGCCGGGCGAACTGATCGCCTATTCGGCCAACAACAAGAAATCCCTGAGCGAAATCTACTTGCCTCCGGTCAGCGACAACCCGAAAACCGCCGAGGGTTATCAGGGCGAGGACTCATTTGCCGTGGTGGAAAACAGGCTGGTGCAACGCTTCCCGGTGTATGACAGCGCCGACGCGGGTGCGGGGCGTACGGGGAAGATGCGACAGGTTCAGTACACGTTGGTGGCGGGTGAAGCCGGGTGGATTTTACGCGAGGACAAGGTCACGGAATTCTGAAATGACCGGGTTCGTTACGGCCGGCGGATAAACCCCTGAACCACTTCTACACTCACACCGCCCCCACTGCCACGACGAGCCCCCATGACCACCCTCCAAACCCGCATGAAGCAAGGCAAAGACGCCCGCAAAAAATGCTCGCGCAGCGCCCACGCCACCACCGGAAGAATGAGCCGCGATCCGATTCCGCTGATCAAAGCGTCGAGTCAGGGCCGCGTCGCTTCGCTGGTGGAGTTGCGTTACGGACGAATGCTGGTGTCGCCCTTCACGTTCTTCCGTGGCAACGCGCTGCTGCAGGCGCATGATCTGTCGAGCACCCAGAACATGGGGCTGGTTGGGCCGATCTGTGGGGATGCACACTTGATGAACTTCGGCGGGTTCGCCACTCCGGAGCGCAATCTGTTGTTTAGCGTCAATGATTTCGACGAGGCGCATCCCGGGCCCTGGGAATGGGACGTGAAGCGGCTGGCGGCGAGTTTTGTGGTGGCGGCGCGGGATTTGCGCCATGGCGAGTCGGTTGAGGAAGAGGTCTGTCGGCAGATGGTCGGTGCCTATCAGGCGACGATGCTGGAGTGCGCCGAACAGAGTGCGCTGGAAACCTGGTACGAATCGATCAAGTACGAAGACTTGCTCGATCAGGCGCGCAAGAGTGCGTTGGAGCATGTGCAGCGTGCCGTCGATAAAGCCGAACGGCGCACCCATGCCGAGTTGCTGCCGAAAATCAGTGAGCGCGACGCCAATGGGCGATTGGTCATTCGTGACGATTTGCCGGAGATTTTCCACCTGCACAAGAACACTACGCTGCTCGACGCCGACGATGACTGGTTGCGGCTGGCAGACTGGCGGCCGTTGTTCGATACATTCATGCGTGACTATCGCACCACGCTGCAGGCTGACCGGCGGGAATTGCTCTCGCGGTTTCACGTGCAGGATCTGGCGTTCAAAGTGGTGGGTGTCGGCAGTGTGGGCACCCGATGTCTGGTGGCGCTGCTGACCGACGATCAGGAATTTCCGTTGTTTCTGCAGTTCAAGGAGGCGCGGCGCTCGGTGCTCGCCGACTATGTGAAGGCCAAGTCCCGCACGCGTCATGAAGGCCAACGGGTGGTCGAAGGACAGCGCCTGATGCAGTCGGCCAGCGATCTGTTTCTCGGCTGGACCACCGGCCCCCGCGGTCGGCATTTTTATGTGCGGCAATTGCGCGACATGAAGATCTCCGCCGAACTGGAAAACTTCGACGCCGAAACCTTCGCCGCCTATGCCCGGGTCTGCGGTCGCGCACTGGCCCGCGCCCACGCCAAAGCCTCGGGCAATGCGGCGGTCATCAGCGGCTATATCGGCAAGGGCGATGCCTTGGCCGACGCCCTGTTCAAATACGCCCGCAGTTACACCGCGCAGAACGAACGCGACTTCGAACGCTTTCAGCAGGCTTGCCGCAAGGGCCGGCTGCGGGCACGTTCGGAAGCCGATTTCGCCGCGGATCACTTGCCTTGACGCGCTGCAGAGCGTTCGCTGCCGAGATGAATTTTTCTTCACTGCTCCCGTTCGAACAACACGGTACAGTCCGCTCGCTCATTCAAGAAACTACGGTTCGCCCGCGCTCTCCCGCGGGCTTTTTTTTGTCTGGCGTTTGCTGCGCAAACGATCCGCGCGGTTTGTTTTTTTCCGCCCCGTGATCAATCCTGTCCCTCGACCCTGCCAACCGGAGCGTACGATGCCGCTGCTGACCTTGCCCTGCCAACGCCTGACGCTCGCGATCCTCGCCCCGGAACAGGCCGAACTGGAAAGTGACTTCTACGCACGCAACCAGCGCCATCTCGCCCCGTGGTCGCCGATTCGCACTACCGAGTACTTTTCCACCGAGCAGATTCGCCGACGCCTTGAAGTTCAGGCCAGTGCCTACGAGGCCGGGCTGGCGATGCATTTCGCCCTGCTGACGCCGGACGGCCAGCAAATGATCGGCGCATGCAACTTCAGCGGGATCATTCGCGGTGCGTTTCAGGCCTGTTATCTGGGTTATCACATTGACCACGCGCATCAGGGTCAGGGTTTGATGCAGGAAGGCCTGGAGGCGGGCATCGGCTACATGTTCGACACGCAGAACCTGCACCGGATCATGGCCAACTACATACCCGGCAACGAGCGCAGTGCGCGCTTGCTGGAGCGTTTGGGTTTCGAGCGCGAGGGCTACGCCAAGGCCTACCTGAACATCGCCGGGCGCTGGCAGGACCATGTGCTGACGGCGCTGGTCAATCCGGTGTTCGAGGCGCCGGAAAAGCGTTGGTCACGACAACTGGCGTGAGTTTCACAATTTGTTAAGCATTGGCGAAGTATGCTCAAGGCTCCTGCCCTTTCCGGTTGCCTGAAATCCATGCCGCGTGCCGCCACTTCGCTGTTTCTACTCGCCGCCCTGCTGTTTTTTTTCGCTTTGGGTAACCACCAGCTGCAAGGCTCCACCGAGGCCCGGGTCGCCGGGATCGCCATGGAGATGCACCTGGACGATGACTGGGTGACGCCGCGCCTGTTCGGCGAACCGTTTCTGGAAAAACCACCGCTGAGCCTGTGGCTGGACGCCGGCGCCATGCGCGTGTTTGGCGTTTCGCCGTGGGCGGTGCGGCTGGCGTCGGCGGTGGCCGGTTTGCTCAGTGTGATGCTGCTGTACGGCATGCTGCGCCGCTTCGGACGGCCGAAAGCGCTGGCCTGGACGGCGGGGATTCTGCTGGCGACCATGGCCAGTTACTGGAGCAACGTGCGCGGCGTCGGCGAGGATGCGCTGCTGGCGCTCGGCGTAACCACGGCGTTGCTGGCGTTCTTTCAGGCGCAACGCACACCGAACGCGGCTAACTCGCTGCTGTTTATCGTCGGCATCGCTATCGCCACGCTGAGCAAGGGCGTGCTGGGACTGGCGATGCCCGGCGTGGTGATTTTCGCCTACCTGCTGGCGGATAACCTGATCGACAGACGCCTGAAGATCGGCGCGTGGCTGCGACCCGGCCTGCTCACCGCGGTGGGCCTGATTCCGCTGCTGATCTGGCTCGTCGTGCTTTACCAGCGCGGTGGCTCACACGCCGTCGCTGAAGTGCTGCTGACCAACAGCGTCGGTCGCTTCAGCGGCTCGTTCGTCGAGGCCGGGCATTACGAGCCGTTCTATTACTATCTGGCCAAACTGCCGGAAGCGTTCCTGCCGTGGAACATTCTGGTGTATCTGGGCCTGTGGCATTTCCGCAAGGAGCTGAAGGCCAACCGTTACTTGCTGTTTTTCAGCCTGTGGATCGTCGCGCAGTTCATCATGCTGACCCTTGCTTCCAGCAAACGCACGGTGTACCTGATGTCGATGACCCCGGCCGCGGCGGTGATTGCCGCCGAGTATGCGCGCATACTCTTCGAGCGCTTGCAGGCCCGCGAAACCGCCGACCGTTTCATCGGAAAAGTCGCCCGTCATCGTCAGGCAATTGCCGCAGGACTGCTCACAGTGGTGATCGCCAGCTACCTCGGCGCCGCGCAGTGGGCACTGCCCAACGCCGACAAGGAGCTGTCGTTCCTGCCGTTGACCGAACACATTCAGAGCTTGCAGGCCAACGGTCAGCAGGTCGCGCTGTTCCAGGCCAACGAGCGGGTCGGCGGCGCCAGCGTGTTCTACACCCAACGTGTGCTCAAGGGACTGGACACTGACGCGCAACTGCATGACTTCCTCAGTGCCTCGCCCTCGAACGTCGCGGTGATCTCGGCGGACAGCGAACCCGTCGCACCACTCAAAGTGCTGAAGACCATGATGGTCGGGCGTCAGGCGTACTACTTCGTCGGCTACTGACGCCCTTCGCGCCAGCCAATAAAAACCCCGCCGTCACTGGCGGGTTTTGTTTGGGCCGACGCTTTGCCCTCCTCAGTTCATCGAGTGCTCACTGAATGCCAGTCGGAGGCTTCGATGAAGCCAAGCACGCGCGGGGCCGCTTTGTTCGCAGCAGAAACAAACAGCGAGGAGCCATAGCCCGGGTCCGAAACCGGCGAATTCAGATCCTTTTCCAGCTCCGCCATGCATTCGCTGTGGGTCACCAGGATCAGGTTACGCCCCGGGAGCTTGTGCGCCAGCGCTTCCTGCAGAATGTGGCCCTTGCAACTGATCAGCCAGTCTTCGCCGCTGGCCGCGCGGTTGAACATGTAACCGGCGGTCTACACCGTGCGCAGCATCGGGCTGTTGTAGATATCGGCATTATTCAGGCCCAAATGCTCGAACTGTGCGCCGACACCGACCGCGACACTGCGCGAGCGGTCGGTGATGCCGTCGTCACCACTCAGGCACGGCGCCGGCGAGTGATCGCAGCGCTCGACGTGACGCACCAGCACAATCATCTCGCCCTTGGCCCACCCGGCCGCCAGCGCACGGGCGCCGGACACATTGCCGTGGGCCAGGTCAGGCACCGCCGCCGGGGCGAGCAGCCACAGAGTCAGCGGAATCACCAATAACAAGGCGCCGAGCACGACCCAGGTATTGCGATAGCGGGCCAATCCGCTCAGGGAAATCGAGCGTTTGACGCCGAACAGACTCAGTCTCAATTCCACATCGGGCCGCCTCGTCGGCATCCATCACAGTCAATACGATGCGGCGAGGGTAGAGAAGCGGGCGTAAGTGGCGAGTGAAACGCATGTGAAAAAAGTCTTGAAACGCCCTTGTTACAAATTCCGTCGGACAAAATCCTTTCAGCTCTCGTGTTTGCGGCCGATACAGACCTGCTAACCCCCTTGCTGGCTCAAAAAAACAACAATCTTCCAGCCTGACCGACGATCAAGTAGCTCTACGTTCCTGGAGGAATTGTGATGAATAGCTGGTTCGGCAACATCAGCGTGAACATGAAATTGGGTCTGGGCTTCGGCCTGGTCCTGGCCCTGACCTGCGTACTGGCCCTGACTGGCTGGACCAGCCTCGGCGGTCTGATCGACCGCAGCAACTGGATGAGCGACATCACCCAGCTCAATGCCGGCCTGACCAAGCTGCGCGTGGTGCGCCTGCAATACATGCTGACCAACGGCGACGAAACCGCCGCGCAGAATGTGCAAACCACCCTCGAAAGCTTTGCCGCGCAACAACAGGCGCTGATCAACAAGTTCAAGAGCCCGGAAAACGTCAAACTGCTGAAAGAGCAGGCCGCGACCATCGCCGAATACCAGACTTCGCTGAACAAGATGCGCAACGCCTACCGCACCGGCAACAGCGCCCGCGACGTGATGGGCAGCAACGCCGACACCGCTTACAACCTGATCGAAGCGATCAGCAAGCGCGTGCAGCAAATGGACATGAGCGAGCAGCGCTTCGAGCAGTTCCAGGCCATCACCCAGGCCAAGGAGGCGTTCATCCTCGCGCGCTATGAAGTGCGCGGTTACACCGCCACCACCAACGCCGAAACCGAGCAGAAAGCCGTCGGTCAACTGGACGCGGCGATTGCCAGCCTCAAGCAACTGAACGTGCATTTCGCCGCGACCCAGCAAGACGCTCTGCGTCAGCTGGAAACCGCCCTGACCAACTACCGCAGCGCGTTGCAGGCCTACAAGAACGCCAACAGCGAAGCGGTGCAGGCGCGTAAGGAGATGACCGATCAAGGTGCGGCCATCGTCACCACCAGCGAGCAGCTGTACCAGATCCAGCTCGACCGTCGCGACATCGAAAGCGCCCAGGCCCGTACGCTCCAGCTGATCAGCACCCTGCTGGCGCTGCTGGTCGGCGTGATTGCTGCGGTGATCATCACCCGTCAGATCACCCGTCCGCTGCAAGACACCCTGGCCGTAGTCGAGCGCATTGCCAGCGGCGACCTGACCCAGAACGTCACCGTCACCCGCCGCGACGAACTCGGCGTGCTGCAACAAGGCATCGCGCGTATGGGCGTGACCCTGCGCGACCTGATCAGCGGTATCCGCGACGGCGTCACCCAGATCGCCAGCGCCGCCGAAGAACTCTCAGCCGTGACCGAGCAGACCAGCGCCGGCGTGAACAGCCAGAAGGTCGAGACCGATCAGGTGGCCACCGCCATGCACGAGATGACCGCCACCGTGCAGGAAGTCGCGCGCAACGCCGAAGAAGCCTCGCAAGCCGCAGCCGCCGCTGACGGCGAAGCCCGCGAAGGCG
>OEPS010000535.1_pt1 | contig 13314 bp, 10 predicted proteins | sample 1539411 | NCBI WGS metagenome assembly OEPS01 (sample SAMN02671747, study PRJEB22543) | soil metagenome | biome: bacteria | place: China:Hunan Province, Lengshuijiang City | collected 2012-10-15 | depth 0.08m m | reverse complement strand
CCCGGTGATCGCGTAGGCGAGCGCGCCCAGCGCCTCCTTGGATTCCGCTGGAGTTTCGGCGGTCGCCTCGGCGCCGATGCCGGCGGTGGAGACGTTGAGGAAGCGGCGGCCATTCAGCTCCGCGGTGTCGATCCGCACCGGTCCCTCGCGCAGGATCAGGTCGAGCGCATCGTCCGGGTCCAGCGGGATTCCCGTCTGGCGGGCAAAGTCGTTCGCCGTCCCGAGCGGAATGATCCCGAGCGGCACGTCGTGACTGGAGAGACCATTCAGGGTCTCGTTGACCGTGCCGTCGCCGCCGAGCGCGACGACCGTGTCGACCCCGGCGCGGGCGCCCTCGAGGGCGAAGTGGGCCGCGTCCCCGCGCGCCCAGGTGATGCGGGGGGTCACGGTGTGACCCGCGCCACGCGCGACGTCGATGAGCCGGCGCACCGCCGGAAGTTCCGCGCGCGCGCCGTGAATCACGAAGAGCAGGTGCTTAGCTTTCGGAATGCTCACGTGTGCGGGTGACGCGATGAACGGGATCGCATGGCGGTAGTGGAAGGGCAGGCGGCAGGGGGGCGGTGGGACAGCGAGTACCACGCACCGGTGATGGCCACGGAAGTACTCGGGCTGCTCGCCGGTGCACGATGCGTGCTGGACGGCACCCTCGGTGGTGGTGGTCATTCGCTCGCCCTGCTCGAGGCCGGGGTCGCGCGCGTCATCGGCATCGATCGCGACCAGTCGGCGCTGCGGGTCGCGAGCGAACGCCTGGCATCGTTCGCTGGCCGATTCACGGCGCTGGAGGGGAACTACGCGTATCCCGATCGCATCCGCGCGCTCGACAACATCGTCTTCGACGGGATCGTGCTCGATCTCGGAGTCTCGTCGCGGCAGCTCGACGACGAGAAGCGCGGGTTCTCCTTTCGCGAGGGCGCACCGCTCGACATGCGGATGGGGAGCGACGCCGAGGCCGACGCGGCGACGCTGCTCGCCGAGGAGCGCGAGGAGGAGCTGGCGAGGATCTTCCGCGAGTACGCCGACGAGCCGAAGGCGGGGCGGCTGGCGCGCGAGATCGTGCGCCGTCGCGAGACGCGGCCGTTCACCACGAGCGACGACCTCGTGAACGCGATCCGCGGCGCGCTCGGTGCGCGGAGCGACGCCGGTGACTTCGCGCGGATCTTCCAGGCGGTGCGCATCGCCGTGAACAGCGAGCTCGGTGATCTCGAGCACGCGCTGCCGGCGCTGCGAGACCGGCTCGCGCCGGGAGGGACATTCGCCGTCATCGCTTACCACTCCGGCGAGGATCGCATCGTCAAGAATGCGTTCCGCGACTGGAGCACCGCGTGCATCTGCCCACCGAAGCAGCCCGTCTGCACCTGCCGGGGGAAGCCGCTCGGCACCCTGCTGACGCGGAAAGCGGTGGTGGCCGGGCCGGACGAGACGCGGCGCAACGTCCGCTCGCGGAGTGCGCGGCTGCGGGGGTACCGGCATGGCGGGTAAGGCGGGGAAGGGGGCGGCGCGGGGAGGGGAGCGTCCTCCGGCGCGGAGCGCCGCTCGCAGGTCGGGGCGGAAGGGCGGACGCGGGCGGCAGCTCGCCCTCCTTCTCGCCGGTTTCCTCCTCGTGGCCACGGGCGTCATCTGGCGGAGGAGCTACGGGATCGCGCGGTCGCGCGAGCTCGCGGAGCTCGACAAGCGGCGCGTGCAGCTCGAGGCACGGCGCGCGCAGCTCGAGAGCGAGATCCGCGACCTGTCGAGCCGTGCCAGGCTCGCGCCGATCGTCGAACAGAGGTTGCAGATGCACGTCCCCACCGACAGCCAGGTCATCATCCTCCCGCGCCCGCCGCGCGAGCGGCGGCGTTAGGCGGCGGCATGCGTCGCATCAGCCGCCTCGGTGCGGTGAACCTCTCGCTGCTCGGCTTCGCGGCCGCTCTCATCGGCCGCGCGGCGTGGGTGCAGCTCTGGCAGGGGAATGCCTGGGCGGCGCGCGCCGAGCGCCAGCACTTCACCGATGCGCCGGTGCCGGCGCCGCGCGGTGACGTCCTCGACGCGACTGGCGAGCGTCTCGCCGAGAGCCGCGAGATGCTGCGCCTCGCCGTCGCCCCCCGCGAGGTGCGCGAGCCGGCGGTGCTCCGCCGCGCGCTCTCGGCGGCTGGTGTTCCGGCGGAGGTGGTCGCGCGGACCACCGACAAGTCGCGCGCGTGGGTGATCGTCCCCGGCCGCTTCCTGCCGTCGGAGGTGGCGCGCGCGGTCGCCCTGCGCGGGGTCTACAGCGAGCCGGTCTCCGAGCGCGTGTACGCGCTCTCCCCCGGATTGCGCGGGCTGGTCGGCCACGTGAACGGCGAGGGAGAGGCGGTCGACGGGATCGAGCTCTCGCTCGACTCCCTGTTGCGCGGCACCCCCGGCTCGGCGATGCTGCTGCGGGATGCCCGCGGGCGGAGCTTCGAGGCGCCTAACGATCCGGGGGTGGCCCCGTCGAAGGGGCGGTCGGTGACGCTGACGCTGAATCACGAGCTGCAGGAGATCTGCGAGCGGGCGCTGGCCGACGCGGTCGCGCAGCTTGGCGCGAGCGGCGGGGACATCGTCGTCCTCGACCCGCACGACGGGGCGGTGCTGGCGATGGCCAGCCGGCGCGCCGGGCGCAGCGGCGTCACGGGGCTCAGCGAGCCGTTCGAGCCCGGTTCGACGATGAAGCCGCTCGTCGGCGCGGCGCTGCTCGAGCGCGGCGTCGTCCACCCCGGCGACCGCGTCGACACCTATGGCGGGTCGTGGACGATCTTCGGGCGGACGATCAACGACGTCGAGAAGGGGATGGGGAAGCTCACGCTGCGCGACGTGATCCGCGTGTCGAGCAACATCGGGATCGCGCAGTTCGCGCAGCGGCTGACGCCGCGCGAGGAGTACGAAGCGCTGCGTGACTTCGGCTTCGGAACCCCGACCGGAATCCCCTTTCCGACGGAGGCGGCGGGAACGCTTCGCACGCCGAAGGAGTGGTCGAAGATGTCGGCCGCGTCGCTGGCGATGGGCTACGAGGTCGCGGTGACTCCGCTCCAGCTGGCGACGGCGTACGCGGCGATCGCCAACGGGGGCGAGCTCCTCGAGCCGGCGCTGGTCCGCGAGATCCGCAGCCCCGGCGGCGAGCTGCTTTACCGGCACCAGCGCCGGGTCGTGCGGCGGGTGATCTCCCCTGGCGTTGCGGCGCGTGTGCGCGGGATGCTCGGCGAGGCGGTGGAGAAGGGGACGGGGATGAAGGCCGACCTCACCAGCTTCGCGGTGGCCGGGAAGACGGGGACGGCGCGGCTCAACGCCGGCGGGGGCTACGCGTCAGGCAAGTACTACGCGTCGTTCATCGGACTCTTCCCGGCGGACGCTCCGCAGTACGTGATCCTCGTCAAGCTCGACGACCCGGCGAAGGGCTACGGTGCGGTGACCGCCGCGCCGGTGACCCGGGCGGTGCTCCAGGCCGCGCTGGCCGCCCGCGACGCGGCGCTCGATCGCGGTGCGCTGGCGAGCAGCGACCTGCGAAAGGCGCCGGCAGCGACCGCGCCCGCCGAGAGCGCGCCGCCGGATTCGGCGGCGGGATCGGTGCCGATGGTGGTCGCGCTCGACGCGCCGGTCGCCGACGCGCCGCATGCCGCCGCCGCGGTCGCGATCCCCGACGTGCACGGGATGGTGCTGCGCGAGGCGGTCGCGAAGCTCCACAGCGCCGGGCTCCGCGTCCGGCTCGCGCGCGGGGCGCCAGGCACGACGATGCCGGCGGCCGGGGCCCGCGTCCGCCGCGGCACGACCGTACGACTTTTCCACGACGACTGACGACAGGCGACGATGAGCACCGAACTGAGCGCGATCACCGATCGCCTGCGTGAGCTTGGGCTGCTGGTGCGCGTTCGCGGCGACCTTCCCCGGCGCGTCGACGGCGTCACCGACGACAGCCGGGCCGCGAACGCGGCGACGCTGTTCGTCGCCGTGCGCGGCTCCGTCCGCGACGGCCATGACTACCTGCCGACCGTCGAGGCGCAGGGCACCCCGGCGGTGATCGTCGAGGACGAGAGCCGGACGAAGCTGCCGGCGATCGTCGTCAACGACGCGCGGCGAGCGGCGGCGGCCGCCGCGGCGGTGCGCCACGGCGATCCGGCGCGCAAGGTCCAGATCGTCGGCGTCACCGGGACGAACGGGAAGACGACGACGGTCGGGTTGCTGCGCCACCTGCTCGACGGCGCCGACGGCCGCGCGGCATCGATCGGAACGCTGGGCGTGCTCGTCGGCAGCGCCGGTGATCCGCTCGAAGGCGGGGGCGGGCTGACGACCCCGGGGCCGATCGAGCTGCAGCGCATCCTCGCCGAGCTCGTCGCCCGCGGGGTGACGCGGGTCGCGATGGAAGTGTCGTCGCACTCGCTGCACCAGCACCGGGTCGAGGGGCTCGTCTTCGCGGCGGGGGTGTTCACCAACCTCACCCGCGACCACCTCGACTACCACGGAACGATGGAGGAATACCTCGCGGCCAAGGCGCTGCTGATCGGCCTCCTCGCGCCGGGTGGGGTCGCGGTGGTAAACGCCGACGACCCGGCGTGGCACAAGCTCCCGCCGGCGCCGAAGCGCCTGACGTTTTCCGCGGACGGGCGCGACGCCGGCGTCCGCGCGCTCGATGTCCGCTACCGGCCGCGGGGCAGCGAATGGACGCTCGCCATCGGCGCCGAACGCGCCCCGGTGAAGCTGCCGCTGATCGGCGCGTTCAACGTGGCGAACGCGCTCGCGGCCGCCGGCGCGGCGAGCGCGCTCGGCGTCCCGGCCGCGACGATCGCGGAGCGGCTGTCGCGCGCGCCGCAGGTGCCGGGACGGCTCGAGCTGCTGCACGACACCCCGGCGGTGCTCCGCGACTATGCCCACACCCCCGACGCGCTCGAGCGCGCGTTAGGCGCGGTTCGCCCCTTCGCCACCGGGAAGCTGATCGTCGTCTTCGGCTGCGGCGGGGATCGCGACAAGGGGAAGCGCCCGGTGATGGGCGACATCGCCGCCCGCATGGCGGACCTTGCGATCGTGACCAGCGACAATCCGCGCACCGAGGATCCGGAGCGGATCCTCGACGAGATCGAGGCGGGGATGGGAGGCCGGCCGCACGAGCGGGTCGAGGATCGCCGGGCCGCGATCGCCCGCGCCCTGGCCATCGCCGGGGCCGACGACGTCATCGTCCTCGCCGGCAAGGGACACGAGACCTACCAGGTGCGCGGCACCGTCAAACTCCACTTCGACGAGAAGGAAATCGTGCAGGAACTGACAGCGGGGAGGCGATGAAGCGGCTCACCTGGACGATGGACGAGGTGGCCGCGGCCCTCGCCGGCCGTGCGCGCGGCGAGCTGCCGCGCGGGGACACGGCCTTCAGCGGGGTGAGCACGGACACGCGCACGATCGCCCCGGGCGCGCTCTTCGTCGCGTTGCGCGGCGACAATCATGACGCGCACGACCACCTCGCCGACGCGGTCGCGAAGGGGGCGACCGGGCTCGTCGTCTCCGACGCGCGCCGGGCGAGCGGGTTGGCGGTCGCGGTCTACGCGGTCGACGACACCCTTCACGCGTTAGGCGCGCTCGGCCGGCACTGGCGAGGCGCGTGGGGGAAGCCGGTCATCGGGGTGACCGGGAGCAACGGGAAGACGAGCACCAAGGAGCTGCTCCGCGCGGCGCTCGGCGCCCGATTCCGCGTCCATGCGACGCAGGGGAACCTGAACAACCAGGTCGGCGTCCCCCTCACGCTGCTGGCGATCCCGGACGAGGCCGAGATCGCAGTGGTCGAGATGGGCACCAGCATGCCGGGGGAGATCGCCATCCTCCGGGCGATCGCCGAGCCCGACATCTCGGTGCTGACGTCGGTAGCCGAGGCCCACCTCGAGCTGCTCGGGTCGATCGACGGGGTGCGCCGGGAGAAGTCGGCGATCTTCGACAACGTCGCCGTCGCGGTCGTCCCGGCGACGGAGCCCGAGGTGATCGCGATGGCGCGCGACCGCGCGGCACGGGTGATCGTCGCCGGCCTCGGGAGCGGCGACATCCAGGCGTCGAGGTGGGGGCGGAACGAGGACCTCGCGTCCGGTGGGGGGTGGGTGGAGGTCGGGGGGACGCGCATCGAGGTCCCCCTGCGCGGGGAGCACAACCTGCGGAACGCGATGCTCGCCATCGCGGTCGCCGGCGAGTGCGGGGTGCCGCTCCCCGACATCGCCCGCGGGATCGCGGGGATGCCGCAGCCGAAGATGCGCCTGGCCGCGGAACCGCTGGGCAGGGCGCTGCTCATCAACGACGCTTACAACGCGAACCCCGGCTCGACACGGGCGGCGGTCGACCTGCTCGACGGCACCGCTCGCGGCCGCCAGCGCGTGCTCGTGCTCGGCACGATGCGCGAACTTGGCGCTGGCGCGACCGCGCTGCACGCCGAGATTGCCAAGCGCGCCGTGGAATCGTCCATCGAGGTGATCGCCGGGATCGGCGACTTCGCGCCGGCGCTCGACGCGGTGCGCGACGATCGCGTGGTGACGGCGCCCGATGTCGAAGAATTGTGGCCACTGCTCCGGGAGCGCATCGCCCCCGACGCGGTGATCCTGCTCAAGGCGTCGCGGGGGATGAAGCTCGAGCGCATCGTGCCGCACCTCACGACGTGGGCCGCGGCAACGCGTTAGAGTGACTGTCGGCGAGCGCTGCTCGCCGGCTCGCGGGCGAAGAAGGGATCGAGGCAATCGCAGCAACGGCCGGCGCGCCGCGCCGGGCCGCACTCCTTTACATCCGAAAGACGCGTCGTGCTCTATCACTTTCTCGTCCCGCTGACGCACTACGTCAAGCTCTTCAATCTCTTCAACTACATCTCGTTCCGCGCGGCGGGCGCGGCGGTCACGGCGCTGCTGATGTCGTTCCTCGTCGGGCCGGCGATCCTTCGCCGGCTCAAGGCGGGGGCGGTGCACCAGGTGGTGAGGGAGGGGACGCCGGACACGCATGCGGGGAAGGGGACGACGCCGACGATGGGCGGTCTGATCATCCTCGCCTCGTCGCTGGTCCCGACGCTGCTGTGGGCGAAGCTGAACAACCGCTACATCCTGCTCGCGCTGCTCGTCACCGCGTGGATGGGGGTCATCGGCTTCATCGACGACTACCTGAAGATGAAGCAGAAGCGCGAGGGGAGAAAGAACGAGGGTCTGGTCGAGCGCTACAAGCTCGTTGGCCAGGTGACCATCGGCGTCTTTCTCGGCTGGTACCTCTGGCAGCACCCGCTCTCGACGCTCCCGGGCGCGTCGACGACGCTCCCGTTCTACAAGTACGTGCTGATCATCCCGGCGACGGGGGCGCTCGCGTTCCTCTACGTCCTGTTCACGACCTTCGTGCTCACCGGGACGAGCAACGCGGTAAACCTGACCGACGGCCTCGACGGGCTCGCGGCGGGGCTGACGGCGATCGCGTCCTTCACCTTCGCGATCTTCGCCTACGTGATCGGCAACTTCAAGGCGGCCGACTACCTGCAGCTCTTCTACATGCGCGGAGCCGGCGAGCTGACGGTGTTCTGCGTGGCCCTCGCCGGCGCCTGCATCGGCTTCCTCTGGTACAACACGCACCCGGCCGAGGTGTTCATGGGCGACACCGGGTCGCTCGCCCTCGGCGGGGCGTTAGGCGCGATCGCGATCCTGCTGAAGAGCGAGTTCCTCCTCCTCTTCATCGGCGCGGTGTTCATGACCGAGACGATCTCGGTGATCCTCCAGCGCACCGTCTTCCGGTACCGCCGCAAGAAGTTCGGGGTCGAGTACGCGAAAGCGAACCGGGTCTTCCTGCGAGCTCCGCTGCACCACCACTTCGAGCTGAAGGGATGGCGCGAGACGCAGGTCGTCGTCCGGTTCTGGATCCTCGGCATCCTCTCCGCGTTCGTCGCCCTCAGCACCCTCAAGATCCGATGAGCGCCGGGCGTCCCGCGCTCGAGCGCGGCGAGTACGCGGTCATCGGCCTCGGGAAGAGCGGCCGTGCGGCGGCCGAGCTGCTCGCCCGGGCGGGCGCGAAGGTGTATGCGTCCGACGCGGCGGAGACGCCGGCCGCCGGGACGGCGGCAGCCGAGCTCCGCGCGCTCGGCGTCGACGCCGACGCCGGCTCGCACGACCTCGATCGGATCGCCCGCGCCGCGCGGGTGGTCGCCAGCCCCGGGGTACCCCCGGGCGCCGCCCCCCTCGCGCGCGCGCGCGCGGCCGGCGTGCCGGTGGTCGGCGAGATCGAGATCGCGCTCCAGTTCCTGCCGGAGACGCGGGTCATCGCGATCACCGGGACGAACGGGAAGACGACCACCACCGCCCTGGTCGGCGCCCTCCTCCGCGCCATGGGGAAGAACGCGATCGACGCCGGCAACATCGGCACCCCGCTCGCCGCGGTCGCCCTCGGCGCGACGCACCCCGAGTGGATCGCGCTCGAGCTGTCGTCGTTCCAGCTGCACGACACCCCGTCGATCGCCCCCGACGTCGGGGTGGTGACGAACCTGAGCCCGGATCATCTCGACCGCTACTCGACGGTCGACGAGTACTACCAGGACAAGGCGCTGATCTTCCGGAACATGACCGCGAAGTCGCGGTGGGTGCTCAACGCCGACGATCCGGCGACGCTGACCCTCGCCCGCCGGCTGCCGGCGGCGCTGAGCCCGTCCGGGGTGCCGAGCGAGCGCTGGCCGTTAGGCACGACGTGCCGCTTCTCGCTGGCGGCGCCGAGCGACGCATGGTACGACCGCGCCGCCGACAGCCTCGTCGTGCTCGGCGAACCGCTGCTCGCGCGCCGCGAGCTGACGCTGTTCGGCGACCACAACGTCGCCAACGCGCTGGCCGCGTCGCTCGCGGTGATGACCGCCGACGAGGCGCACCGGACTCCGGAAGCGCGGGCGCGGATCGCCACCGGTCTCCGCGGCTTTACCGCGCTCAAGCACCGGCTCGAGGTCGCGGGCGAGTTCGGCGGGGTTCTCTGGATCAACGATTCGAAGGCCACGAACGTGAGCAGCACCCTCGTCGCCGTCGAGGGGATGACGCGTCCGACGGTGCTCCTCCTCGGCGGGCGCCACAAGGGGGAGCCGTACACCGCGCTCGCACCGGCGATCGAGCGGAACTGCAGGGCGGTGATCGCCTACGGCGAGTCGGCGGAGATCGTCGCCAGGGACCTCGGGGGGCTCGTCCCGGTCGAGCGGTTGGGCAGCGATTTTGCCGAGGTGATCGACCGGGCGCGGGCGGTCGCGAGGCCGGGCGACGCGGTGCTGCTCTCACCCGCGTGTTCGAGCTACGACATGTTCAACAACTACGAGGAGCGCGGCGCCGAGTTCAAGCGGCTGGCGGCGCAGCGGGCGAAATGACCGTGGCGGCGCGCCTGACGCCACGGGCGACGACGATGGAGCGGAACACGCCGGCGCGGAAGACGCCGCCGCGCGGCGCGGCTGCCGGGCCGCGCGTCCGGTGGCGGATGACGGCGGAAGCGCGCGCCCTGATCGCGGTGACTTCGATCCTGCTCGTCTTCGGCCTCGCCGCGCTCTACAGCGCGAGCGCGATCGTCGCCGTGCAGGAGGGGCGCGACGGCTCATACTACCTCGTCCGCCAGGCGGTCGGCGCGATCGTAGGGATCGCCGTCTTCGCCGTCGCGGCAAAGACCGACGCCGAGCGCTGGCGCGACTGGGCATGGCCGCTGATGGGAGCGGCGCTCCTGCTGATGCTGCTGACGGTGCTGCCGTTCACCGAGGCGATCGCGCCCCGCATTCACGGGTCGCGGCGATTCCTCCGTGGCAGCTCGCTGCAGCCCTCGGAGCTGGCGAAGCTGGCGGTGGTGATCTGGACGGCGATGCTGGTGGTGAAGAAGGGGGAGGCGATGCGCCGCCTGACGAAGGGGATGCTCCCCGCGCTGGTGATCGTCGGGCTGCTGGCGATCCTCGCCGCGCTCGAGCCCGACCTGTCGGCCGCCGTCTACTTCCTCCTGCTGATGGGAGTCGTGATGTTCGCCGGCGGGGCCCGCATCGGCCACTTCGTCGCGTTAGGCATCATCGGCACGCCGCTGCTCTGGCACCAGATGGAGCGGCTGCAATACGTCCTCCTCCGGATGACGTCGTTCTTCGACCCGGGGAGCGCGACGCGCGAGGTCAGCTACCAGCTCCAGCAGTCGCTGATCGCCGTCGGCTCGGGGCGGCTGCTCGGGCGAGGCTTCGGCCAGGGGCACCAGCAGTACGGCTTCCTGCCGTTCCCGTTCAGCGACTTCATCGGGAGCAACGTCGGTGAGGAGTGGGGGTTTCTCGGCATCGCCGGGCTGGTCGTCGCCTTCGCCGTCTACGCGGCGTTAGGCATGCGGATCGCCCGGCGCGCGCGCTCGCCGTTCCTCCGGCTGGTGGCGGTCGGGCTGACCTTCACCGTCGTGTCGACGGCGTTCATCCACATCGGCGTCGTCGTCGGGCTGCTCCCGACCACCGGGCTGACGCTTCCTTTCGTCTCGTACGGGCGCTCGAACCTGCTCCTCTCGCTGCTGAGCACCGGGGTGCTCGTCAACATCGGGAGCGACCGCGAGCGCGTCACCGCGCCGGCAGCCGCCGACCCGCTCGGCGCGATCGGATGAGGTCCGCGTGAGAGTCTGGTTCGCGGGTGGTGGCACTGGGGGACATCTCTATCCGGGGCTCGCGATCGCGCGGGCGATGATCGCCGAGGATCCGTCGGTCCGTCCGTTCTTCGTCGGCGCGCGCCGCGGGATCGAGCGCGAGCTGCTGCCGGAGCAGGGATTTCCGTACGAGCTCCTCGACCTGCATCCGCTCTATCGCTCGAAGCCGTGGCAGAACTGGCGCACGCTGCGCGGGATGCTCAGCGCCTGGCGACGGCTCGGCGCCCTCGCGCGCGACCAGCGTCCGGCGCTGGTCGTCGGCACCGGGGGCTACGGCGCGGCGCTCGCCCTCGCCTTCGGGGTGCGGCACCGGATCCCGATCGCCCTGCAGGAAGCGAACAGTCATCCCGGGCTCACCGTCCGGCTGTTCGCGCGCTTCGCCCGCGCGGTCTACCTGGGTTTTCCCGAGGCGGCGCGGGCACTGAAGGCGCCGGCGGAAGTGCTTCACGACACCGGCTGCCCGATCGATCCTCCTCCGGCGCCGCGTCCCGACGCCGCGGCCGCGCGCGCGGCGTGGGGCTTTCCGCGCGAGGGCGGGCGCGTGATCCTCGCCTTCGGCGGCAGCCAGGGCGCGCGCGGGCTCAACGCGGTGGTCGCCGACTGGGTGCGGGCCGGGATCCCGCGCGATACGTACATGATCTGGGGGACGGGGCGCGCCCAGCACGCCGAGCTCGCGCCGCTGCAGGGCGACCGCGTCCGCATCCGCCCCTACCTTGCGCCGATCACGCAGGCCTACGCCGCCGCCGACGTCGCGATCACCCGCGCCGGGGCGATGACGACCGCCGAGCTCTGCGCCTGGGGCATCCCGATGTTCCTCGTCCCCCTGCCGACGGCCGCCGCCGACCACCAGACCGAGAACGCGAAGAGCCTGCACGCGGCCGGCGCCGCGATCCATCTTCCGCAGCCAGGCCTAACGGCGCTGATGCTCGATGCGATCGTGCGGAACGTTCTCGACGACCCGGCCCGCCTCGCCTCACTCGCCGCCGCCGCCCGGGCACGAGCGCGGCCCGACGCGGCCCGAGTGATCGCGCGGAACGCACTCGAAATCGCGAGCGGAACGGCGACCCCCCGCTGACGCCCGGAAGCCCCAGGACGTCCATTCCCATGCAGTTTCGAGACTTCCATTCCCAGGCGGTTTCGAGACTTCCATTCCCAGGCAGTTTCGAGCCTTCCATTCCCAGGCGGTTTCGAGGCTTCCATTCCCAGGCAGTTTCGAGACTTCCATTCCCAGGCGGTTTCGAGACTTCCATTCCCTCTCGGTTCACCGCCGCCGAATATATTCCCCGCATGCCGCTCATCGACCCTCACGATCCCCGTCCCGTCCACTTCGTCGGCATCGCCGGCGCGGGAATGAGCGCGCTCGCCGAGCTCCTCGTGCGGCGCGGCGCTGCGGTCACCGGGTGCGACAACAGCCTCGCCGGCGCGGCGGATCTCAAGCGGCTCGGCCTCGCGCTGCACGAAGGGCATGATCCGCGGCACGTCGAGGGCGCGCGGGCGGTCGTCGTCACCTCGGCGGTACCGAAGAACCACCCCGAGCTGGAACGGGCGCGCGCTCTCGCGATCCCCGTGATCCGCCGCGCCGAGGCGCTCGGCGAGGCGGTCGCGGGAACGACCCTCGTCGCCGTGGCCGGGACGCACGGCAAGACGACGACGACGGTGCTCACGACCGAGGCGCTTCGGGCGGCCGGGCTCGATGCGACCGGGGTCGTCGGCGGCCGCGTCGGCAGCTGGGGGGGAAACCTGAGCGAGGGCGGGGAGGATGTCTTCGTCGTCGAGGCGGACGAATACGACCGCTCCTTCCTCGCGCTCGCGCCGACGGTCGCCGTGGTCACCAACGTCGAGGCGGATCACCTCGACATCTATCGCGACCTCGAGGACATCCGGCAGACCTTCGCGCTGTTCGTCGGCGGCGCGAGGACGATCGTCCTCTGCGCCGACGACGATGGCGCGAACACCCTCCGCCTGCCGTCAGGCGCGGAGGTCTTCCGCTACGGGATCGCGTCCCCCGACGCGCGGGTCCGCGCGGCCCGGCTCGAGCTCTCCCCCGGCGGCTCGCGCTACGCGGTCGAGTTCGACGGCGAAACGTTAGGCGAGGTCCGCCTGCCCGTGCCCGGGCGGCACAACGTCCTCAACTCGCTGGCGGCGATCGCCACCGGGCTCGCGCTCGGTGCGACGGTCGAGTCGATGGCCAGGGGGCTGTCGCGGTTCGCCGGGGTCGAGCGCCGCTTCCAGCGGCTGGGCGAGACGGGAGGGATCGCCATCGTCGACGACTACGCGCACAACCCGACCAAGGTGCGCGCCGCGCTCGAGACGGCCCGGGTGGCATTCCCGGGGCGGCGGCTGGTCGCCGCCTTCCAGCCGCACCTGTTCACGCGCACTCGCGATTTCGCGCGCGAGTTCGGCGAGTCGCTTGCCGTCGCCGACGTCGTGCTGCTCACCGAGATCTATCCGGCGCGCGAGAAGCCGATCGAGGGAGTGACCTCGGGGCTCGTCGCCGACGGGCTGCGCGCCGCGGGGAAGGACGTCGCCTGGCGCGGGGAGCGAAGCGCGCTCGCCGATGCGCTGGCCGCGATCGTCAGGCAGGGCGACGTCGTGGTCACGATCGGGGCCGGGGACATCACGCGGACCGGTCCGGAGCTGATCGACCGCCTCGGCGCCGCGCCGCGGAAGTCATGACCGGCGGCCCGGCCGACCGCGCCGCCGCGGCCCCCCCTC
>OEPS010000533.1_pt1 | contig 13317 bp, 9 predicted proteins | sample 1539411 | NCBI WGS metagenome assembly OEPS01 (sample SAMN02671747, study PRJEB22543) | soil metagenome | biome: bacteria | place: China:Hunan Province, Lengshuijiang City | collected 2012-10-15 | depth 0.08m m | reverse complement strand
ACGAGGCGCAGACGGCGTAGGAGACCGTCTGCAAGCCGGCCCCTTGGCGCCCTCCGGCGCCGGCTGCTGCGGTCCACGAGCCCGCTTCCAGCCCGGCTGCGGCCGGGGCCCCGCCGGCAGTACTCGGGTAGCTTCCGAGCAGGTGCAGGCTGGGGGATCCTGGGCCACCCGATGGGTCACCGGTAAACCCGCCGCCTCCCAGCAGCTCCGTGCCGGGCGGGCAGCTCGCCGTGGCCCGCGCCGTGCTCCGGGAGGCACCCGGTCCGTCGACCTGGGCGACTGTCACCGTCACCCGCGCCGGGCCGCCGGTGAGGCAGAGCGCCAGCGCCGTCGTCGCTCCTCCCAGGACCGGCTGGCCGCCGGTGTCGCCGATGCCCACCCAGGTGCGGCGCTCCGGGAGCGTGCCGTTGGTATGCAGGCTCGAGGGCGGCTTTCCCCCGCCGGTGAGCGCAGCCCCGACGCCCCCCCCGACCAGGGTCGTCCCGGCCGGGCAGGCAGCCGAGCTGCGAGTCGCCGTCGCTGGGCCGGCCGGGCCCCCGACGGTACTGACCGCCACGGTGCGGACCAGCCCGGAGGCCCCACCCCCGATGACCGTGCGGCCGGCGGTGGCGACCGCCGTCGGGCCACATGCTGCGGTCACCGCGGCGGCTGCGGCCAGCAGGATTGCCCTCCTCATGGAGCCGGAGGCGCCGCCGCCTTGCTGAGCACGCCAGCTTCGGTGAGCAACGCCAGGGCGGTGCCGGTCCGGCCGCAGCAATGCCGCGGCAATGACGGATGGCCCTGCACGGATTCAGTCGACAGTTCTAACGTCGGCTGCTCGCCTTCGGTCTCGTCGTTTCGGGGCGGGTGCCGGCAGCTCGATCGGTCTCGCCGTGGCTGCGGCGGTTGCCTCGATACCTGGGATACACAAAAGGCGTGGCCGCCCGCGGTCGTGCCCGCTCAAGCAGCAGGGCGGGTCACGCCCGCACCCCGCACAGGGCGAATCCCGAGGAGATCGTCCCCGGCGTGGGCTGTCCGCCCGACTGGGTGATCGCAGTCCAGTCGGTGGCGGTCCCCCCAGCCGCAACGGGGGCAGCCCCGACGCTGGGGTAATCGCCCGTGACGTGCACGCCCTGCTGGGGTGTCCCCCCGTTGAGGGTGATGTTGACCCCCCCGCCGAGGACCGCCGAGCCCGCTGGGCAGTGCACGGTCAGCTGCTGAGGGGTCGAGGCGGTCTGCGGCCCGTTCGCGGTCACCGTCGCCACCTGGACCGACACCACCCCGGCCGGTGCGCACACGGCATAGGCCGATGTCGTGGCCCCGGTGATCGCCGCCCCACCGGAAGCCGCGACCGCCGTCCACGATGTCGGGGCAGCCCCGTTCGCCGCGGCGGCTCCGGCGGTGTTGCTGGGATAACTGCCGATGAGGTGAAGGCTGGGTTGGAACGACGATGCGGGAACCGAGGTGCTCGCCCCGCCGCCGACCAGCACGGCCCCGGCGGGGCAGTTGGCGGTGGCTGCCACCGATCCGGCAGCGACCGCCGGCCCGGCGACGCTCGCCACCGTGACCTGCGGCTGCACCGCCGCCCCGGTAGCGCACAGGGCATACCCATCGGTTTGGGCGTTGGTCATCGGCTGCCCGCCAGCGCCGCCGACGCTCAGCCAGGCGGCTGGGGGGCCGCTGGACACGGGGACCCCGGCGGCGGTGCTGGGTACCGCCGCCAGCGCCCGCAGGCTGTTGTTCGGCACGGTCCCGTCGGTGGTGCGCAGGTTGAAGCCGCCGGCGACGAGCGCGGAGCCGGCGGGGCAGCTGGCCGAGGCCTGAACCTGGGTCCCGGCCGCGCTCGGCCCGGCGGTGGAGGCGAGGGCGACGGTCGTCGCAAAGGCACCGGTTGGAGGCGGGGGAGCCGAGGTCGGGCTCGGCGGCGGTGACTGGGCCGGCACGCCCCCCCCGGCGCCCTGGCCGGCGTGTGATCCGGGAGATGGCTGGCCGGGCGCCGCGGCGGGTTGCGCCGGAGCGGCCGGCCTTCCTCCCGCGCTGCCCGGGGCCGAGGGTGAAGAGGTTCGGGCTGCCGCCGAGGTGGTCGAGTGGGCAGCACTCGCCGGCGCCTTCGTGGAGGGGGTGGCGCCGAGCGGACTCGCCGCGGTGGGGGAGGCGCCGCCCGGCACCGGGGCAACCGCCGTGGGCGAGACGGTGGAGGCGCCCGGCGGGGACGAAGAGGGCCGGGTTGGCTTCACCGCCTTGGGGGACCCGTGGCCGCATCCCGCAAGCAGGAGCACAGCGCTGAGCAGGGCCGCCGCCAGAGGTTGGCGCGGGGCCGGTCGTCGGGGGCTCATTGGCGCCGGATCACCTCGCGTGTGGCCGTCCGCCAGGCGGCCTTCAGCGGGCCGGACGACCACCCGGCGGTGTGCGGCTGCAGCAGGAGCACCGCCTGGCCGTCGCGCCATACCGGCCGCACCCAGTCGCCGAGTTCGATGGCGTCGCCCTCGGAGGGCTCGCGCCCGGCGAGGTCGCGGGCACTGTCAATCGGGATCCCGGCTCGGAGCTCGGCGTAGGTTCGCTGGCCCTCGATCGCTCGGATCCCGGGCATCCACAGGAAGAAACCGTCGGCACCCGAGGCGTGCAGCCCGACCGCAGCGAGTGCACCGATCACGCCACCTCCGTCGCCACCGTGGACAGAGGCGTGGACGCCCGACGACGCCGCCACCCGCCAAGCGGCGCCGGTATCGAGGACCTCCCGCTGCGCCCGGCGTCCGAACTCGACCAGCTCCCGGCTACGCTCCGGAGCAGTCCACACCGGCCGCCGGGCCACAACGAGGCCCGGGTCCGAACCTTCGGCGCTCTCCTCTTCGAGGACCCGGGCACACAGTGCGGTGATCCGGGTGACGTCCGGGGACCCCCCGGCACACCAGCTGATGCAGGCGCTCGAATTGTGCGAGGTGTAGCGGATTGCCGGGTGCACCAGAAGTTGGTGGCGGGTGGCACCGAGGCACCGGCCCTCACCCGCCTCTTCGAGGACAAGGATCAGGTGCTGCACGAGGAACCCGGTCCCATGACTCGAGACGTTGTCGGTGTCGTCGATGCCGATCAGCAGGTCCGCCTGGTCCAGCATGCTCGGGCGGCTCATGAGCCCGACCTCCCGGGAGTGCCGGCACAGAGGGCGAAGGCCACGGTGGACGTGCCCAAGGCGGGGAGGCCACCGTCGTTGGCCAGGGCACTCCAGGAACGGACCGCCCCACCGTTGCCCGGCGGCTGGCCGGACTCGTCACTCGGGAACGAGCCGCGGAGATGAAGGCCCTGTGGGGGACGGTCCCAGGCCGGAGGCCCGGTCAGGGCGCCCCCCGACAACAGCCTTGTCCCGGTGGGGCAGGTGGTGGTCGCCGTTGCCGCCGTGGCCGGCCCGGATGGCCCGGTGACCCGGGTGGCGACGACCGTCATCGGGCTGCGCGGCGCGCACAGCACCACCGCGGTCACCCGGTCGCCGGTGAGCGGCATGCCGCCGATGGCACCGACGACGCTCCACGCCGAGGCGGTACCCGAGGTTGTCGGTGCCCCGGAAGGCGAGCTTGGGTAGCTGCCGGTCAGGAAGTAATAGCGGGGGGCGGTGCCTCCGTGGACGAGGCCCACTGCCCCACCCCCGCCGACGGCCAGACTCCCGTCGGGGCAAACCGCGGTAGCGGTCCGGGCACTCCCGGCACGGCGTGGGCCGGGCACACTCGCCGTGACGATCTGCAACGTCGTGGTGAGATCCGGGCAAAGCACGAAGCTCCTACTCCGCGCCTGCTCCTCGGGCTGGCCCCCGGCCGCCACCACCGCATCCCAGCCCCGGCTGCCACCAGCGTCGCGGGGCATCGAGGCGTCGAGCCGGAGTGTTGGAGACGGGGCAGCACCGGAGGACACGTCGGCGAGGACGCCGCCGCCGGTGGGCTGACCGCTGTTCGGGCAGGCGACCGGGAGCGGTGTGATGTCACCAGCTGCATGCGGTCCGCCCCTGGTCAGCACGGTGACCGGGGTCCCGCCGGGGTCGGCCGCGGCAACCCCGGCGGTCCGCTGGTCAGCCACGGGCGCCGCGCAGCTGGCGAGGAAGAGGAGGGCGGCGCACAGCCCCAACACAGTCCGCTTCAGCGACCGCCCCCCACCGGCGGGGGGTGTCGTCGGGCTCACGTCGTTCACTGTAGGACCACATCGTCACGACGGTATACTGTCACACTGAGCGGCATCCATCAACCCGCGATTACCCGGACGATGGAGATCGGGGTCCATGCCTCCGGCGGCGTTGCCTCCCCGGGTCAGGGGGCGGGAAGGAGTGCCAGGGCGGTCACGGTGCCGCCGGAGAACGTGACCGAGCCGTAGGTCAGCGTCGGCGGTGACGCTTGGGCGGCGGCCGCGAACAGCGGTGTGCCGAGGTTCGAGGTGATGGTCGTGATACCGAGGGCCGGTGGCACGACGTAGGGCGGCGTGCCACCAGGGGTTTGCAGGTCGTTGGCCATGGTGTGCGCTCCGGCGAGGAACCAGGCTGGTGCCGTCACCCATGAGCTCCCGCCCGAGCGGGTGGCTGCGCGCAGGGTCATTGGCAGGGTTGGGGAGACGGTTGCCCGGCAGGCATCGGCGCTCGCGAAGGTTGCGGAGCTCTGAAAGAGGAGGTGGACCTGCCCGTCCGGGACGAGGGTCTGGACACCGGAGGTTCCGCTCTCGTAGGCGCCCGGGTCTTCACCCGTCATGTAGGCCCGGTAGGTGCCGTCCGGCGGCGGGTTCGGGCAGGACGTCAGCGTGGTCGGCGGGGGGATGGGAGCCGGTGCAGCCTGAGCAGTAAAGCTGTTGTCGTGGTCGTCGGCGAACCCGGCCCCGTTCCACTTCCAGTAGGTCCTGAGCGGGTAGGCGTCACCCTCGGCGACGTCGAAGAAGGAGTTGGCGACGTCGGTGACCAGGTCTCCTCCACTGAACCGCATCGCAAGCTCGATCCCTGGTGTGGTGTTGTCGGTCGAGGCCGCGCCGGTGGGGACGAGGGTGTTGCCGGGCCCCGGGGCTACCGTTCCCCATCCGTGAGCGCCGTTGGTGAAGGCAATCGTGTTGCCGCTTCCGTCCCCGGTGAAATACCCGGTGGCGATGAAGGTCGCGTCGTCCATTCCGGTGAGGAGCGCTCCCGTCACCGTCGTGGAGACACCTTCACCGGGGAGGACCGGGTAGGTGCTCGTGCCGACCTTCTGCCAGGAGAGGCCGGCGGACTTCCAGAAGGCGATATGGCCCTGCTCGTCGTAGCCCGCCGCCTCGTAGCCGCCCGGTATGGCGACCACCGTGTGCTCGAGCCCGGGCGCCACCACGTTGACGGCCTCGACCAAGGGGGCCGGGGGGGAGCCGGGGATCGTGGGCGTTGCCCGGGTCGATGCCGCAGCAGTGGGTGAGGGCGATGGCGACGCGGGCGCAGCTGCCGAGGGTATCGACGGCGGTGCCGTCGTTCGGTTGATGGGCCGGGGATGCCCACTGCAGCTGGCCGCGAGGATGGCCAGCGCCGAGAGCGACGCGACGCGGACCGCGGCCTGCCGCGCGAGGTTTGGCCGGATCCTTAGCCTGTTCGTAGGTCGTTCGCTCCCAAAATTACTGAGTGAGAGCTACTAAGGGCTGAGCTGCAAGGTCGCCACCGTCGCCTTGTCCACCGCCTCCCGGCTGAACGGCAGCGGGTGGTACCGACCGGCCCCCCAGATCGCCAGCAGGTCGTTGTAGTGCGGGCTCGCCGGGTTCTCCGACTGACCGCCGGGCAGCGACCCCACCGATGCGTCCCAGTCCGACAGGTCGAGGATCTGCCGCCAGGACGGCACGATCGACACCTTGTAGCCGAGGTCCGGCTCGTGCAGCGACTGGCAGACCGTCTGCTCGTTGCCGCCCATCTCGACGACGCCGGCGGTCAGCAGCTCCTCCAGGCCCGGCACCATACCGAGCTGGCCGGCAAAGGTCGCCCGGTGCACGGCCCCCCAGCGCCAGGTCGCCATGTCCGGCCCTAGCCGCTCGGTGAGCTCGTCAAGCGCTCCTTCGAGCGCCTTGCACAGCACCGCATCCCTCCCCGACAGGGCTTCGGCGCCGAACCACCGGGCCGACGGGCAGGCGAGCATCGCCGGGAGGGCGAGGAACTGGAAGGCATTGGTCCACTGCCGGCGGGCGTGGAAGTGGATGAACAGCTCGTGGCCGAGGCGGGGGAGCAGCACCTCCCGGGCGAGGTGGTTGACCCAGGCCTCGTGGATCGCCGCCGCGGCGGAGTCGGCGGCAAGGTCGTGGTCCCACCCACGCAGCAACGCCAACGCACGAGCCTGCCGGTCGTTGCCCGGCTCGACCGCCAGCAGGTAGGGCAGCACCTCACGCACCGCCAGCGACACGGTGTCCTGCTGGATCTGGGCGAAGGTCTCGATGGTGTGCTTCTCGGTGGCGCACAGCAACTCGGCGATGCGCAGCACCCGGAACGGCGGCAGGAAGTCCTTGGTCAGCAGGTACGGGTAGGAGTCGTGGTGCGCTTTGTTGTTGGCGTTGCACAGGAAGCCCTCGGGAGGGTTGTAGGCCCAGGGCAGCTCACTGGAAGGAACGTCGTCCACCCACTCGAACTCGTCGGTCCAGCCGGGCACCGGGACGGTGCCGTCGCCGGCCCTCCGTACCGGGTGGCGCCCCCATAGCTGGTAGCCGATGTTGCCGTCGACGTCGGCATAGACCCAGTTGAGGCCAGGGCACTCCCACCCGGAGAGGGCGGCCCGGAATTCTTTCCAGTTGCCGGCGGTGTTGAGCCGGGTGAGGCACGACGGCTGGACCGCCCGGTCGGCGGCAACCCAGCGCAGGGCGTAGTTCTTGGAGATCCCGCCCTCGATGGCGACCGGGTCGGCGATGCCGATCAGGTACGAGTCGAGCAGCGGCCCGTGCCGGGACTCCTTGACCGGCAGGACCACCGGGTCGCCGTCCCGGACGGTGATGACCTCCTCCCGGACCCGCACCGGCTCCATCGTCCCCTGGTACTCGATGGCGGTGCCGTCCTCGGAGAGCCGCTCCAGGTACAGGTCGGAGACGTCGGACTCGGTGTCGGTCACCCCCCAGGCGATGCGGTCGTTGTGGCCGATGACGATCCCCGGGGCGAAGGGCAGCGAGGCGCCGGCGGCGTGATAACCGGGCGCCGAGAGGTGGCACTCGTACCACATCGCCGGGCACAGGATCGCCAGGTGCGGGTCGTTGGCCAGCAATGGCTTGCCGCTGGCGCTGCGGGCGCCCGAGACCACCCAGTTGTTCGACCCCTGGCCCGAGGTCGGCAGGAAGGCGTTGGCCAGCAGGGCGGAGCGGGCCGGGTGGGTGCTCTTGCCGGCCTGGATGAACGCCGGGAGGTTCACGCAGTCGGGGAACAGGTCGATCATGGCGTCGACGCCCAGCTTCTCGGCGATCTCCGCCCGCAGCAGCTCGGCGTCCCAGTTGCGGGTCAGCGTGTAGCCGAGCAGCAGGGCGAAGCCGGCGGTCGCCTGCTTGCCGCTTTCGGGGGTCGGGACCCAGGGCTCGGCCTCGAGGATGGCGTACTCGACCGGAGGGGCGGGCATCTGCTCCCGCCAGGCGGAAACCCCTTCCCACAGCGCGGCGACCTGGTCGTGCGAGGCGTCGTCCCAGTCGGCGACATGGCGGGCGGCGATGCCCGGCCAGCCGAGGGTGCGGATGAAGCGGTCCAGGGGGAGGGTGAGTGCGCCGATCAGTTCGGACAGCGATCCGAGTGAGTAGCGGGAGAGCAGTTCGATCTGGAAGTAGCGGTCGGCGGCGGTGACGAAGCCCTGTGCCCGGAACAGGTCGAGCACATTCCCGGCGTAGATATGGGGCACGCCCCATTGGTCACGGGCGACCTCGACCGGACCGGTCAGGCCGGGCAGGCTGAGCTCCCCCTCGATCGGTGGGAGCGCTTCCCGGGCTGCCTCGCGGAGCATCTCAACGACTTCGTCTGCCATCCTCGTCCTCCCTTCGGTGGGCACACGCTACACGCGCTCCAAGTCCGTCGAGGGGGCGTTGTTACGGGAGCGAGGCGGGCAGGCCGGCGATGGCGGCGACGACCGCCGAGTAGTCCAGGTCGCCGAGCCCGGCGGCCAACGCCTGGGCGTACCAGAACCGGGCTGCCTCGCCGATCAACAGCTCGATGCCGGCCCGGTCGGCGGCCTCGGCGATCAGGTCGAGGTCCTTGACCGCCAGCGCCAGTCTGAAGTTGGGAGGGTAGGTCCCGCTCTCGACCAGCGACCGCTTGCCCGTGGCGGTTACGCCGATCGGCGAGGCGACGAGGACGTCGAACACCTGGTGCAGGTCGAGGCCGAGGGCCTGGGCAAGGGCGACGGCCTCGCCCAGGGTCGTCATCAGCCCGCCCAGTGTCGAGTTGGCCACCAGCTTCATCGCCTGGCCCGACCCCAGCGGCCCGAACGGGAAGACGGTGCCCAGGGCCTCCAGGACCGGGCGGAAACGTGCGAGCGCCTCGGCGGGCCCGCCGGCGAAGACCTTGAGCGTGCCCTGCTCGGCCTGCGGGATGCTGCCGAGGACCGGGCAGTCGAGCACGGTCGCCTCCGGGCCGAGCCGCGTCGCCACCGAGCGGATGGCGTCGGGCCCGATGGTCGACGAGTCGATCAGGGCGGTGCCCGGGCGTAGTCCCGCCGCCAACCCTTGCTCCTCGAACATGACCGTATTGAGGGCGGCGGGATCGGCGAGCATGGTGAACACCGCCTCGGCTCCGGCAGCGGTCTGTGCCGGGGTGGCAGCTACCGTCGCCCCGGCATCCGCCAGCGGTGCCGCCTTGGCCGGGGTCCGGTTCCAAACCGCCAGCTCATGGCCGGCTTCGAGCAAACGCCGGGCCATCGCCGTGCCCATCTGGCCGAGCCCGCAGAACCCCACCTTCATGCCCTGAGGCTACCGCGGGCCGGAAACGGTCCAGTGGGCACCCAGATCGCCCGCATGGGTTGGGAATCACACAAGGGGGATACCAAGCGGTATCGTAAAGAGAGGCACAAAGGAGGGTGAAAAGATCTTCAGGGTAGTTTTCTTCCGCTGAACTCCCCGTTACAATAGCGCCCCTCACCGGTCGGGCGTGGTCGCAGAGCAACGGGGGCGATGGGCATCGGTTCGAACTCCAACCTGGCTGATCAGCCTCCACCGCCTCCAAAGCGAACCCGCCAAGCGCCAGACTTCCGCATCCGGGCCGCCCTGAGTGGCGTGCTGGTCCTGATCACGCTGGGCGCCATCTTCCTCGTCGCGAGCGCCGAAATCGGGCCGCCACGGTCAAAGCTGGTCGCCTCGGACAAGCAGACGCCGATCCCGCCGGGGGTGACGGCCACGGCCAACCCGACCGGGACGGCGGCACCTGGCTCAGCGCCGGCCTCCTCCTCGCTGTCGGGCCCGGGCCCGTCGACCGCCCCAACCCCACCCGCTGCGAGTTCCCCGTCGCTGGCCGCCTACCAAGGCCTGGGGGCCTGGGTGAGCCTGTACGACTTCGCCCTGCCACCGGCTGAGCTCAACCCAGCCCAGGCGACCGCCGGCATGGCGGCCCACGGGGTCCAGACGCTGTACATCGAGACCGGCCGCTGGGACCTGCCGCCGGGCCTCGACGACCCGGGCGCCCAGGCCCAGTTCATCGACGACGCCCACTCGCACGGCATCAAGGTCGTCGGCTGGTACCTGCCCGGGTTCGCCAACATCAACCAGGACGTCGCCAACAGCAAGGCGGTGCTCGACTTCAAGACCCCGTCCGGGCAGCACTTCGACGGCCTCGCTCTCGACATCGAGGACAAGAGCAACTTCGGCTACAACGTCTCCGGCTTCGATGCGGCGATCTCGGCGTTCTCCGTGAAGCTGCGGGCGGCAGTGGGGCCGGGCCAGGCGCTCGGGGCGATCGTGTTGGACGCGGTCAACAACGAGCGCTCCCCGGCCGCGTGGGCCGGGTTCCCGTGGCCAGAGATCGCCAAGGACTACGACGTCGTCCTGCCGATGGCCTACTGGTCGGTGACCAAGCCGTCGAGCGACTGCACTGCCGTCCAGGACGACGCCGGCGGCTACGTCAAGCAGGTCGACTCGCTCACGACGTCGCTGATGGGCCGGACGAAGCCTATGGTGATCGTGGGGGGGATCGGGAACTGCGACACCTTGAGCGAGGTCCAGGCCTACGTCAACGCCGGCAAGGCGCTGGGGACGTTGGGGGCGGGCATCTACAGCTACGAGACTGTGGAGAAGAACGGGGCCGGCACGAAGATGTGGGCCGTGCTGCAGAGCGCCCGCTCCTGACCAAACCCAGTTTGATGGCATCCTGTGAACTGGTGGTGTGGCGGTCTCGCCCCCGTACCCCAACGCAGAGGGAGGGGACTTAAAATCCCCTGAGTGTGGGTTCGAATCCCACCGGGGGCACGTACAACATCTCTACAAGCAGCGCCTGCTGGGCACCGATCACGGCCCGTTGCGGTCATCGCCCGGTCGCGCCACACCCGTCAAGTTGAGGTGGCCGGCGAACCTATGATCAGTCTGCGACGGCGGCTTCGACCAGCAGAGCCTCCCGGTTAGCCAGGATGAACTCCTTCAATGCGGCCGGCTTCAAATCGATTGACGCCAGGTCTTCGCCGAGCAGGTTCACCCGGTCCAACTCGTACCCACCACGCGACGGATCGTTGAACTCCGGGCCGCTGCGGGCTGATGTGTCCATGTTGATTAGCCGCGCGACGAAGAAGTGCTGAACCGCAACGCCGGACTCCGATGATGAACTGAACAGGAAAACCTGCGAGGCGTCGGCAGCCGTGGCCCCCAACTCCTCAGCCAACTCGCGGTGCAACGCTGCTGCTGCAGAAGCGTCGTCGACCTCAATACCACCGCCCGGTGCAGTCCAGTAAGGTGCCTGCCCTGGCTTGGTCTGCTTGATCAGCACAAGCTGGCCGTGCTCGTCAATCAGTATCACCCGCGGCGCGCGGCCTTACTCGGCCGACCTTGACGCTGGTGATCAACAGCGTGATCACGCGCCGTCGACCGGAAGTTACGTATACGGTGCATCGGTCATGTAAGGGCGCACCGGGAACAATACGCGCGCTCCATCTCCAGTTCTGCAATGCGCTTCTTCAAGCGCCGGTTCTCTTCCAACTCGGCATCCTCCTGGCCGGGGGGAAGAACGGCGGGCTTGGCGTTCTTCTTTCGGTCGGTGTTGACCAGTTTCCGAGGGTGACGTCGTTGACCCCGAGCTCCCGGGCCACCCTGTGCGATGGGCCGGCCTGATGCTCTCACGAGTGCCACGGCGTCGCGCCTGAACTCATCCGGGTACTTCTGCCTGGACACATCCTCTCCCCAGCCTCAAGGGCTGGTCCAGGGTGTCCGGTCGATGGGGGGAGGTTCAGTCCAATTTAGCTCGCCCCGCTGGCACGGCGGCCTCACTCGGTGGATGGTCCGCACCAAGCGCGCGCTGCCCCACTACCGGCCGCCCCCTATCCGTGCAATGCTAGGAGACGTGAGCACCTTTCGTACAGCTCAGTACGGCATAGTTCTCCATAGGGCCTTCGCACTTGCCCAACGGTCTGGGGAGTTGTGCGGTCCCGTCCACCTCCTAATATCCATGTCTGACCTTGATGGACCAATTGGGATCGCTCTGTCTTCCCTTGGCGAACGTCGGAAAGAAAATGCTGACGACTTCGCCCCAGCCCAGATAGCGAGCTGCGGACATCAGGTTACGCAAATCCAGCTAGCGGCCTTAGAGCTGGCGGCGGCCCGTGGGGAAACCCCAGCTCCCCCCCACCTGCTCTTGGCCGTTCTTAACCAAGCGGATGCGGAGAGCCTCGGGGTAATACTCTCTGCCGGGATCGATTTCGAGGCCCTTCGCCAAACGGCTATACAAATGCTGGGCGGACCCTCGGAGTTGAGACTTCCTGAATCACCTGCCTCGATCCCTGCCGGGACGCTTGATCGGCCTCCACTGCCAATAGACGCCCTCGATCAGGGTGCCTGGCAGAACTTACTTTGGCGACAGAACCACCTACCGCTTACGAAACTGCGTCGGCCTCGAGACTCGGGGTCCCTTCTTCGACTTGAGTCACACTATGCTTTGCGAGAGGCATCCCGGTTGCATCTGGAGGAGGATCAGCGCTACTCACTCGTGCTGCATCATCTCGCTTCTGTAGAGAGCATCCTTCCTGATGGCAATCAGACAGGTCTTCAACAGGTGGTGACAGGTCCAAATACACAGCCAGCGAGAATCCCAGGTCGGGGTCCTCTCCGGCTGCGCTTACGACTGTTCCTTGACGTCACACGCGGTTGGCATAGCTGGATCGGAAATCGCAGCATCCGGCTGGCCGACCGTTGGTTCGCGGTTAAGCTAGCTCCCTACTACTGGAGAGCCCGGCTCTTGGACGGGCTACGCTAATAGCATTGAAGACTGTCAGAAATATGCGGGGCCCTTGACGTAATTGCAGGCTCTTCCCGGCAAGGCGGACAGTGTCCCGCAGAACCACCAGCCACTTTCGTAATTTTGTTGCAGGTTGAACGTGAAGCCGTTGGTACACTCACCGGGAGGAGAGGGTTCTACGGTTGCTTGCTTATAGAGGGTTGCGTTACTCACTGACGGCCCCGCCCAGAGGTACACCTCGCTATAGGTTGGCAGACAGTCATAGCCCCCGTTATAGACGTCCGCCCCTGAAAGATAGCTTTAGCCGCTTGGCCCAATAAGATGGAGACAGACAGATTGGCTGCATCCGGTGGAGTCGAACGGGATGACGCCCGATGTTTTTACATAGTCGGGCTTACCCGGACTGTTCGATACCTTTGCTGCCAGGCTGGCAGGAGTTGACACGGCAAGGAGCCCTGTCGAAGCGAACATAATCAGGCATGTCACTCGAAGTATCGTATTCCTGAAGTTGTGCAATTTCATGAAGTTCCTCTTGCTCTTGCTCAATATCAGATCCCACTATGTACAGGTCGAGCGTAAGGTGGCAACCGTTCATACGCATCCCTCGTGTAGGTGATAGACAACTCCTCCGGCCGGGGATCTTAGAGGGATGTATGACCCGAAGAGCCAATCGCTGCCTATTGTGATGAAGTTGCGGGTTGGGCACCCGCACCCACCAGCCTCCAGCAGGGCGGGGAGCCCGACTCTTCCGCCTGTGTCGTACCGCCGTCGCAGTCCCCCCGGGTCCCGTCCGTCCGGTCCGGCCCCTGCAGGCAAAGATGTCATCACAAGTCATCAGACTCCTTTCGCGCGGCCTCTGCAGAAGCGTCGTCGAGCTCAATACCACCGCCCGGTGCAGTCCACTAAGGTGCTTGTCCTGGCTTGGTCCGTTTGATCAGCACAAGCTGGCCGTGCTCGTCAATGACTATCGCCCGCGCCGCGCG
>OEPS010000532.1_pt1 | contig 13319 bp, 13 predicted proteins | sample 1539411 | NCBI WGS metagenome assembly OEPS01 (sample SAMN02671747, study PRJEB22543) | soil metagenome | biome: bacteria | place: China:Hunan Province, Lengshuijiang City | collected 2012-10-15 | depth 0.08m m | reverse complement strand
GAGGCCTGAGGCCCGGAGGACCTACCCGACCTCATGTGCGGAAGACAGGGCTAGCAGATGCGGGGCAGCGGGTCTCCGATCAGCATGTCGACGATGCGGGTGCCGCCGAACTCGGTCTTCAGCAGCACGAGCGTCGGCGGGTCCTCCTTGACCTGCCCGATCACCGCCGCCCCTTGGCCGAGCGGGTGCGAGTGCAGGGCGGCCAGGGCGGCGTCGGCCTCGGCCCCGTCGACGATGATCACCAGCCGGCCCTCGCAGGCGACGTAGAGCGGGTCGATGCCCAGGATCTCGCTGGCCCCGCGCACCTCGGGCCGGGTGGGCACCTTGCGCTCGTCGACCACCACCGCCACGTTGGCGGTCCGGGCCACCTCGTTCAGGATGGTGGCGACCCCGCCCCGGGTGGCGTCACGCATGCAGCGCACGCCGGTGGTGGCGTCGAGCAGCACGTCGATCAGGCCGCCGAGGGCGGCGGTGTCCGACTCCAGGTCGGCCTCGATGTCCAGCTCGCCCCGGGCCAGCATGATGGTCACCCCGTGGTCGCCGATCGGGCCGGAGACGATGATCGCGTCGCCGGGCACGACGTTGGCCGCCCCTAGGGCGACGTCGCGCTCGATCACCCCGATCCCCGAGGTGTTGATGTAGCAGCCGTCGCACAGCCCCTTGGGGACGACCTTGGTGTCGCCGGTGACGATCTGCACCCCGGCGGCGGCGGCAGCGGCCGACATCGAGGCGGCGATCAGCTGCAGGTCGGCGACCGGGAAGCCCTCCTCCAGCACGAAGCCGGCCGACAGCACCAGCGGCCTGGCCCCGGAGACGGCCAGGTCGTTGACCGTCCCGTTGACCGCCAGGTCGCCGATGTTGCCGCCCGGGAAGAACAGCGGGTGCACCACGAACGAGTCGGTGGTGAAGGCCAGCCGGGTGCCGTTGACGGTGACCGTGGCCTGGTCCTCCATCGCCTCCAGGGTGGGGTTGCGGAACGCCTCCAGGAACAGCGCGTCGATCAGCGTGTGGGTCGCCTTTCCCCCGGCCCCATGGGCCATGGTGATCCGCTCTTCCTTGAGCTTGGCCTTGCGCCGGCGCTGGCGGTCGATCCGCTGGAGCACCTGCTCCTCGGCGGACAGCGTCTTGGCGCCCAGCTCGTACTGGGCCAGCTCGTGGTCCTCGGCGTCCCGGACCGCCGCCTCCGCCCAGTCGGCGGAGCGGCCGCTGCCGGCCCCGGGGCGAGCCGACAGCCCTTCGGTTGACTTGGCTTCCGGGGTCACGACCTGGTCGCCTCCTTGACCCGCTCCCGGCTGAACCGCCCGAAGTTGTAGTAGGCGGCGCAGGCCCCCTCCGGCGAGACCATGCAGGTGCCGATCGGGGTCTCGGGGGTGCAGGCGGTGCCGAAGACCTTGCATTCCCAGGGCTTGATGACCCCCTTCAGCACCTCGCCGCACTGGCAGGCCTTCGGGTCGGCCACCCGGATGCCCGGGATGTCGAAGATCACCTCGGCGTCGTAGGCCCGGTAGGCGTCGCGCACCTTGAGCGCGGAGTGGGAGATGAAGCCCAGGCCGCGCCACTCGAAGAACGGGCGCAGCTCCATCACCTGGTTGATCACCTGCAGCGCCTTCAGGTTGCCCTCCCAGGGCACCACCCGGGCGTACTGGTTCTCCACCTCGCAGCGCCCCTCGTGCAGCTGCAGCATCAGCTTGTAGACCGAGGCCAGGATGTCCAGCGGCTCGAAGCCGGCGCACACCAGCGGCTTGTCGTGGTCCCGGGCGATGAACTCGTAGGGCAGGCAGCCGATCACCGTCGAGACGTGGCCCGGACCGAGGAAGCCGTCCAGGCGCATGTCGGGGGAGTCCAGGATCGCCTTGATCGCCGGGATGATCGTGACGTGGTTGCAGAAGATGGAGAAGTTCTCGATGCCGTCGGCGGCCGCCCGGAGCACGGTCATCGCCGTGGACGGGGCGGTGGTCTCGAAGCCGATCGCCATGAACACCACCCGCTTGTCCGGGTTGTCCCGGGCGATCTTCAGCGAGTCGAGCGGCGAGTAGACCATGCGGATGTCGCAGCCCCGGGCCTTGGCGTCGAAGAACGACCCCTTGCCGCCGGGCACCCGCATCATGTCGCCGAAGCTGGTCATGATCACGTCGGGCTGCTCGGCGATGTAGATGGCGTCGTCGAGGCGTCCCATCGGGATGACGCACACCGGGCAGCCGGGGCCGTGCACCAGCGAGATGGTCTCCGGGAGATAGTCCTCCAGGCCGTGCTTGTAGATGGTGTGGGTATGGCCCCCGCACACCTCCATGAAACTGTAGTGGCGACCCGGCTCGCACAGGGCAGCGATCTGGCCCGAGAGCATCTGGGCCTTATCGGCATCGCGGAACTCGTCAACGAAGCGCAACGCTGGTCACCTCCATCGTCAGTTGGCCCCAGCGCCCGTCCGGGGCGTGGGAGCGGGGGTCAGGTGTAGGGACTACTCGATGCTCGACTCGGCTAAGGCGACGAGCTCGTCGGTGTAGGCCTGCCCGATACCGGACAGGAAGTCCAACGCGGCAGCCGCCTCGTCCTCGTCGATCTTGGAGAGCGCGAAGCCGACGTGGATCAGGACCCAGTCGCCGGGCTGCACGTTCTCGTTCTCCAGGAGGCCGATGTTGATCGCCCGGCGAACGCCACTGACGTTGACCTTCGCCAGATCCGGCCGGTCGAGCAACTCCACCACCTCACCGGGAATGCCAAGACACATATGCCTCCTCCTTATCCGCTGCCGGCAGCCGCCCGAATGCCCGGCCGCCGGCGTCAAGGTCTGCGTCCCTCGCTACGCCGCCCGGAGCCCCCCCGAGAGGATCTTGCCGGCCCGGTCAGCGACGATGCCGATGACGTTGGCCGCGATCGCGGAGCCGCCGGAGTCGGACAGGCCTTTGCTGAGCAACGTCCCACCCATGGAGAGACCCTGGCTCATGAAACCTTTGAGGCCGTCCGACTTGATGATGGCATCGACGGCGGCGATGGCCTTCGTCAGCCCTTCGCTGCCGTCCCGAGTGCCAGCCCAGTAGCCGATTGCGAAGCCGATGAGCGTCTCCATCTCCCGTGTACTCCTTCCTTATGTTGGCTGTTGACTTGAGCTGCCAGACACAGACCTACGACCGACGTGTGGTGCGCCCTACATGCTCTTCAGGTCGAAGTACCGTTTGATGTCCGGGAGCGACTGGATGATCATCGCCGCCGCCCCCGCCAGGATCGCTGCCTTGACGAGCTTGAGCATGTCGTGTTTCCTCCTTTCACCTTTCCCTGGTTCCCCACTGCCTTGTCTACGTTGTTCCCACCTGCTTCCTGGCCAGCTGGGCGAGCGCCAGCTCATGGCTGTCACCGACCCGTTCGATGATGTCGATCAGCCGGTTGACGGTCGGCTCGACCGCCGCTTCGACAACCTCGGTCAGTCCGATGCCGTCCTCGGTGCTCTCCGGCTCGCAGCCGACGACGAGCGCCCGGGCGAGCGTGCCGCCCAGCGCCTTGAGCATGCCGAAGATGGCGTCGGGCTCGAGGCCGTGGGCGTCGATGAGGGCCTGGTCGCCGTCCGTGGCCGACTTGACCAGCGGCGACTCCTCGATCTCCTCGAGTTTGGGCTCGATCAGGTACAGGTCGCCCGGTTTCCCGCCGCACGGTGCGGCATCGACGAGGATCGCCACGTCGTAGCCATCGAGCAGCTCGTAGGCGAGGTGGACGCCCTTGATGCCGAAGTCGCCCACCGTCACCCCATCGGGAAGCGTTCGCTCGGCCAACCGCCGGGCCACCTCGCAGCCGAAGCCGTCGTCGGTGAAGAAGATGTTCCCTACGCCGGCGACGAGAATTTTGGCGGTCATTGCGGCACCACCTCGTCGGGCGAGAAGTATAGGAACCGCCCGTGCTCGACCTGCAGGTCGGCGTTGGGATCATCTTCCAGCGTCACCGCCAGGAACTGCTTGTTCTCGAGATCGGAGAACACCGCCTGCACGTCGGCAACCTTGCCGGCCAGGAAGATGTCCTGGGCGTCGGAGCGCCGGGCACCGGGCTTCAGGAGCACCTTGGAGCCCTTGCGCACGGCGACGCCGGCGATGTTGACCGCATCGGCGTCGGGGTTGACCGAGGGATCGTCGGCCGGGTCCCACATGGGCCCGTCCTGTCCCCAGATGGTCGTGGCCGGGCGCTTGTCCTGGAACTCCTCCCCGAAGGGGCGGTACTCGCCGAACACCGGGACGCCGTCGGCGCCGGTCCCCAGCTCCGGGACCATGTCCGCAGGCCACCCCGAGTGGGAGCCGGCCGGCACCTTCGGGGGGGAGTTGGCGGGCTCCGCCCCCCGACCGGGTTTCGTGACGCTCTCCAGGTACCGGACCGCGCCGTGGAGGCGGTCGAGCAGCTCCGGGGCCATCGAGTCGACCCGGTCGATGATCGCCGCCGCCTTCGGGTCGGTCGCCCGGGCCTCGGCCTTCTCCTCCTCGGTGAGGGTCATCGTCCGCAGGATCAGGATCTCGTCGATCTCGGTGGCGTCGAACAGGTCGCCGGGGCTCTCCGGGGCGATCGCCGGGTAGTCGTACAGGATGATCGGCGACGAGAACAACTCGTCAGCCCGGGCCGGATCGCCGATCATCACCGGGTAGGTGTGCAGGTTCGTGCACGCTTCCGCCGCCGGCCGGGCCCACTCCGGCGGGTCGAGCAGCGAGATGAACGTTCCAGCCCCCGCCGGGGTCACCGCCATCAGCGTGTGGCAGGCGACGAACGAGTGGCTCATCGCCCCCTTGCGGTTGTCGGGGTCTCCGTCCCACGGCGTGTGGTTCTCCATGCGCACCGTGACCCGGATCCCACCGAACGGGCCGTCGAGTGGCGCCGCACTGGCGGTCAGCTGGCCATGGAGCGGTTGGCGGGTGCGCACGACCCGGCCGGCGACGGCGCCGTTGGCATCGACGATCGGCTCCGGCTCTTCGGTCGCACCGTCGACCGCCACGGTCACCCGGATCTCGCCGGCGAGCAGATCGTCGATCGGCAGCCGCAGCTCCCGCTGGGCCTCGACTGCCTCCTCGAAGGTGATGTGCTCGACGCCGTCGACCCACAGCGTCTCGACGCCCTCGTAGGCGTCGCCGGGCAGCGCCCGTTGCACCGCCTTCACCTGGACCTGGAGGAAGCGCAGGTGCAGCTCCAGCGCGGCGTTGTCGCCAGCCTCGACCAGGCACTCGGTCTGCTGTTCCCAGGCCTCCGGGCCACCCCGCTCGCTCCAGCCCCTGGGGGCGACAACGCCGAACTGCCAGCGCACCCGGTTCTTGGCCGCAGAGGCCCGGTACGGGTAGAGCACGTAGCCCTCGTACAGGACGGCGTTGGCGATTGCCTGCGAGCTCTCGAAGCTCATGGGGTCGCCCCCGGTCTGCCGGTTTCCCCGGCCTCGTCGAGCAGCGCCCGGAGGGTCTCGTCGAAGTTGGTGAACATCCGGTGCGACTTGAACAGGCCGAGGGCGTCGACAGTCTCGGAGTCCAACCGGATCCAGGTCTTGCCGGGGAAGTGCAACTCCATGACGTCGTCCCAGACCTTGACCGGCAGCCGGAAGGAGAGCTCCTTGTGCCAGGGCACCTGCTCGACCGCGAAGCCGGTGTCGCCCTTGGTGAACATCGTGCCGGAGAACAGCATCAGCAGCGGGATCTCGCCGTCGTCGAGCGAGTGGAAGTACTTGGCCGACGTCACCTCCAGGTCGTAGGTGACCGGCACCTCGACATCGAGCTCGATCGAGCCGGTGAAGCTCGGCACCATGACATCGACGAAGGCGAACTGCATCGGCTTCACCGTGTCTCCCCACCGGGACGTCTCGCCGAACAGGTCGAGCAGGCGATCAGCCTCAGCCGCTGAGTACCGGCGCTTCTTGGGCTCGATGCGGATCTGGATGCGCAAGGCGATGGCGTGAACCCGCTCGCCGGTGGTTTCGGCGATGCGCAGGGCAAAGGCGATCGCCGGACCAGCCGCATCGCGGTCCGCCTCAGCTCCGGTGCAGTCGAAGACAAGCTCACTCACCTTCCACTCCGGTTTCCCCGCCCGTGGCCGGGGGCGGGGCCTCTGACCGGGCGCCGCGGGGCCCCAGGCCGACGACGGCACTCCGCCCGCGCAGGGTCGAGAAGAAGCTCTCGATGTTGTCCCACACCTCCTCGCCACCGGAGAAGCCCTTCCAGTTCATCCGCACCACCGCGGTCAGCTCGTAGGCCGAGTCGATGGGGACGAGGTAACACTCGAAGCGGTCCTCCTCGGCCTTGACGATCAACGCCTCGACGTCGGGCAGCAGCCCTTCGAACGACGGGTTGGCGGCCATCACCTCGCGCCAGGCGTCCAGGTCGAGCAGCGACTCGGTGGCGCCGGCCGGGCTGGGATAGAAGGCGACGAAGCGTTCCAGCGAGGAGTTGTAGAAGAAGAACGCCATTGACACCGGGATCTGGATCTGCTCCCAGGTCCCCTTGTCGAGTTGGAAGTACGGGTCAACCAGGTACCGGTCCGGCACCGCACGAAACTTCCCCTGGGCCGCGCCCTCCTTGGTGAACAGCAGGTAGCAGGCGCGGCACACGCACTTGAGCTCGCGGGTCTCGACGTTGACAACGTGGTCGTGCTCGGCGGAGACCGGAGTGGCGCAGAGCTCGCACGCCTCCCCGGGCCTGGGCCTGGGCCGCTGGGAGGTCTCGAATCGCCTCAGCAACTCCGAGGAGCCACCCGCTGGCGCACCCAGCCCACCCGGACCAGGTACCGGCTTCACGAACCGGCGCAGGCCGCCGCCCGGGCTCGACGGGAGTCCCGGACCGGACGGGCGCGGGCCGGCGCCGCTCCCGTTGCCGTTGGTCTCCACCGCCGGCATCACCTCCCCGGAGGTCACGACGCCGCGGCCGAGGGTACGGCGACGGTCCAGCCGGCGCCTTCGGCCTGGAGCAACGGCAGCGGGTCGAGGTGCAGGGCGGCACCTTCGTCGGTGCCGATGCTGCGCCCGGCGAGCACGACGTTGTACAGCGTGCCGCAGCGGGAGCAGCGCAGGTGGTCGTCGATCAGGGCGGCGTCGGCCAGCGAGGCGCCGCAGGAAGCGCAGGCGTCCCGGTAGGCGTAGAGGTTGCCCAGCGTCGAGCAGACGAGGACGTTCATGCCGTGGACCGTCTGCACCCGCTTCTCGCCGGGTAGCAGACCCTCGGCGTTGATCGGCGACCAGGCGCTGGAAGGGCTCTCCGGGGACTCGTTCCCGTGGAGACCCGAGTTGGTACCCGAGCCGGCGATCCCGCCGTCGGGGCGCTGGATCTGCAGTAGGGGACCGGTGCGCGGAGCGGTTGGGGCCGGGGCGACGCCTTCGACCTCGACCCGCACGACCTCCGGGGCGACCTCGGCGATCGCCTGCTCGATGGTCAGCTTGACGGTGACCGTCGACGACGGGCAGCCGTGGCAGCTGCCCTCAAGCTTGAGGTGAGCGACGCCGCCCTCGTCGACCCCCAGGTACTCGACGCCGCCGGCGTGCGAGCCGAGGTACGGGCGCACGCGGGCCAGGGCCTGCTCGACCCGGGTGTCGAGGTCGATCGGGTGGAGGCCGTGCAGCACGAGCAGGGCCTCAACGAACTTGTCCTCCACGAAGCGGTCGAGCAGGGGCCCGGCCGTCGCGGGATTCTCGTTGACGAGCTCGAGGATACGTTCCAGGCCGGCGCCGTACAGCTCGACCAGCAGACCGACCACCTCTTCGACCTTCTCGGCCACCGGTGGCGACGCCGACTCGTGCAGCTCCGCGAGGAGCGTCTCGATCCGGTCGCCCACCTGGCGGACGTTGCTGTGACCCTGGACCATTGGCTCCCCCTCGTCGATCCCTCAATCTCGATGATTCGCCGATCCCGGAGCGTGTGCGTTCTGCTCTCACTAGTTGGACCGGGGGGAGCCAGATGGCTCCCCCCGGCTTGAAGCTGTCCCCACGAACCTCGCGGTGAGCCTACTGCTCTCCCTACCGCTCCAGCGGGAGCACCGTCGGCGAGTGGAGCCGGTCGACAACCTTGCCCTTGCCGGACCCGCCGCCGAGGTACATGTGCACCCCGCACGGGAGGCACGGGTCGAAGCTGCGCACCGCACGCATGATGTCGATGCCCTTGAAGTTGTCGGGCTCGTTCTCCTCGAAGATCGGGGTGTTCTGCACCGCGTCCTCGTAAGGTCCCGGGGTCCCGTAGACGTCCCGGACGCTGCCGTTCCACGGGGTCGGGGGGTACGGGTGGTAGTTGGCGATCTTCCCGCCCCGGATGACCATGTGGTGCGACAGGACGCCGCGGACCGCCTCGGTGAACCCGCAGGAGATGGCCTCGTCCGGGACCTTGAACGGGGTCCAGGTCTGGGTGTGGCCGGCCCGCAGCTCCTTGAGCGCTTCCTCGACGAAGTACAGCGCCAACCCAGCGGCGTAGGCCTGGAAGTAGGTCCGGGCCCGGTTACGCTCGAGGGCGTTCGACCACTCCGGGATCTCCCACTCGAAAGACGCTGGGCCCTTGGTGGCGGTCTTCGGGTAGTCGATGGTGATCGAGTGACCGGTCGACTTGACGTACGGCGTGTTGACCAGCCCGGCCAGCGCGGTCGGCCACAGGCGGGCGAGCGGACCGCCGCCGGTGTCCAAGGCGAGGTAGTCCTTGCCGTCGAACCAGCGGGGCGACATGGTCCAGGAGTACTTGTCCTGGAAGTCGCGCTTCTGGGGCCGTGGCTTGGTGTGCTGGTTCCACGGGTGACGGATGTCAACCGGGTTGCCCAGGGGGTCCTTCTGGACGAAGACCTCGTCGCCCTCCCAGTCCTCGTAGAACGAGGAGCCGAGCAGGATGCGCAGGCCGAGGTTGATCTTCACCAGGTCGTGGGTGACCAGCTTGCCGTCGACCACAACGCCCGGGGTCACGAAGCAGGCATCGCCCCAGGTGGACATGTTCTCGTACTTGAAGTCACACACGTTCGGGTTCTGCAGCGACCCCCAGCAGCCGAGCAGGACCCGGCGCCGGCCGACCTCCTCGTACCCGGGGATCGCCTCGTAGAAGAAGTCGAAGAGGTCGTCGTGGATCGGCACGACCTTCTTCATGAACTCGAGGTAGCGCATCAGCCGGGTCAGGTAGTCGGTGAACAGCTGGATGGTCGGGACGGTGCCAACGCCTCCGGGGTACAGGGTGGAGGGGTGAACGTGACGGCCCTCCATCAGGCAGAACATCTCCCGGGTGTAGCGGCTGACGTGCAGCGCCTCCCGGTAGAACTCGCCTGAGAGCGGGTTCAGCGACCGCATGATGTCGCCGATAGTGGCGTAGCCGTGGGCGTCGGCGTGCGGCGCAGCGGTCTTGTTGGCCAGGTCGAGGACGCCCGGGTTGGTCTCGGAGACCATCTTCTCGCAGTAGTCAACGCCGACCAGGTTCTCCTGGAAGATGTTGTGGTCGAAGATGTACTCGGCGGCCTCGCCCAGGTTGGTGATCCACTCGCCCATGGCCGGCGGGTGGATGCCGTAGGCCATCTGCTGGTTGTAGCAGCTGCAGGCGCAGTGGTTGTCGCCGCAGATGCCGCAGATCCGGCTGGTGATGAAGTGGGCGTCCCGGGGGTCCTTGCCCTTCATGAAGATGCTGTAGCCGCGGAAGATGGACGAGGTGGAGTAGCACTCGACCACCTTGCCTTGGGAGAAGTCGATCTTGGTGTAGATGCCCAGGCTCCCGACAATCCGGGTTACCGGGTCCCACACCATCTCGACGACATCGCTTTTTGCCATTGCTCGGTGACCTCCCTTCGCAGCAGTCGGTGGATTGGGTGCGCTACGACCAGGTCTTCCTGGCGCCCGTCAGCAGCTCGCTGCCCGGCTTGCGCCACGACGGCTCGGTGTCCGTGGTCTTCATGGTGAAGCTGCGCAAACCCCGGATCACTGCGCCGTAGGCGCCGCTGGCCGCCGTGGAGACCTTGGCCCCCGGGGGCTCGTCCATGAACGGCATGAACTTGTCCGGGAAGCCCGGCATCGTGCAGCCGATGCAGATGCCGCCGACGTTCGGGCACCCGCCGACGCCGTTGATCCAGCCCCGCTTCGGGACATTGCATTTGACCACCGGCCCCCAGCAGCCCAGCTTGACCAGGCACTTCGGCGACCCGTACTCGGTGGCGAAGTCACCCTGCTCGTAGTAGCCGGCCCGGTCGCAGCCCTCGTGCACGGTGGCGCCGAACAGCCAGCGCGGGCGCAGCGCTTCGTCCAGCGGGATCATCGGGGCCTGGCCGGTCGCCATGTACAGCAGGTACAGGAAGGTCTCCGACATGTTGTCGCCGTGGGCCGGGCAGCCCGGGATGCACACGACCGGTATGCCGGCCTTGGATCGCCAGCCCCACCCGAGGTAGTCCGGGACACCCATGGCACCAGTCGGGTTGCCGGCCATGGCGTGCATGCCGCCGTAGGTGGCACAGGTGCCGACGGCGACGATGGCCAGCGCCTTGGGCGCCAGGCGGTCGAGCCACTCGGATGTCGTCATCGGCTGGCCGGTGTCGAAGTTGTTGCCGAACCCGCACCAGTAGCCTTCGCTCTTGATCTTCTCGTTGGGGATCGAGCCCTCAACGACCAGCACGAACGGGTCGATCTCGCCCCGCTCTGCCTTGTAGAACCACTCGATGAAGGTGTCGGCCCCTTCCTGAGGACCGCACTCGTAGTCGATCAGCGGCCAGTGGACCGCCAACTTCGGGAGCCCCGGCAGCGCACCCAGGACGATCTCCTCGATGCTTGGCTGCGTGGCCCCGGTCAGGGCCACCGAGTCGCCGTCGCACGAGAGTCCTCCGTTCATCCAGAGGATGTGCACAACCGGCTCTTCAGCCTCTGCCGGAGGGGCAGGCCTGCCACGCCGTGCCGCTGCTGCCATCCACTTCACCTCCTTCTGGCGGTCCTCCACCGAACCGCCCATCGAGCTTGAAGCGACAACGCCCTCTGCTACTCACGCACCTGCTGCCACCCGGTGGTGTTAAGGAACAGAGGCGACCTACCGGACGCCCTTACCGGGGTGACGGCATGATTCTCTAGCCCACCCCGCGGGCAATCCATCCGTGTCTTTACTGAATCTCTATCCGTAGGTCTACGTAGGAAACGGCCCGTTAACGAAGAGTCGGGCGGCATGCGCCATCCCGGCTGGCGCTGATTGCGGGAGTTGACGGATAATGCCGTGCGGAAAGTTGACGGTGGAGGTCAAGAGGAGTACGGAATAGGCAGCAGCACGCCCGGTGAGTTGAGCATCCCGACGGTCGCGAGGCGGTGGACGTAGCGCGGACCTGTGGGATGCTGGGGGCGCACCAGTCCTCGAGCCAGGAGCTGGTCGGTTGGGTCAGGCGGCAGGCCGGGAAGGTCGGAGGCGGTCGGCGCTCAGCGTCGCAGGCAAGGCCGCGGCTGGCGGGGCCACGACGCTGTCGGCAGCCCCCCTCCCTGCCAACGGATCTTCCTCGACGTCCTCGGCGTCCCCGGCCAACGGGATGGCATCGCCGAACGGGGCCGGTTCGGCCGGCACGCACGACATCCCGTCCACGTTGCCCGAGGACCTGGCCGGCTCGCCGGCGTGGCTGGGCAACCTGCCCAGGGTCCTTAACGACCTGGGCGTGGGCGTCGTCGTCTGGGACGGCGACCTCCCCATCTACATCAGCCCGCTGTTCAGCGACATGATCGGCTACTCGCCGGAGGAGTTGGGCGTCGGGGTTCCGGCCGGGATCGAGTGTGAGGACCCGGGACTCTGGCACTTGAAGGGCGGCCCCGCTTCGGCCTTCCCGCCGTTCGAGTTCCAGTTGCTCCACGAGTTCGAGTGGGTGCTGATCCACCGTGACGGCCACCGGGTCGCCGTCGACGCCGCCGCCGGGACGATCGTCGTCGGGGGGCGGGTCGAGACCATCGGCGTCTTCTGCGACCGCTCCGAACAGGAGCGCATCGAGGGCGAGCTCAAGACCCGGACGATGCAGCAGGCGGCGCTGGTCGACCTGGGCCAGCGGGCGCTCGCCGGGGCCGAGGTCCCCGAGTTGATGGACCAGGCGGCCGCCATCCTGACCCGGACGCTCGACGTCGACTGCGCCCGGGTGCTGGAGATCGCCCCCGACCGCCGCGGGTTCGCCGTGCGCGCCGGCGTCGGCTGGGACGACCTGCCGATCGAGGTCGGCGCGGTCGATCTGCGGCTGCGCTCCCAGGCCGGCTACACCCTGTTGTCGGACACGCCGGTGGTGGTCGAGGACTTCGACGAGGAGACTCGGTTCAATGGCCCGCTGCCCAAGGTAGACGGCTGGATCGTCAGCGGGATGACCGTCGCGATCCGCGGGCCGGACCAGGCCTGGGGGGTGCTGGCCGCCCACTCCAGCCGGCGGCGCCGCTACGGCCCCCAGGACGTTCAGTTCCTGCAGGCGGTGGCCAACGTGCTGGCCGAGGCGATCGTTGGCAAGAGCGTCCAGGACGCGCTGCGCCGCGCTGGCGACCGGGAACGGGAGCTACGCGAGGAGCTCGAGGCTCACTCCCGGGTGGTGGTCGCCGCGCAGGAGGCGGAGCGTCGTCGCATCGCCCGCGAGCTGCACGACGAGATCGGCCAGGCGTTGACCGGGCTCGCGCTCAGCCTTGCCAGCCTGGAGCGGGTCGCCCCGCCTGAGTTGCGTACCGCGCTCGCCGACGCGCGGGCCGGCATGGGCGAGCTGGTCTCGCGGGTCCATGACTTCTCGCTCTCGCTGCGCCCGCCGATGCTCGATGACATCGGCCTTCTCCCGGCCCTGCTCTGGTTGACCGAGCACGTCCTGTCCACCCAGACCGGACTCCAGGTCGACCTGGAGCACGAGGGGCTGGACCGCCGGTTCTCATGGGAGGTCGAGACGGCCGCCTACCGCATCGTGCAGGAGGCACTCACCAACATCGTCCGCCACGCCGACAGCGGCCGCGCCCATGTGCGCTGCCTGGTCGAAGGCGAGGAGCTGTTCATCGAGGTCGGCGATGAGGGGATCGGGTTCAAGCCGCAGTCGGTGCGCCCGCACACGACAAGCGGGCTGCGCGGCATGCAGGAGCGGGCTCGCCTGCTCGGCGGGGGCGTGCGCATCGACTCCGCCCCGGGCAAAGGCACCCGGGTGATGGCCAGGCTGCCGCTGCACTCCTGCCTGCCGGGCACCGCGTCGGCGGCGCTGGAGGCGGCCGAGGCAGGGGAGCCGGTTCCGGCCGGTGGGACCAGCGCACCGCCGTCGGCTCCGGCCAAGACCGGGGGCCGGACCATCATGGTGGCGGCGTTGGACCAGAACGAGCCGGCCGCCTTCGCCGGGACGGGAGCCAGCCGGTGAGCGTGTCGGTGATGCTGGCCGAAGACCACCCGGTCGTCCGCGAAGGGTTG
>OEPS010000530.1_pt1 | contig 13323 bp, 13 predicted proteins | sample 1539411 | NCBI WGS metagenome assembly OEPS01 (sample SAMN02671747, study PRJEB22543) | soil metagenome | biome: bacteria | place: China:Hunan Province, Lengshuijiang City | collected 2012-10-15 | depth 0.08m m | reverse complement strand
TAGTCACTGCCATCATCAAGCCGTTCAAGTTGGACGACGTGCGCGAGTCGCTGTCTGAAATCGGCGTGCAGGGTATTACTGTCACGGAAGTCAAAGGCTTCGGTCGGCAGAAGGGCCACACCGAGCTGTATCGCGGTGCTGAGTATGTGGTTGATTTCCTGCCCAAGGTGAAGATCGACGTCGCCATCGACGACAAGGATCTGGACCGGGTCATCGAAGCGATTACCAAGGCCGCCAACACCGGCAAGATCGGTGACGGGAAAATTTTCGTGGTCAATCTGGAGCAGGCGATTCGCATCCGTACCGGCGAAACCGATACCGACGCGATCTAAAAAAAGCCTCACCAAACCCCAACGCCCCAGGAGATAACAACATGACTCTGCGTCAGTTCGCAGGGCTAGGAGCCCTTTTGTCCCTCGTAATGCCCGGCCTGGCCCTGGCAGAGGAGGCAGCCCCCGTACTCAACTCCGGCGACACCGCCTGGATGTTGACCGCCACAGCCCTGGTGCTGTTCATGACCATCCCCGGTCTGGCCCTGTTCTACGGCGGTATGGTGCGTTCCAAGAACGTACTGTCGGTGATGATGCAGTGCTTTGCGATCACGGGCCTGATCAGCGTTCTGTGGGTGGTTTACGGCTATAGCCTGGCATTCGATACCACCGGAATGGAACAAGGTGTAGTCAACTTCAATTCCTTCGTTGGTGGCCTGTCCAAAGCCTTCCTGGCTGGCGTGACGCCTGCGAGCCTGACCTCTTCGGCGGCGCTGTTCCCTGAAGCGGTATTCATCACCTTCCAGATGACCTTCGCGATCATCACCCCGGCGCTGATTGTCGGTGCCTTTGCCGAGCGGATGAAGTTTTCGGCAATGCTGATCTTCATGGCCATCTGGTTCACCCTGGTCTACGCACCGATTGCCCACATGGTCTGGAGCGGCAACGGTGGCCTGATGTGGGACTGGGGCGTGCTGGACTTTGCGGGCGGCACCGTGGTGCACATCAACGCCGGTATCGCAGGTCTGGTCGCCTGCCTGGTGCTGGGCAAGCGCAAGGGCTTCCCGACCACGCCGATGGCGCCGCACAACCTTGGTTACACCCTGATGGGCGCGGCCATGCTGTGGATCGGCTGGTTCGGCTTCAACGCCGGCTCCGCTGCGGCTGCCAACGGTACGGCAGGCATGGCCATGCTGGTGACCCAGATCGCCACCGCCGCCGCCGCCCTGGGCTGGATGTTCGCCGAATGGCTGACTCACGGTAAGCCGAGCGCTCTGGGCATCGCTTCCGGTGTGGTCGCAGGCCTGGTCGCCATCACCCCGGCTGCCGGCACCGTCGGCCCGATGGGCGCCCTGGTGATCGGTTTGGTAGCCGGTGTGATCTGCTACTTCTGCGCTACCAGCCTCAAACGCAAACTCGGCTACGACGACTCCCTGGACGCCTTCGGCGTACACGGTATCGGCGGTATCGTCGGCGCGATCCTCACTGGCGTGTTCGCAGCCCCTGCACTGGGTGGCTTCGGCACCGTCGAAGACATCGGCGCGCAAGTCTGGATTCAGGCCAAGGGCGTCGGCTTTACCGTGATCTACACCGCGATCGTCACCTACGTGATTCTCAAGGTGCTGGATCTGGTGATGGGCCTGCGGGTTAACGAAGAAGAAGAGTCGGTCGGTCTCGACCTGGCGCAACACAACGAGCGTGGCTACAACCTGTAACTGCCTCGAAAAATCTTGCCCGGCTTGCCGGGCATTTTTTTTGCCTGCAGTTTGTCGGTTTCTGGTAGCGCAAACGGTTTCGCTCGGCGCTTTTGCCGTCTCTTTTTCAGCTGGCCGCATGTAGGCAGAAAACTTACAGACCAGAGTGCTAGTTAGGCACTTTGCTTTTTCTCTGAGCACGCTAGAATGCGCGCCGAAGGGAGCTGACAAGCTGTCCGCAAACTTCGCTACCCTTTGCTAGGCTTGCCAATGAGCAGGCTGATCACGCCAGGGTAGGCCGACGGTTCACTATCGGCAGCTCTTTAATTTCGTCAGGCCCTGCCAAGAGCGGGACCTGCACGGTGGTCGCCAGGTTTTCTGGCGCGCACCCGAGGTGGCGGCAAACCCGCGACCCATTGAATTTTGCCGGCGGCTGTCGATTTACGGCGCTGCTGGTCTATAACTAATCTGCTTTTCGCAAGTCATGAGGTAGAACATGAGCGACGACGATCTGGAAAATGACGACCTCGAAGTAGGCGACGAAGACGAAGGTGATGAAGGCCTCGAAGCGGCAGCCGATGATGTGGCTGACGACAGTGGCGACGACAGCCCGGTACCTGTTGCCAAGGGCAAGTCCAAGTCGGCAGCTGTCTCGGTAGACGAGATGCCGAGCATGGAAGCCAAGCAGAAGGAGCGTGATGCACTGGCCAAGGCCATGGAAGAGTTTCTCTCCCGTGGTGGCAAGGTGCAGGAAGTGGAGGCCAACGTGGTCGCCGATCCGCCCAAGAAGCCGGACAACAAGTACGGTAGCCGCCCTATCTGAGTGGTTCCGTCAGCAAGAAAGCCCGCCGTCGCTGCGGGCTTTTTTGTGGCTGTGATTTGTCTGTCAGCCCCAGCTGTGGAGGAGCTCGGGCAATTGCGATAGGCGCTGGATTTCGGCGTCGGGACGGTTGTCGGACTCCCAGGTCTTGCCCTGCGGGTTGAACCAGATCGCCCGCAGACCCGCACGCTGGGCCCCGGCAATGTCGTCGCCCGGATGATCGCCGATATGCACCGCCGCATGAGCTTCGACTTCACCTTGGCGCAGCGCTTCAAGGAAGGGTTGCGGGTCGGGCTTGCCGATCCCCAGGTCCTCGGCGCACAGGGCAAACTTGAAGTAGTCGGCCAGCCCCAGGCGGCGCACATCGGCATTGCCGTTGGTGACCACGCCGAGGGTATAGCTGTGGCGCAGAATCTCCAGCACCGGCTGGACCTCTGGGAAGATGTCGACCTTGTGGCGCGCGTGGAGGAACACCTCGAAGCCTTCGTTGGCAAGCTCGCGGGCTTTGTTCTCACTGTAGCCGACGTCCTCGAGGGCGCGGAACAGCACGCGGCGGCGCAAGGCGCTGATGCGGTGCTTGAGCCCGGGCTCGGCCTGCACCAGGCGTTCACGGATGGCGTACAGGTGCTCCACCGGTACCGCGCCAAGGTCCGGGGCATTGGCAGCCAGCCAGTCACGCAAAATGGCTTCTGCGCTGACTATCACCGGTGCGGTGTCCCAGAGTGTGTCGTCCAGATCAAAGGTGATCAGCTTGATACTCATGAATCGCTGCCCTTACTGCGTTTGGCCCGAGGATGGGCGCTGTCATAGACGGCGGCCAAGTGCTGGAAATCAAGATGAGTGTAGATCTGCGTGGTGGCGATGTCGGCATGGCCGAGCATCTCTTGTACCGCGCGCAGATCCTGGGACGACTCCAGCAAGTGGCTGGCGAAGGAGTGTCGCAACATGTGCGGGTGCAGGTTCTGCCCCAGCTCCCGTGCACCGGCAGCCTGTACACGCAGCTGGATGGCGCGCGGGCCCAGGCGGCGTCCCTGGCGGCTGACGAACACCGCGTTGTCCTCCGGGGCGCTGATGCTCCGTAGCGCGAGCCATTGTTCCAGGGCTTCGCGGGCCTTGCGACCGACCGGTAATACTCGAGTCTTGCTGCCCTTGCCGTGCACCTGGACCAAGCCTGCGGGCAGGTCGAGCTGGTCGGTATTGAGGCTGGTCAGTTCCGACAGGCGCAGTCCGGAGGAGTAGAACAGCTCGAGCATGGCCTGGTCGCGGCGGGCGAGAAAATCGTCTTCTACCGCACCTTCGAGCAACTGCAAGGCGCGGTCGGTATCGAGGGTTTTCGGCAGGCGCCGCTCGCCTTTGGGCGCCGACAGGCCATTGGCCGGATCATGGCTGCACAGGCCTTCGCGGTTGAGGTAACGGTAGAAACCACGCACCGCCGAGAGCAGCCGCGCCAGGCTGCGCGACGACTGCCCCTGATGATGCTGGCGGGCGATGAACTGGCGCAGGTGCTGGATCTGCAGGGCATTCCAGCTGTCGATACCGGATTTGGTGCAGTACGCCAGCACACTGTCGAGGTCGCGGCGGTAGGCCAGCTGGGTGTGCTCGGACACCTGGCGTTCATTGCGCAGGTGCGCGCTGAAAGCCTGCAGCTGGCGTTCCATCAGCGCACCGGGCGCAGGGTCTGGGTAAAGCGTGGCACCACGCGGCCGAGCACTTCGGCGATGTAGCCGAGGAACAGGGTGCCTACGGTGCTCTTGTAGTGCTGAGGGTCGCGGCTGGCGATGGCCAATACACCGTGCAAACCCTGGTGATTCAGGGTGGCAACGGCAGTGGAGCCGACTTCCTTGCGCTGTTCTTCACCGAACAGAAAGTCCAGTTCATGATCGCGCAGGTTGCCGCTGACCGTCTTACCGCTGCACAACAGGCCACCGATGGCTTGCTGGGCGTCGGCACTATTGACCCAGCGCCCAACTGGCGCTGCGCTTTCGCCAAACAGAATCAGGCTGACGAAGGGCACCTTGAATTCCTGGCGCAGGCTGTCCTCAACAGCCATGACCACGCTTTCCAGGCTGTCGGCATCGAGCAGGTCGAGAATCAGGCGGCGGGTCTTGTCAAACAGCCGATCGTTGTCACGGGCCACGTCCATCAACTGCGAGAGGCGATGACGCATCTCGATGTTGCGGTCGCGCAGCAACTTTAGCTGGCGCTCCACCAGCGAAACGCTATCGCCGCGCTGATGGGGAATGTGCAGCTCGCTGAGCAGTTCGTCGTGTTCCGCAAAGAACGTCGGGTTGTCACGCAAGTAGGCAACCACGGCCTCAGCCCCGAAGGCGGGCGTCGAGCCCTCGGCGCTAAGGTCGGTGGGCTGTTCGGCAGGAGCCTGGGGCTGATCGGTCATGGTTGGTACTCACTCATAGACGAACCTGTCCTTCAAAGACGCGTACGGCCGGGCCGGTCATCAGCACCGGCTTGCCCGGGCCTCCCCATTCGATGGACAGGCGCCCACCGGGAAGGTCGATCAGCAGTGGCGAGTCCATCCAGCCCTGGCTGATTGCGGCCACGGCAGCAGCGCAAGCGCCGGTGCCGCAAGCCTGGGTTTCCCCGGCGCCGCGTTCCCAGACGCGCAGTTGTGCGCGGTGGCGATCGATGACCTGGATGAAGCCGACGTTGACCCGCTGCGGGAAGCGCGGATGGTGCTCGATCTGCGGGCCCAGCTCATGCACCGGGGCGCTGTTGATGTCGTTGACGCGCAGCACCGCATGGGGGTTGCCCATCGACACGGCGGCCAGCTCGACCTGCTGCCCGGCCACTTCCAGCGGATAGCTCAGGGCCTGGGCCGGGGCATCGAACGGAATGTCTGCCGGCACCAGGCGTGGCGGGCCCATGTCGACGCAGATCTGGCCGTCGTTGCGCACGTCCAGCTCGATGATGCCGCCTTTGGTTTCGACGCGGATACGCTTTTTCGTGGTCAGGCGCTTGTCCAGCACGAAGCGCGCAAAGCAGCGCGCACCGTTGCCACACTGCTCGACCTCGGAGCCGTCGGCGTTGAAGATCCGATAGCGGAAATCCACCTCCGGGCTGCTCGGTGCTTCGACAATCAGCAACTGGTCGAAACCGATACCGGTGTGGCGATCACCCCATTGTTTGGCGTGCTTGGGCAGGATGTGCGCATGCTGGCTGACCAGGTCAAGGACCATGAAGTCATTGCCCAGTCCGTGCATTTTGGTAAAACGCAGCAGCATGGGCTTACTCCGGCAGCAGGCTTTCGCCAGCGAACAACTCGGCCACGGTTTCCCGGCGGCGCACTTCGAAGGCCTGGTCGGCATCGACCAGCACTTCGGCGCAGCGACCACGGGTGTTGTAGTTCGAGCTCATGACAAAACCATAGGCGCCCGCCGAGTGCACCGCCAGCAAATCGCCTTCGGCCAGGTTGAGCGTGCGCTCCTTGGCCAGGAAATCACCGGTTTCGCAGATCGGTCCGACCACGTCGTACGTACGCCCTTCACCGGCGCGCGGCTGCACGGCAGTGACATTCATCCAGGCCTGGTACAGGGCCGGACGAATCAGGTCGTTCATGGCCGCGTCAACGATGGCGAAGTCTTTATGTTCAGTGTGCTTGAGGTATTCGACACGGGTCAGCAGGACACCGGCATTGGCCACGATATAGCGGCCCGGCTCGAACACCAGCGCCAGGTCGCGCTCGCCGACGCGTTCGCGAATCGCCTTGATGTAGTCGCCAGCCAGCGGCGGCTCTTCGTCACGGTAGCGCACGCCGACACCGCCACCCAGGTCCAGGTGACGCAGGTGGATGCCACAGTCGCCCAGGCGGTCGATCAGCGCCAGCAGGCGGTCGAGGGCGTCGAGGAAGGGCTCCAGGGTGGTCAGTTGCGAACCGATGTGGCAATCGACACCGACCACTTCCAGGTTTGGCAGTTGGGCGGCGCGGATGTAGACCTCTTCGGCATCGGCGATGGCGATACCGAACTTGTTCTCTTTCAGGCCCGTGGAAATGTACGGGTGGGTGCCGGCGTCGACGTCCGGGTTGACCCGCAGCGAAATCGGCGCGCGCAGGCCCATTTCGGCGGCAACCACTTGCAGGCGCTCGAGCTCGTCGGTGGACTCGACGTTGAAGCAGTGCACCCCGACTTCCAGCGCGCGGCGCATGTCTTCACGGGTCTTGCCGACACCGGAGAAGACCACGCGGTCGGCACGTCCGCCAGCGGCCAGAACACGTTCCAGCTCACCGCCGGAAACGATGTCGAAACCTGCGCCCAGACGGGCCAGCAGATTCAGCACGCCGAGGTTGGAGTTGGCTTTGACGGCAAAACACACCAGGTGCGAAACACCCTGCAAAGCATCGGCATAGCTACGGTACTGGGCCTCGATATGGGCGCGCGAGTAGACATAGGTTGGCGTGCCGAAACGTTCGGCGATGGCCGACAGGGCCACGCCTTCCGCGAACAGTTCACCGTCGCGGTAGTTGAAAGCGTCCATGGGTTACCCTTACTGGTGCTTGTGCGATTGCGACTTTTGACCGTCTTTACTGTCGTCTGGCAGGTACAGCGGGCCCTTCTGGCCACAGGCGGAAACAAGGCAGGCAACCGCGACGAGCGCCGCGAGGGTGGAGATCAGGCGCTTCATGGCGTAATCCTTTGTAATAAGCAGTATTGCGCCCGAGTATACCGAGCACCTGGCGCCTTGCCTATGCGGGTGGCCCGCCGTCGGGCGGGGGGCTGCCGCAGCCAGCTGGCGGGCGTTATCCTTTGCATTCGGCGCGCGGCGCTCGTATCTTGCCCGGCTTGCGTGTGTGCAGACATTTTTGAGGTTCTTGCAATGAGTTTGACCGAAGCGCGTTTTCACGACCTGGTCGACGCGACCCAACAGGCCCTGGAAGACCTGTTCGATGAGACGGACCTGGATCTGGACATGGAGAACTCGGCAGGGGTCCTGACCATCAAGTTCGACAACGGCAGCCAGTTGATCTTCAGCCGCCAGGAGCCGCTGCGCCAGCTGTGGCTGGCCGACAAGTCCGGTGGTTTCCACTTTGACTACGACGAGCAGAGCGGCAAGTGGACCTGCGAAAAAACCGAAGAGTTGCTCGGCGAGATGCTTGAGCGCATCGTCTGGGATCGCATCGGCGAAAAGCTCGACTTCGAAGAGATCTGAGATGAGCGACACGCCAAAGCCGGCCAAGCCGCTCTACAGCAATGTCAGCCCGGCGGTGCCATCGCCTTGCATCAGCACCTGCCGGCTGGATGAGCACAAGGTCTGCATTGGTTGTTTTCGCCATGTCGAAGACATTCGCCAGTGGCGTTCGGCCGATGACCAGCAGCGTCGGCAGATCTGCCAGGAAGCTCAGGCTCGCCGGCAGCTGGCAGGGTCGGCCTAAACCCTTCAGGTATTGTGTATTTACTTGGCTGTGGTAGTGTCGAACGTACTTCGGCCGTGCCGAATTCCTGCAAACCCCGCCCTTGGGCGGGGTTTTGCTTTATATCGCTCAAAAAAAGGAGTCTGACTGGATCATGAGCACCAAGCCTTCCATTATCGTCACCCGATTGGACGTTCAGCGTCTCGAGCGTCTGATCGACAGCCTCGATGAGAAGACGCAGGATTCTCCGGGTGTGCTCGCCTTGCAGGACGAGCTGGACCGCGCCGAGCAGGTCGGTCACGAGGAAGTTCCGGCCGGTGTCGTGACCATGAACTCCCGGGTTCATTGCCGCGAAGAAGCCAGCGGCAAGGACTACCACCTGACGCTGGTCTACCCGAAGGATGCCAACGCCGACGAAGGCAAGATCTCCATCCTCGCCCCGATCGGCAGTGCGTTGCTGGGCCTGTCGGTGGGCGAGCAGATCGACTGGCCGGCCCCAGGCGGCAAGACCCTCAAGCTCAAGTTGCTGGAAGTCGAGTACCAGCCAGAGGCCGCAGGCGACTTCGACCTCTAAGCCTCAAACCTGCGCCAGGGCCTCGTTGAGCGCCCGCTCCAGCTCGCCCTTGTAGCGCAGGTAGAGAATGCTCGAACCCAGGCCGTCAGCCAGTAGGCCGGACAGGTCCAGATCGGTGATGTAGCAACGGTAGCGCTCGACTTCGCGGCGCTGCTCGATGATCTCGCGGGCGACCACGGTGTACAGCTGGTCGCCGTGCTCAAGCTGGGAAAACTCCCGCTGGTTGCAGTACAGCGTGACCTGCACGTCATCGCTGGCGCCTGCCTGCAGAATCGCCTGCACGTCGTAGTAGGGTTTGTTGATGGCCTTGCTCTCGACCTGCCGCGCTTCCACCTGACGGACCTTGCCTGGGCCCGACGGCAATAATTGGTAATAAAGAATATCCAGCGATCCTTGGGCCTGCAGACTGTCCAGTGGCAAGCGTGCTTCACGGCGGAAAACGATCGCCTGCAGAAAGCGCTGCAACGGTACCAGCAGGCTGCTTTCATCGTGGTAAGGCAGGCGTTGTTGCCATAGCGCGTTGTGTTCATCCAGTACGTAGACATCCGCCCAGGCATCCTGTAGCCGATAGAACAGCTGAATGCATTGCGGCTGGCCCAAGGGCAAGACCTGAGCCAGGTCCAGCTCCTGCAAGGCGTTGGCGTCCAGATGCAGGGGGCTGTAGTCGCTACGTTCTTCGCTGAGATAACGCAGGACGGCGTCCTGGTCATCAAGCGTGATCAGGTTCACCGCACCGGTTTGCAGCTCCAGTACGTGGGTGTGTTGCTGGACCTGTAACAGATAGCGATGGTTGAGGTCTTGCGCCAGCAATGCCTGGGCGCTGGTGAATACCTCTTCGACCCGCAGAGCGATGGCCTGGGCCCGGTTGTGGCAGAAGCATCGCACCCGCAGGTTGGGCAGGTGCCGGGAGCCACCGAGGCTGTTGAGGTAGTCGCGCAGGCAGCGCAGCAAGGCATGCTCGCCCTCGTAGCGATGGACCTGCACCTCGTTCCAGCTATTGAGGGTTACCTGATCCAGCGTCAGCACCAGGTTCTCGCGTACACCGGCATAGCTCAGCGAGTCGGTGCGCTCGGTGGTCATCAGAATGTTCAGGTCGCGATGGTGTTGCAGCGGGTCGACGCCGACGTTGACCAGCAAGAGGATCTCATCGGCCACGCTTGGCTGCAGCAGGCGCTGCTCGCTGACTGTTTGCAGGGGCAGGGCGACGCTTTGTTGCAAGCTGCCGAGCAGGTTGAACAGCTCGTACTCGCTCAGGTCGCTGCTGCCTGGGTGCAAGGCCAGGCGTGTCGTACTGTCGATCACGCCGTTGCGATGAGCCCAGGTCAGCAGTTCGAGCAACTCGCGACTGCGCTTGATCGGGGCGAAGTGTTCCCACTCGTGAACGCCAAGGTTGCCGTTGTACAAGCCCCAGTGCACTTGTCCGGGTTCTTTGCGGTTGGGTGACTGCACCAGGGTCAGGGTATCTTCGGCCAGATCCGGGGCTATCCCCGGGTTGATGAATTCGACTTTGCCGGCACGGCGCTCGAAGGCGGCATACAGGCGCCGCCCGAGGACGCTGAGGTCGCGTTGGTCGATGCGGCTGGTGACGTTCTGGCCGCGGGCGAACTGGCAGAGGAAGCGGTAGCTGTAGTTGAGCTCGGCCACCAGTTCCCGGCGTTCGACTGCCACCTGGCGCACTTTCCACTGACTACGGCTGTCGAGCAGGGCCAGTTGACGTTCGTCCCAGCCCCATTCCTGGCTTAGCCGCTGTAGCAGGTCGCGCTGCCAGCTGGCGCTGCGCTGGCGGGGCAGGCCACTGAGCTTTTTGTTCACTTTCAGGTACAGGCTGCGGCGCACCAGTTCCAGGCGTTGGTGTTCGCCGCGGCCTTGCAGGTACTGCTCGATGCGCCGGTAGACCATCATGTAAGGATCGAGCGTGTCGAGATCGAGGTGATTGGCGAACACTGCCTGTTTGAATTGCAGGCTCAGGCACTGCACCTGCGGATGTTCGCTGGCATACACCTCGGTCAACAGCAGCTTGAGTACTGACTTGTAAGGCGACTCAATGCCCTTGAACAACTGCCAGAGCCCGGCGCCGACGAACTCACCGGGCGGAATATGCGCCAGATGGCCGAGGTCGATGTGCTCCTCGGCGCGTACGAAGCGCTTGGACAGCAGGGTTTCGATGTAATGGTGATAACGCGGTTCTTCGTAGACCGGCACCAGCCACCAAAGCGGTGTGCGTCCTGCGAGCCAGATGGCGGTGCGGTAGAACTCGTCGAGCAGCAGATAGTGCTGGGTGGTGCCGCAGTCGTCGGAACTCAGTTGGCCGTCGCGTTCGCCTTTGACGAAGCTTTCTGGCTCGATGAGGAACAGGTGGGCTTCGGCACCCTGGCTGGCAGCCCAGGCTTCCAGGAGCTGACACTTTTTACGCAGCTCATCCCGTTCACTGTCACTCAGGTCGGCGGCGTGGCACACCCAGACATCCATGTCGCTCTGCTCTGCCTGGGCAAACGTGCCCAGGCTACCCATCAGGAACAGCCCGTGAATCGGCTGCGGAGGGTTGCCACGGCGGGCCTTGTACGAGAAGGAGCGCGTCAGCCGCTGGGCTTCGGCCAACAGCTGGGCATCGGGTTCGAAATTGGCCACACCCGCTGGCGTGGATCCGGAAACGTAGCCGGGCAGCAGGGGATGGTTAACGTGCAAGAACAGCGGCAGCAGGGTCAGCACTTGTTGCTGACGACTCGACAACCCTTCCATGGCCCGCGCCAGACGGCCCTGATTGAGCGTCAGGAAGCGCGTGCGCAGCTGGCTGAGCACCTTGCGGTCGATGCCCTGGTCAAGGTCCGGGCGGATTTCGTGGGGGTGGTTCATCGCGAGCTACAACCGGCCGTCTGGGGGAAGCTGTGGCGAGTTTAAGCGTTAATTTAATTTTGACGCCATTTTATTAGCGTTGAATGCATCGCGGGGCAAACCCGCTCCCACAGGTGGTGACTAACCCTGTGGGAGCGGGCTTGCCCCGCGATGATCATTGTTCTCAGGCAGGCTGGGCGACGTTCAGGATGGTCAGCAGTTGCTGCGCATGCTCGGCAGCATCATGCCCCAGACTGGTCAGATAACCGCCATCAGGCTGGTCGGTCAGTTGCTTGTCGTACAGGCGTTGGGCTGCAGCGATGAGGTCTTTGGAAGCAGTGTTATGAACCTTGATACCTTCCTGGCTGCTATCCAGGTTGAACAGGGCAAGGACTTCCAGCTCGGCAATCAGATCGGGGGTAAACGACATAGAAACTCCGACTTCCAGACAAGGAGGGTAGCACCGTCGCCGGTGCCTGGTTTTGCAGTGTAGTCAGGGAACTCCTGCTTTGCTTCAGTCCTTTTCAGGCGGCAGCTCGGGCAGGGCGCGCAGGGCGGTTTCGTACCATTGGGTATTGAAGGCGCGGTCTTCTTCGAGCATCGCGTCGATCTCGTAGGCCAGCACGTGGGCCATGAGGTTGAGGATGTCCTCACGCTCGTAACCGACCAGCTTCAGTTTATTGAATGTGGCTTTGGCCGCCGGCGGGTTATCGCTTTCGATCTGGTTTTCGATCGCTTCGATCAGGGTGGACTCGGCGAACTCTTCTTCGTCGTTGTCGATATCGGTTGGCTCGCTCATCGGCGAATCTCCTCTGAAGGGGTGCCCAGTTTGCCATGAGCAAAGCGCCGATGCCTTGCTATCGACAAACTCCATGATGCTGGTCAGTGCCCTGCATTTGAGTCTATAACTTCCCGGCCAACCCCTTTACAGCCTGGAGGCTGTTTTCATGCTTAAGCTTTATGGATTTGCCGTCAGCAACTACTACAACATGGTCAAGCTGGCGCTGCTGGAAAAGGGTGTGCCGTTTGAAGAGGTGCTGTTTTTCGGCGGCCAGAGCCCCGAAGCACTGAAAAAGAGCCCGCGCGGCAAGGTGCCGACGCTGGAGACCGAGCACGGCTTTCTCAGCGAAACCAACCTGATCCTTGATTACATCGAGCAGACCCAGCCGGGCAAGGCGCTGTTGCCCGAAGGGGTTTTCGCCCGGGCCAAGGTGCATGAGCTGGCCAAGGAAATCGAGTTGTACATCGAGTTGCCGGCCCGCGCCTGCTTCCCCGAAGCCTTTTTTGGTGCCCAGGTAGACCAGGCCATCAAGGACAAGGCCAAGGTCGAGCTGCTGGCAGGTATTGCCACGCTCAAGCGCAACGGCAAATTCAGCCCATATGTAGCCGGTGACAGCCTGACCATCGCCGATGTGATGTTCTGCTTCAGCGTCGACCTGGCGTATGCGGTGGGCAAGAAGGTATTCGGCATCGACGTGCTGGAAGACTTCCCGCAAGCGCGCGAGCTGCTTGAGCGCTTCAAGAACAATGCGAATGTGCAGAAGATCATGGCAGACAAGGAAGCGCAGATGCCTGCGTTCCTCGAAATGGTGCGTAGCGGTAAGCGTTGACCGCTGATGCGGCAGGCTCGCGGCAGGACGCCGGCGAGCCTGGGCGCAGGGCTTAGCGGCTGGCCAGCAGGGCCTTGCCGCGGACTACAGCGGCCCGAACCTGGGCCGGGGCAGTACCGCCGATGTGGTTACGGGCGTTGACCGAACCTTCAAGGGTGAGCACGGCGAACACGTCCTGCTCGATCTGGTCGCTGAACTGACGCAGTTCTTCCAGGCTCATCTCGGCCAGGTCCTTGCCCGAATCGACACCGTACTTGACCGCGTGGCCGACGATTTCGTGGCAATCACGGAACGGCAGGCCACGACGTACCAGGTAATCAGCCAGGTCAGTCGCGGTGGAGAAACCACGCAGGGCGGCTTCACGCATGATCGCGTGGCGCGGTTTGATCGCCGGGATCATGTCGGCAAAGGCACGCAGCGAGTCGCGCAGGGTGTCGG
>OEPS010000528.1_pt1 | contig 13341 bp, 12 predicted proteins | sample 1539411 | NCBI WGS metagenome assembly OEPS01 (sample SAMN02671747, study PRJEB22543) | soil metagenome | biome: bacteria | place: China:Hunan Province, Lengshuijiang City | collected 2012-10-15 | depth 0.08m m | reverse complement strand
ATCCCAATGCCGATACCGCGGCCTGGAAGGCGCTCCAGGCGAACCCGGACCAGCCGATGCTCAACCGGGCGACCAGCGCCACCTTCCCGCCGGGGTCGACGTTCAAGGTGATCACCGCTGCGGCTGCCCTCCAGAACGGCCTCGGTGTGACGACCACCTACGCGCCGGCCAGCTCCTTCCTGCCCGGGCAGACCACCCAGCCGATCCAGAACTTCGGCGGCGAGACCTGCGGGGGCGACATGGTGAAAGCGTTCACCGTGTCGTGCAACGCCTACTTCGCCCGGCTCGGCACCCAGCTGCCGCCGGGGACGCTGGCGTCGACCGCAGCGAACTTCGGATTCGGATCGGCGCCACCACTGGGGATCCCGACCGCGGCCAGCAAGATCGGCACCGCCGCCGAGCTCAGCTCGCCCGCCTACACCGCCCAGTCGGCGATCGGGCAGTTCAACGACGCCGCCACCCCGTTGCAGATGGCGCTGGTGGCGGCGGCGGTCGCCGACGGGGGCAAGATCATGCAGCCCTACCTGGTACAAGAGGTGCGCGACCCCCAGGGCAACGTCATCTCACAGACCCAGCCCGCTCTCTGGAAGACCGCGATGGACCCGAACACCGCCAGCACGATCACGCAGATGATGGAGGACGTGGTCAGCCAGCCCGACGGGACCGGGACAAAGGCCCAAATCCAGGGTGTTACAGTGGCCGGCAAGACGGGGACCGCGCAGAATGCGCCCGGCCAGGCGCCGCACGCCTGGTTCATTGCCTTCGCACCGGCGCAGGCACCGCGGATTGCCGTGGCGGTCCTCGTCGAGAACGGCGGGAATCTGGGCAGCGACGCCACCGGCGGGCTGGTCTCGGCCCCCATCGCCAAACAGGTGATCCAGGAAGACCAGACCCTGGAGGGCTGGTGACCCCATGAAGGGCGAGACGCAGAGCACCCTGGGCCGCTACCGCCTCGGCGACGTGATCGGGGCCGGCGGCATGGGCACCGTCCTCCGGGCAAGCGACGAGCTGCTCGGCCGCCAGGTGGCACTCAAGCTGCTCCGGGAGGACCTGGTCGGGGACCCGCAGGCGCTGGCCCGGTTCCGCCAGGAGGCCCGGATCGCCGCCCAGCTGTCGCACCCGGGCATCGCCGCGGTCTACGACTTCGCCGAGGAGCAGGACCGGCAGGCCATCGTCATGGAGCTGCTCGACGGCCAGGACCTGCACGCCCTGCTGCAGCAGCAGGGGCCGCTTGAGCCGGCCTTCGCCGCCGGCCTGCTCGCCCAGGCCGCCGAGGCGCTGGCCTACGCCCATGGGTTCGGGGCGGTGCACCGGGACATCAAGCCGGCCAACATCGTGCTGACCTCCTCCGGGCAGGTGAAGCTGACCGACTTCGGTGTCGCCTACGCCGGGGGCGGGGGGCTGACGACCACCGGGGCACTGATCGGCACCCCCGACTACCTGTCACCGGAGCAGGTGCGCGGCGAGCGGGCCACGGCGGCGAGCGACATCTACTCGCTCGGCTGCGTCGGCTACGAGCTGGTTGTCGGCCGGCCGCCGTTCTCCGGTGACAACCCGATCGCCGTCGCCACCGCTCGCCTCGACGTCGCCGCCCCCAGCCCCCGAGCCGCCAACCCGGCGGTCGGCGAGTCGCTCGACGTGGTGATCCGCTGCGCCCTCGACCCGATCCCGAACCGGCGGTTCCCGTCGGCTTCGGCGATGTCCCGGGCGCTGCGGGCGGCGGGAGCCGGCGCCGAACCGGCGCCGGGGGCGGCGCCCGCGGTCACGGCGGGGGCGCCCACGGTGTCCCTCGAGCTCGGCGGTCGGGCGGGGCCGGGCACCCCGGTGGTCGGACCGGCCGTCGCCGCGGTGACCGCCGCCGAGGCCCCCGCCACCTCCCGGATTGCCTCGCCGACTCAGGTCGACTTCGCACCCTACGGCAGCCCGGCGACCCCGCCCTGGGGGACCCCGGCGCAGGCGTTCGGGCGCCCAACCCGCCGCCGGCACAGCCGCTGGGCCTGGGCATGGCTCCCGGTGATGTTGATCCTCATCGCCGGCATCACCTTCGACATCGTCGCCGCCTGGGAGAAGGCCAACGCCGCCGTCGTGGTCCCGCCGTGGACCGGCGCCAGCGTCCAGACCGCGACCTCGGCCGCCCGCAGCCTCGGGCTCAAGGTCCGCTCGCGCAACGCCGACTCGACCATCGAGGCGGGTACCGTGCTCGGCACCTCGCCGAGGGCGGGGGGCCGTCTGAAGAAGGGGAGCACCGTGACGCTGACCGTCTCGCGCGGAAACCAGGTGCATGTCAGCGACGTCGTATCGGCGATGGAACCCGACGCGGCAGCCAGCCTGCAGGGCCAGGGGCTGAACCCGGTGCAGATCCCAGACCCCAACTCGACCGCGCCTGTTGGCCAGGTGACCGCCCAGGACCCGCCGGCCGGCAGCGTCGCTACGAAGGGGTCGACCGTCACCATGACCGTGGCCGCCCCGGAGCCGCCCCCGAGCCCCAACTCATGCGCCGGCCTGAGTGGATTCTTGAGCCAGCTGGGGATCGGCTCCTGCGACACCCCGGCACCCCCGGATGGCGGCGGCGGTGGCGGCGGCGGTGGGGGCCACCACGGTGGGGGAGGGGGCCGGTGAGCGAGGAGGCGGGGCGCCTCTTCGGCGGGCGCTACGAGGTCGTCGGGCCGCTGGCCTCGGGGGGCATGGCCGAGGTGTTCATCGCCCGCGACCAGTTGCTCGGACGCCCGGTGGCGCTCAAGATCCTGCACCCGGAGTTTGCCCGCGACCGGGCATTCATCGAGCGGTTCCGCCGGGAGGCGCAGTCGGCGGCCAGCCTGAACGACCCCCGGGTGGTGGCGATCTACGACTGGGGCTCCGACGGCGGGACCTACTTCCTGGTGATGGAGTACGTCGAGGGCAAGTCGCTCAAGGAGCTGATCTCCAGCGAGGGCCCGTTCACCCCGGAGCGGTCCGAGGAGGTCGCCGCCGACGTCTGCGCCGCCCTGCAGTTCGCCCACAGCCACGGGCTGGTCCACCGCGACGTCAAACCGGCCAACATCATGGTCACGCCGGACGGCAAGACCAAGGTGATGGACTTCGGCATCGCCCGGGCGGTCACCGACGCCGGCGCCACCGTCACCCAAACCGGCACGGTGCTCGGCACCGCCAACTACCTGTCGCCGGAGCAGGCCCAGGCACTTCCGGTCGACGCCCGCTCCGATGTCTACTCGCTCGGCGTCGTGCTGTTCGAGATGCTGACCGGCGAGGTCCCGTTCAAGGGCGACACCGCGGTCTCGATCGCCTACAAGCATGTCCGCGAGCCGCCGCGGCCCCCGAGCCAGCTCAACTCGGAGGTGTCCCCGGCCCTCGATGCGGTCGTGCTGAAAGCGCTGTCGAAGAACCCCGACAACCGCTACCAGTCCGCCGACGAGATGCGCCAGGACCTGCAGCGGCTGCTGGCCGGCCAGGCGGTCCAGGCGACCCCGGTCCTCGCCGACCAGACCGTGGCCTTGGCGCGGCCGGCCCGCCGCCAGGACGCCACGTCGGTGATCGCGCCGCTGCCGGGTGAGCCAACCATGGGCGGGCCGCTGCCGCCGGGAGGTGGGGGGAACCGCCGCGGGCTGGCCTATGTGCTGACCCTTGTGCTGATCGCCGCCCTGCTGGTGGCCGCCGGGGCGGTGGTCTACGGGGTGCTGTCATCCAGCACCTCGACCGTCGTCGTACCCAATGTCGTCAACCAGACGCTGAGCAACGCCCAGAGCACGCTGCAGACCGCCGGGCTGTCGAGCACGACCGAGACCGTGGCCTCGAACACCGTCCCGGCCGGCTCCGTGGTCAGCCAGTTTCCGCCCGCCCAGGACAAGGTGAACAAGAAGACCAGCATCCTGCTCAGCGTCTCCGGGGGATCGGGGACCGTGCAGGTGCCCGACGTCCACAACCAATCCCCGCAGCAGGCCGCCCAGCAACTACAGCAGGCCGGCTTCACGGTGCCCGCGCCGATCTCGGAGACCAGCCCGAACATCGCCCAGGGCAAGGTGACCCGGACCGATCCTGCGGCCGGGTCGACCGAGGCCAAGGGCACCACCGTCCAGGTCTACGTCAGCGCCGGGACGGGTAACTCGGCGCTGCCCAACGTCGTCGGGCAGAGCCAGGCTCAGGCGACCTCAACGCTCCAGAGCGGGGGCTTCGTCGCCAACCCGGCGTCGGGCACCTGCGACCACACCCAGGCGCCGGGCAACGTCCTCGCCCAGTCGCCGGCCGCCGGCACCCAGGTGCCGACTGGCACTGCGGTCACGATCCAGATCAACCCGGCCAAGCCGGTCCCCAACGTGGTCGGCATGACCCAGGGGGACGCCACCAGCGCCTTGCAGCAGGCCAACTACAACGTACAGGTCGTCAATGGCGGGCTGTTCGGTGGGGGCAACGTCAGCGCCCAGTCGCCGGCGGCGGGGGCGAACGGGTGCAGCGGCGACACGGTCACGATCACCACCGGCACCGGACTGGGCGGCTCACCGGGCACCAGCCCGAGCCCGTCAACAGCGCCTAGCCCCTCGCCGCTCTGAGCCACCCTAGGAAGTTCTCGATCATCTGCTGGCCCTCGGCGGTGAGGGCCGATTCCGGGTGGAACTGGACCCCCTCGACCGCCAGGCCCCGGTGCCGGATGCCCATGACCACCCCGTCGGCGGTCTCCGCGCTGACCTCCAGCTCGGCCGGCAGCGATGCCCGGTCGACGACCAGCGAGTGGTAGCGGGTGGCCACCAGCGGGTTCGGCAGCCCGGCGAAGATGCCCTCGCCGTCGTGGCGGATCTCCGAGGTCTTGCCGTGCATCACCTTGCCCGCCCGCACGACCGAGCCCCCGTAGGCGATCCCGATCGCCTGGTGGCCGAGGCAGACCCCGAGCACCGGGACCTGCCCGGCGAAGTGGCGGACTGCCTCGACCGAGCAGCCGGCGTCCTCGGGCCGGCCGGGCCCGGGGGAGACGACGAGGGCGTCCGGGCGGGATGCCTCCAGGTCGGCCACCGTGGCGTTGGCCCGCACGACGATCGGCTCGGCCCCGGCGTCGCCCAGGTACTGGGCGAGGTTGTAGGTGAACGAGTCGAAGTTGTCGACCAGCAGCACGCGGATCATCAGAACTGGCCGGGCAGCAGGTTGGGGATCACGTACTCGAACAGCAGGAACAGCACGAACAGCCCCACGACGATGCCCACCACCCAGAGCAGGACCTTGATCGGTGCCTTCATAGTCAGGCCGTTTGATTCGACGGCGCGCCCTGCAGGGCGGCGAGCACGATCAGCCGGTGCGACGCGCTGAACGGCGGGGTGCAGGTGGTCAGCGTCAGCCGGTTGTCCGGTGTGTTGTCGACAACGGCAACGTCGGTCGGCAGCACCGTGTCGATCGCCACCACGGTGTAGGTGTAGGTGGTGCCGTTCAGCGCCTCCAGGTAGATCGGGTCCCCCTTGGTCAGCTGGTCGAGGTTGCGGAACGGGTGGAGGTAGGTGGTGCGGTGACCGGAGATCACCACGTTTCCTGACTGGCCGGGCAGGGGAGTCCCCGGGTAGTGCCCGGGTCCTTCCTTCAGGTCGTCCACCGCGACCCCCTCGACGACGATCATGTCCAGGCCGATCTTAGGGATCCGGATGTCGGCAATGCCGGTCCCGGCATCGGGGTTGGTCGGTGTGGCCGGGCTTAGCGATACGGTCGGCGATGCGCTCGGTCCCGGAGTGGGCGATGCGGCCGCCCGGGCGACCTTTGCCGCAAAGTCGTGCTTCAGCCGGTGTTGGTCGTGGCTGGTGATGAAGCCGGTGCCGTACAACTCGTACAGGATGAACAGCACGATGAGTGAGCCACTGGCGATCAGCGCGCGGCCCGTCCAACGCAGCACCATTGCGACCCAACAGTAACACCCGGTCCCGGGCGTTCCGGCGAAACCCGCTCCGCTCTCGCTGCGCCCGGCCTGCGCCCGGCCTGCGCTCACGGCCTGGTTCACAGCGAGCTGCCAGTACGGGTACCGACACCGGCCGGTAGAATCGGCCAGGCCCCACCGAAAGCGAGCTTCAGGCAATGCCCGTCTCGAAATCAAAGCGCCGCCGCTACCAACCACCCCCGAAGAAGAAGCCGCCACCTTCGCCGCGGTGGGTGGCGGTTGTTTTCTTCGTGCTGCTGCTGGCCGGCTTCGCCGTCATCCTGACCCGTTACATCGGGTCGGGGGTGCCGCTGCTCAACAAGGACTACCTGATCTGGGTCGGCCTCGGCCTGATCGCCGCCGCGTTCATCGTCGCCACCCAGTGGCGTTGAGCCGCTAAACCCTCCGCAGAAACTGCCCGGCACTGCGGCAAGAAGCTTCTTTGTAACCTGGCGGCTCTATTTGATCCCTCACGTTACAAAGAAGCTCGTTGCAGGGCTCAACCGGGGTCAGGCTCCTCCGGCGCTGCCGCCGGCGCCGGGCGGCGGACCAGCTCCATCGGCTCGCCGCAGTGCTTGGGCGCCCGGTCCTTGGCCACCTTGAGCACGGCCAGCTCCAGCCCGCACATCTCGCACACGTAGGCCAGCCGGAGGCCGGGGTGCACCGCGGTGGGCACCGGGTCCGGTGGCGGCGGGTGACCCACCTGGCGGAAGTAGTTGACCATCAGGGCGGCGACCGCGATCGCCAGCAGGCCGCCTACCACCACCCGGGCGAACGACCCCAGCGCCCCGAAGATGAACCACACGACGGCCAAGGCCACCATCACCAGGAAGACGCGGAAGAACAGCTTCAGGACGCGGAAGAACATCTGTGACGCCGGAGGGAGATCGGCGGGGCTGTCCCCGTCCACCGCCGCCACGGCGCTTTAGCCGAGCCGCTCGATTACCGTGGCGTTGGCCATGCCCCCACCCTCGCACATCGTCTGCAGACCGTAGCGCGCCCCGCGCCGCTCCAGCTCGCCCAGCAGCGTCGTCATCAGCCGGGCGCCCGAGCTGCCGAGCGGGTGGCCAAGGGCGATCGCCCCGCCGTTGGGGTTGACCCGCTCCTCGAAGTACTCGTCGTCGATCCCGAGCGCCTTCTTCCAGGCGAGCACCACGGAGGCGAAGGCCTCGTTGATCTCGATGACGTCGATGTCGGCCAGGGTAAGCCCGGCCCGCTCCAGTGCCTTGCGGGTGGCCGGGATCGGTTCCAGCAGCATCCGGATCGGGTCCCCGCCGGCGACGGCGAACGAGGTGAACCGGGCGCGGGGGGTGAGCCCCAGTGCCTTGGCCTTCTCCGGGGTCGTGATCAGCAGGGCGGCGGCGCCGTCGGAGATCTGCGACGAGTTGCCGGCGGTGACCACCCAGCGGATCTCCGGGAACTGCTTGGCCATGTCGTCGGAGAAGAAGGGGGTCGGCAGGTTCCCCATCTTGGCCCGGTCGGCGTTGAACCGGATGCCCTCGTCGATCTCGAACAGTTCGCTGCCCCCGGCGCCCTCGATCTTGATCGGGAAGGTCTCCGTGCGGAAGTGCCCGGCCGTCGTGGCGGCGGCGGCCCTCTGGTGGGAGCGGAAGCCCAGGTCGTCCAGTTGCTCCCGGGTGAGGTCGTAGTCGGCGGCGATCAGCTCGGCGGAGATCCCCTGGGGGACCAGCGTCCCGTTGTAGCGGGCGAGCATCTGCGGGGTGAACGGCATCCCGCCCGAAAGCGAGGTCCCCAGCGGCACCCGGGTCATCGATTCCACACCGCAGGCGATCACCGCGTCGTAGGCCCCGGCGATCACGCCTTGGGCAGCGAAGTGGGCGGCCTGCTGCGACGACCCGCACTGGCGGTCGATCGTGGTCGCCGGCGTCGACTCTGGCAGCCCGGCGGCCAGCCAGGCGTTGCGGCCGATATTGAACGTCTGCTCGCCGACCTGGGAGACGCAGCCGCAGATCACGTCGTCGACCTGGGCGGGGTCGATCCCGGTGCGCGAGATCAGCTCGGAGAAGGTGGCCGCCATCAGGTCGGTCGGGTGCCACCCAGCGAGCTTGCCGCCGCGGCGGCCGATGGGGGTGCGGACTGCCTCGACGATCACAGCTTCGGCCATTTGGGGGTTCCTCCTCTCGCGCGTCGCCTGGTGGCGATTCCCGCTACGATCCACCATACCGCCGCCCCTTCACCCGGCGACGGTCGTCCCGGAAAGGAGAGCGGTCATGGCGGTCAAGTACCTGTCCGAAGAGTGGGCTAAGGAGGTCACCAGCCTGCTCCAGTCGACCGAGGCGGTCACCAATACCATCACGGGGCAGAGCTTCGCCATCCAACAGGTGATCACCGACGTCCCTGACCAGGGCGAGGTCAAGTTCTACGCCAGGGCAACCGACGGCGTCCCCGAGGTCGCCCTCGGTGAGACCGCCAACCCGGACGCCACCCTGACCGCCAGCTACGAGGTCTCGGTGTCGATGGACAAGGGGGAGCTCAACCCGCAGGCGGCATTCATGCAGGGCAAGCTCAAGATCCAGGGCAACCTGATGAAGCTGATGGGCCTCCAGGGCTTCGTCAACAGCCTGGGACCGGCCGTTGCCGGACTCGAGCGGGAGTACTAAGCAGCAGGTCCGCGAACGGGTCTGGGAGGCGATCGCCGCCAGCGGCGCCGCCCGGTTCCCCGGCGCCCACGGACGCATCCCGAACTTCATCGGGGCCGAGGCGGCTGCCGCTGCGCTGGCGGCCACCCCGGAATGGGCAGCGGCGGGCGTGCTCAAGGCAAACCCCGACTCACCGCAGCTCCCGGTCCGGGTGCGGGCGCTGGTCGACGGCAAGCTGCTGTACATGGCCGTCCCCCGGCTGCGGGCCGAGCACCCGTTCTTCCTGCTCGACCCGGACCGGGTCAACCCCCGGAAGGCGGCGTCGATCAGCGGGTCGGCCGCCGCCGGCCAGCCGATCGGGCTGGACGCCATGGAACCGATCGATCTGATCGTGTGCGGCACGGTTGCGGTCAACCACGAGGGGGTGCGGATCGGCAAGGGCGGAGGGTTCTCGGACCTGGAGTTCGCCCTCGCCCGGCAGGCCGGGGTGATCGGCCCGGCGACCGTTGTCGCCACGACCGTCCATCCAATCCAGGTCCTCGACGAGGCGCTGCCCGAGACTGAGCACGACTTCCGGGTCGACCTGATCGTCACCCCCGACGGCGTGTACCGGGTCCGGCGCCCGGCCACGGGCCGGGCACCGGCGGAGCGCGCGGCCGGGGGTGACCCGGCCAGGAACGACCTGGCCGGACCGCCGGGCATCCTCTGGTCGCACCTCGACGCGGAGAAGATCGCCGCCATCCCGGTGCTGGCCGAGCTCGCAAAGAGGGCCGGCGCCACATAAATTCCGTCTGGAACGTCCCGGCTCATTGGACTCGCCGCGATTGGCGATTTGTGTTCTTCAGCCAGGGGCCTTTAAATACAACTCTGCTATGCGGGCTGGTGAGATTTCTCTAGCTAGCACCCGTTGGCCCTCGGACCTTCGCAGGTCACGGCGACTGGGGCCACTGAAGGCACGCCCATGACGGAACGCCTCCTGGTGCAAGCGGCCCAAGCCGGTCTGCCCGAAGCGACCGACGAGTTGATCGAACGGTACTACTCGCGGGTCTACAGCTTCGTCGCCATGCAGCGCAGCGGCGACGCCGAAGACCTGACCCAGGAGGTCTTCGCCCGGGCGCTGGGCGCCCTGCCCCGGTTCAACGGCGAGTACCAGTTCGGGGCGTGGCTGATCCAGATCGCCCGCAACGTATGCATCGACGAGGTCCGGCGCCAGTCGCACCGGCCGCAGCCGACCGACCCGGTTGACCTGGTCGACCTGGAGCCGGCTCATGCCCAGCCTGACGACGTGTGGGAGTCGGTGTCCTCGCAGATCGCGGTGTCGACGGTGCACCGGGCGCTGGCTCGCCTTCCCAAACGGCAGCGGACCGTGCTCGTCCTGCGTGAGTTCGAGGGCATGTCCTACGCCGACATCGCCGTATCGCTGATGATCTCGACCCGCGCCGTGGAGATCTCGCTGTCCCGGGCACGCAAGCGGCTGCGGCTGGAGCTGAACCGCCTGGAGACTGCCGAAGGGGAGATGGCAGCCTGCCGCCGGTGTGCCAACCTGCTCTCTACCGATCCATCCGCCACCTCCCGGGCCGAGGTCGCCGACCACCTCCGCCAGTGCCTGGTCTGCCAGACGATCGCCGGGCGCCGCAAAGCGCGGCCGAACCTGCAGGCCATCTGGGGCATCCTGGTCGCCGGATCGGCCGGGCTTGCCGAGGCCCTGAAGCGCCAGGCCCACGCCGGCACCCGCCTGGTGCAGAGCTTGGTCTTCTCTCCGAGCACCTCCAACCTCTCTCCGCTCGGCCGCCTGGCTGAGGTCGGGGCTGCCGTGGCTGTGGCGACCGCGGTGTCGGCGGGGAGCTTCGGGGGGTCGGCCGCCCCGGCGACGAGCCTGCCGGTGGCGGCACCGATCGTTGCTCCGGCCCAGGCGGTCCCGATCGTCGTTGCCGACTCGCCGGGGTTGGCCCCGAGCGCGCCGAGCCTCAGCGCCGGGAAGGAACGGATCATCTCCACCACTGGCTCGGCGACCAGCCAGGGGGCGGGGTGTGCCGCCCAGCCGGCCACCGGCTCCAGCTCCTCGCTGCTCGGCCCTGGGCTCAACAACCTGCTCGAGCCGGTGCTGTCATCGCTCTCCTCGAACGTCGCCTGCCCGGCTCTGACCAGCGTGGGCAACACGGTGGCCGGCCTGGGTCTGCAGAGCAGCCCGGCGAGCGTTCCCAACGGCGCCCAGCAACTCCTGGACAGCCTGCTGCATCTAACCGAGCCGCACCACTAGCTCCGCTAGGCCCGAAAGATCTGTACGGACGAGTCAAATTTCAGGCCGCAAGGCCGGTCCCTACGCTTTTGTGAGTAAAAACCGCTATTTATGCGCGGTTTTTGCACACAAAAGACCTGGGCAGCGAAGTGCAGGCGGAGCCTGCACGCCCTTCTGTGCAGTATGAGGATCGCTCGCTAATCCCTAGCTCCCTCCCGAGCGCCGCCCGGCCGGGCCGGGTTGCCCGCCGCGGGTAGGATCTTGAGCGTGCCGCTTCCCGGCTCGGCCCCGGCTGGAGAGTTCATGCGCAAACTTGCCCTGCTCGCCTGTACCGCCGCGCTGATCGCCGCCTCCTGCACCTCGGCCACCCCGCATGCCCAACCATCGAAGTCCCCCACGCCGGCCGGCCCTGAACACTTCACCGTCGCCGTCGACGCCACCCCGCAGACGGTGAGCTATAACGGCTCGCCGGTGGTCGTCCCGCTGGTCGCCGACCTGTTCTTCCCGTCGAGCCTGAGCGTCCACCCGGGTGACGTGGTCACCTTCGTCGAGCAGTCGTCGGGAGAGGTGCACACCGTCACCCTGGGAACCCTGATCGACCAGTCGGCCCCGGCGCTCGGCCCGGGAGGCGTCCTGCCCTCGCCCTCGCGAGGCGCCCCGCCGCCGACCGGAGCGGCGGCGGTGGCTGCTCAGATCCCCAATATTTTCCCGGCTGGGTTCCCGGCGAGCCGGGCCGACGCGGTCGCCTCGGCGGCAGAGCCGTGCTTCCTCAACACCGGCGTACCGCCGCCGACCGGGCCGTGCCCCCAGGTCGGCCAGCCCGCCTTCACCGGCAGCCAGGCGTTCTACAACAGCGGGTGGCTCCCGCCCGGCAGCTCGTTCACCGTTACCGTGTCGGCGACGACGCCGCCCGGCACCTACCAGTTCCGCGATCTCGCCCACCCGGCGATGACCGGCCGGCTGCAGGTGGTGCCCGCCGCCGAGTTGGTCCCGCCGCCGAGCCAGGTGGCGGCGACCGGGGCGGCGCAGCTGCAGGCCGCCGCGCTGGCCCAGGCCCCGGCGGCGGCCGAGGCCGCCACGGTGACCAGCACCGTCGTGGCCGGGATCACCGAGGTCGGCGTCACCGGGACCTTCGTCGCCGCCTTCGGGCCGCCGACGCTGACCGTGACCGCTGGCCAGTCGGTGGGCTGGAACGTCTATGGCGACCAGGCGCTCGCCATCGGCCCGCCGCCGGGGGCGGCCGGGCTGCTCACCCGGGCGGCGAACGGCACCGTCCACTTCAACACCACGCTGATCAACCACGCCGGGGGCTTCGCCGGACCGGCCGGGGCGCCGCCGCGGCCGGAGACGGTGAACGGCGGAACCTACACCAACACCGGCTTCCACAACTCCGGCCTGTTGGTGTCGGTAGCGCCGAACCTCATCACCTACACGCTGCGCTTTGCCGACCCGGGTACCTATACAGTGCAGTCACTCACCTATCCCTCGATGACCCAGACCTTGAATGTCGTCCCCTGAACCCTCCGCCTACGGCTCCTGGGCCTCGCCGATCTCGGCTGAGATCGTCGCCTCCGGCGGGGTCCGGCTGAGCCAGGTCGCCTGGTCCGGCGACGACCTCTACTGGTCCGAGGGCCGTCCCAGCGAGGGCGGCCGCAACGTGATCGTCCGGCGCACCGCTGACGGGGAGACATCCGACGTGATCCCGGCCGGTTTCAACGCCCGAACCCTTGCCCACGAGTACGGGGGCGGCGCTTTCTGGCTGTCCGGGCCCACGCTGTTCTTCGCCAACTTCGCCGACCAGCGGCTGTACCGGGTCGACCCTGGGGACGAACCGCGCCCGATCACCGCCGAGCCACCCCGCCCACGGGCTCACCGCTACGCCGATGGCGTCGTCACCCCGGACGGGGCGACGGTCATCTGTGTCCGGGAGCGCCACGAGGCCGGCGGCGAGGTGATCAACGAGCTCGTCGCCCTGCCCGCCGACGCCAGCGCGGAGCCAGTGATCCTGGCCGGGGGCCACGACTTCTACTCCTTCCCGCGGCTGAGCCCGGGTGGGAGCCGGTTGGCCTGGACCGCATGGGACCACCCGCAGATGCCCTGGGACGGCACCGAGCTGTGGGTGGCCGAGCTCGGCCCGACCGGGGTCGGGGCGCTGGGGCAGCCTCGCCTCGTGGCCGGTGGTGTCGAGGAGTCGATCTTCCAGCCGTCGTTCAGTCCCGACGGGACGCTGCACTTCATCTCGGACCGCAGCGGCTGGTGGAACCTCTACGCCGACCGCGGTGTCGAGGCGGTGTCCCTGGCGCCGGAGGAGGCGGAGTTTGCCGGGCCGCAGTGGGTGTTTGGCCTCTCCACCTACACCAACCTGGCCGACGGGTCGATCGCCTGCCTCGTCGGCCGCCGGGGCGGCACCCGGTTGTGCCGGTTGTGGCCGGGGCAGCCGCTGGCCGACCTGGACCTTGCGTACCGCAGTTACGCCTCGCTCACTAGCTCCGGCGCCCGGCTGGCGTTCATCGCCGGGAGTCCGCTGCAGGCGGCGGCGGTGATCATCCACGACACCGCCACCGGGGAGCACGAGGTCGTCCGCCCCAGCCTGGCCCATGAGGTCGACCCGGCCTTCG
>OEPS010000527.1_pt1 | contig 13351 bp, 9 predicted proteins | sample 1539411 | NCBI WGS metagenome assembly OEPS01 (sample SAMN02671747, study PRJEB22543) | soil metagenome | biome: bacteria | place: China:Hunan Province, Lengshuijiang City | collected 2012-10-15 | depth 0.08m m | reverse complement strand
CTGGCTCGAGTGGCGACAGCACCGCGACGGCTTCACGTACGCGTGGCTCTCCGGCACGGAGCCCGGTGACATGGCGGCTCCCGCGGACTGGACCGCGGAACAGTCGCGCAGCCTGACGCGCAGCGACCGGCGCGCGGAGCCGGGGCGGATGCTGAAGCTGGCCGAGGAAGGCGAGATGGAGACGTGGCTCGACTTCCGGACGGGTGCGGTGACAACTGGGCTGAAGCGGCTCGCCGAGCGCTCGGGAGGCGGAAATCGGCGTGATGCAGGCGAACAGGAAATCGGGGAGGATGCGATGGCGAAGCGCGAGCCATGGGAGTCGAGCGATGAAGACGACGAAGACATCGGGGCTGAGGGACTGCTCGGCGTCGTGATGGCGATGCTGGTCGAGCGCGAGATCGATCACCGGATCGTCAGCGAGGATTCCGTCGGCGGCCGGATTCGTACCGACAAGGCGGCGTACGAGCTGTTCATCACGGTGGACGAGCCGCGCGCGTGCGTGTTCTGCTACCTGGTCTTCCCGACGCGTGCGCCCGAGCACCGCCGTCAGGCAGTCGCGGCGCTGATCGCCCGAGCCAACTGGCGACTCGCGTCAGGGAGCCTCGACCTGGACTTCTCCGACGGCGATGTCCGCTTCCGTTGCGCGGTGGACGTCGAGGATGGCGTGCTGACGCCGAAGATGCTGGAGAACATCGTCAGCGCCGGGGTATGGACGCTGGACACGTACCACGACGCGCTGGTGCGGGTGATGATCGCCGGCGAGGAACCGGGCGCTGCGTTCGGGACGGTGGCCCAGTGAGAGAGCAACAGCGAGCACCGCACGCCAACAGCTACTGGGTGCCGCTGCCTGACGGCATGATCGTCGCCGGCGAGTACCCCGGCGACCTGAAGGCAGCGCGCGCCACGGAGAAGATTCGCGCGATCCTGGATGCCGGGATCACCTGCTTCGTCGACCTCACCGAGCACGACGAGCTCGCGCCCTACGAGCCGCTCCTGCGCGCGGAAGCGGATTCGCGCGGCGTGACGGTGCGTCACCTGCGGCGGCCGATCCGCGACATGCGGGTCGCTTCGCTGCCGGAGATGCGCGCCATCCTGCAGACGATCCGCGACGCGATCGAGGCGGGCGAGAGAGTCTACGTCCACTGCTGGGGCGGGATCGGGCGCACCGGAACCGTTGTCGGCTGCTGGTTGGTCGAGCAGGGAATGTCGGCTGACGAGGCGCTGGCAAGGGTGACGGCGCTCTTCCGGACGATGTCCAGGGGAAAGGTCGCCAGGCATCCGGAGGGATCACCGCAGACCGATGCACAGCGCGCGATGGTCCGCGACTGGCCGGTTCGGGCCGCACCGGCGCGCCCGGCACCCCGCTCGCGCGCGGCGCGGGGCGGCGCCCGCGATCGCGAGCACTATCGCGGCTGCCTGCTCGGCGGCGCGGTCGGCGACGCGTTGGGCGCGCCGGTCGAGTTCATGCCGCTGGGCGAGATTCGTCGTCGCTTCGGCGCGGACGGGATCGCCGAGTTGTCGCCGGCATACGGGAAGCTCGGTGCGATCACCGACGACACGCAGATGACGCTGTTCACTGCCGAAGGCGCGTTGCGGGCGATGTGCCGCGGGAGGGAGCGGGGGATCTGCTGGCCGCCGGGTGTCTTTCACCACGCCTATCTGCGCTGGCTGCGGACGCAGGGGGCTCGCGTCGACGAGATTCCCTGCGACGACACGCCTGGGTGGCTCGCTGGGGTGCGCGAGCTGCATGCGCGCCGCGCCCCGGGGAACAGCTGCCTCAGCGCGCTGGAGAGCGGGTCGGTCGGCAGCATGGACGAACCGATCAACAACAGCAAGGGATGCGGGGGCGTCATGCGCGCCGCGCCCGCTGGGCTCATCGGCGATTACGATCCCTTCCTGCTCGGCTGCGAAGCCGCAGCTGTGACTCACGGGCATCCGAGCGGCTATCTCGCGGCCGGCGCACTGGCGATGATGATCGAGCGGATCGTCAACGGCGCCGCGCTGCCTGACGCTGTCGGCGCGGCGCGCGAGCGGCTGTCGAAGGAACGAGGGCATGAGGAGGTCTCGGCCGCGCTCGAGCGCGCGGTCTCACTGGCGAGCCATGGCCCGCCCTCGGCGGCGCATGTCGAGTCGCTTGGCGGCGGATGGATCGCCGAGGAAGCGCTGGCGATCGCCGTCTACTGCGCGCTCGTCGCCGGCGATGACTTCGAGCGCGGGGTGCGGCTCGCGGTCAACCATGGCGGGGACAGCGACAGCACCGGGGCGATCGCCGGGAACCTGCTCGGGGCAGCGTTAGGCGTGAGCGCGATTCCGCCGCGATGGCTGGAGGTGCTCGAGCTGCGCGACGTCATCGAGCGGCTGGCTGACGACCTGGTGACCGGATACGAGCAGAGCGAGGAGTGGTGGGCGAAGTATCCGGGGTGTTGAGCGGCCCGGACCCGCCGCACAACCCCTTGCCACTGTCACACGATCGCTGAATATTGTCCCCACAGACCGCCTCCGTCTCGGCGGTCGAGCATGCAGAGAACGGCGAGAGGATCGGCTCGAGGACCCGTTCGCCAGACCGTCGCCCTCGGGCGCACTCGCACCGCGACTGGATCCGGGCGGCGTATCCGTACATCGGGACGGGCCATTGGCCCTCGAAACAGGGGCGCGCGATGCGCGCGATCCAGACGTTGCACCCGGGCTTCGGGCCGTACCGCGGGTTGAGCTGGAAGAAGCGTTAGGCTCGGCACGGGACCGCGCCTGACGCTTGCCGTCATGAGCTCGAGCGGGGTTGGTAGTAGGGCCGCAGTGCGACCCGGTCCTCGACGAAGGTGTCCTCGTCGTCGCCGACCACGACGTTCACCGACCACATTTCGTTGCCCGATGGGTCGGTGAGCGGGCGGGCGGCAACGTAGCGCGCGATGCCGGTGAAGCGGAGCAGGCCTTCGGCCTCGAGGAGTGCCGCGAATTCGGCGTCGGTGAGCTTCTCGATGCCGATGGTCGACAAGAAGAACGTCAGGCTTGTCACGCCGTCCTCGGCCCAGCATTCGGCGCGCCAGGGGCGGCCGTCGCGCAGCTTCCCCTCGGCCCAGCCGAGGTCGAGGGCGGGGTGTTCTTCGGATTTCCGGAAGTTCGGCTCGAACTCCGACCGGTCGGGACGTGGATACTTCGGCATTCATTCTCCATCATGCTGGTGGGCGTGCCTGTCTCGAGACGATGATACCACGTACCCCTGACAGAGCCGCACGCGGTCGCATCCTAACGGCGGCTGGTTCTTGCGGCGGCTGTCAGCCGGGGGAAGATCAAGATCGCTCGATGCGCCCGATTGCGGGGCACGCGGATTCCGCTCATCGTCGTTTTCTCCGGAACGTCAGGCCGATGAACACGAGGAATTCGATCCTTCATTTAGCGACCGCGCTGCTCATCGCCGGAAACGCACAGGCACAGGGGTTGACCGCGCCGCCGACGGGAGGAGCGCCGGATTGCCTGCGGTCGATCCCGATGGAGCGCATGGCACGCGTCCCGGTGTTCGCGTCACTGATGATGCGCGACTCGCTGCGAGTGGAGATTCCAGCGAGTGCGGCGAAGATGCTGCAGGAGGTCGCCAACCGGATCGCGGTGACCTCCGGGCTGAAGCCGGGAGCGATTCCGCCGGGGGAGCCGGGGATCACGTGGGACAGCATCGGGCGGCAGCTGGCGATCACCTGGTACAAGGACGGCCGGCTCGCGTGGCGCCCCTGGCCGGACACGGGGGTCGCGGCGTCGGCGCCCGCGAAGGCCGCGCTGCTCTTCGGCCGCGCGCTCGACTCGGTGCAGGCGAAGCGCGAGGCGTTGATGACCTGGCCCGATGGTGTCGCGGGCGACTCGCTCGAGATGCTGGTGGACTTTCCCCGCCCGAAGATCGACGGTGAGGGAGTCATCAAGCCGGTCAGGGCGCGCGCCGCGGTGCCGGTGTTCAGCGTGGCTGCACCGCGCGAGGCGGCGGCGGTCGTCGTGAAGCCGCCGGTCACGTATTACCCGCCCCTCCTGCAGAGCTGGGGGGTGGAAGGACGCGTGATGATGGAGTTCGTCGTCGATACGACGGGACGTGCCGATGCCGCGACGATCCACGACCTCTGGCCGAGTGAGCGCCCGCGACTCACCGGCGCGCTCGGCGCCCACTACCAGGAGCTCGTCCGCACGGCTCGCAACATGGTGCTGGCCACGCGCTTCGCGCCGAGCGAGGTTGGCGGGTGCAAGGTCCGGCAGGTCGTGCAGCAACCATTCAGCTGGGACATCGGCAGGTAGCGCCAGGCACCCCCGCCGGCGCTGTCACACCCCCCTCGTAGACTGGATTCACCTCCAGCCACGAGTGCCCGATGAAACACCAGCTGCTGCTCGACTACGAGTTCGTCACCACCCAGCACGGCTACGCCGTCCGTGCGTTGATCAGGCTCGAAGGCCAGGCGCCGGCGGCGACCGGCGTGCGGACTCCGCTCAATCTCTCGCTCGTGCTCGACCGCTCGGGATCGATGCATGGCGCGAAGCTCGCCGCCGCGCGCGATGCGGCGGCCTTCCTCGTCAGGCGGCTCGCGCCCGAGGACCAGGTGAGCATCGTCGTCTACGACGGCGACGTCCACACCGTTGCCGACGACCACACGCCACGCGCGTCGATCGCGCACCTCATCCAGCAGATCGAGCCCGGCGGCTCGACGAACCTGAGCGGCGGATGGCTGCGCGGGCGCGAACTTGTCGCGGCGCACTCGCGCGGGGACAAGCGCGGGATGAACCGCGTCCTCCTCCTCACCGACGGGCAGGCGAACATGGGGATCACCGATCCGCAGAAGCTCACCGGACTCGCGGCGACCGCCGCGCGGACGGGGGTGACGACGAGCACCGTCGGCTTCGGCGCCGACTACGACGAAGCGCTGCTGCGCGCGATGGCCGATGCCGGGGGAGGGAACACGTACTACATCGAGCGCCCCGACCAGGCGCCCGGTGTCTTCGAGGAGGAGATCGAGGGGTTGCTCTCCCTCGCGGCGCAGAACGTGGCGATCGAGATCCAGCCGTCGGAAGCCGTGCAGCTCACGACGATCTGGCACGACTATCCATCGACGCCGGTGCCGCACGGCCGGCGCGTCGAGCTCGGCGACATCTACGCTCGCGAGCCGAAGTCGCTGATCGTCGAGTTTCTGGTCCCGACGTCAGGCGACACGGCCGACGCCGACATCGCGTCGCTGCGCATCGCCGCCGACGTCCTCACCGCCGACGGCGGGGTCACGCACCAGGTGGTGACGGTGCCGATCCGCTCGCCGCTCTCCGCGAGCGGGCATCGCGATCCCGTGGTGCAGGAGGAGCTGCTCCTCGCGAAGACCGCCCGCGCCCGCGACGAATCGCTGCGCCGGCGCGAGGGGGGCGACATGGACGGCGCGAGCCACGTGCTGCGCGCGATGGCCACGGAGCTGCGCGCCTGCGCACCGGCGGAATCGTCGCTCCTCGGCGAGCAGCTCGGCGACCTCGAGGCGATGGCGCTGCGGCTCGAGGAGGAGTCGTTCGACGCGGCGGATGCAAAGTACGTCGCGCAGCGGGCGTACAACGCGCATCGGGGGAAGCGAGCCTACGAGGACAAGCTCCGGCGAGGCTGAGCGCTTCAAGGGGTCAGGGTTGAACTGAGGTGATTCCGCCGGGGCAGTTCTCTGTTGCTCATCGGGCATCAACGGGTGAACTACAATTTCGCGGATTTCGCGGATGACGCGGATCGTTCCTGAAGGCGGTCGGGCTCCTCGTGGCCGACCGAGGCACGATCCGCCGTGATCCTTTTCTTCTTTTGACCCCGAAATCGTCTCTCCTACGTCACTCGACGTATCGCCACCTTGCGCTGGCGGCCAGATGGTTCCATGGTCCCCCGTCAATGCGCCGATCCGACCCTGACCCGGAGCAACCATGCGACCTGCGTTTCCCCCGCCCCGCTGGCTGACGCTCGGCATGCTCGCGATAGCGTCAGTGGCCAGCGGCTGCATCATCTCACGCGGTGCGTCGGTCGAGCCGCTCGACCGGGGCACGAGCGACTCGACCACCGTCGAGTCGCCGGTGAAGGCGCACCTCAGCGATGGATCGACGGTCGTCTTCGCCGAGGGGGCGACGATCGTTCGCGACCGGGTGTACGGAAAGGGAGTGCGCTACGGACCGGTGATGCAGCTGGTCGGACCGGCGGCGACGATCCCGCTCGACAGCGTGATCGGGATGGAGACGTTCCGCACCGAGATCAGCGGCGCCAAAACTGTCGGCTACTCGCTGCTCGCCACCGCCGCGACGCTCGCCGGTGGAATCGGGCTCGCCTGCGCGATCGACCCGAAGTGCTTCGGGTCGTGTCCGACCATCTACGCCGACAGCGCGGGGACGCCGGTGCTCGAGGCGGAGGGGTTCTCGTACAGCATCGCGCCCCTTCTCGAGGCGCGGGACATCGACCGGCTGCGGTCGCAGCCGGACTCGCAGGGAATCGTCAGGCTGCAGGTCTGGAACGAGGCGCTCGAGACGCACTACATCAACCACCTCGCCCTGATCGAGGCGACCCACGCGCCAGGGGAGCTGGTGCTCCCCGACGAGAACGGCCGGCCGGTGGCGGTCGCGCGGTACGTTGACGGCGTGACCGCGCACGATCGGCGCGGGCGTGACATCGCCCCGCGCATCGCCCGCGCCGACGGTGTGCTCTTCAGCACGGACGAGGCGACGCTCGCCGCGGTGAGCGCCGGCGACATGGACGATCACATCGACCTCGCCTTCCCCCGGCCGCCGGGGAGCGACAGCGTCGCGATCGTGCTCCGGATGCGGAACTCCCTGCTCAACACGATCCTCTTCTACGACTACATGCTCGCCCGTCCCGGGGCGCGGTCGCTCGACTGGATGGAGAACGACCTCGGCAGGATCGGCCCGACCGTCGCGTTAGGCAGGTGGTACGACGGCAAGCTCGGGATGCGCGTGGCGGTGCAGCGCGCTGACGGCGGGTGGGAGCAGGTGTCGAAGCTCTCCGACTACGGACCGATCGCCTGGCGCGACGTCGCCTCGGTGATCCCGGTGCCGGCGGGCGGGGACACGATGCGCGTCCGCATCTCCTTCCTCGCCGACCAGTGGCGCATCGACCGGCTCGCCGTGGCGGCGAGCGTGCGGCGGGTGCCGGTGCGGACGATCGACGCCTCCGACGTCGAGGGCGCAGCGGGGTCGCACGAGGCGGTCGCGCTGGCGGCGATCGGCGGCGCCGACGAGAACTACCTGCAGACGTCCCCGCGCCAGCGGTTCACGGTCTCGTTCGACGTCGGCCGCGCCGGCCCGGCCGCGCCGCGAACCTTTCTTTTAGTATCACAAGGATACTATACCGAGTGGGTGCGGGGGAGCTGGATGACCGGCCAGCGCGACACCAGCGCATTCAAGCCGGAGGACGCGACGCTGCTCCACGCACTGCGCAGCTGGCGCGCCGAGAAGGATTCGATGGAGAAGCAGTTCTACCGCAGCCGCATCCCGGTACAGTGACCATGCGATACATCCACTGGACGCTGCTCGGGGCCGCCGCGGTGATCGCCACCGCGTGCCACACCGGCCCGAGCGCGAAGAGCTATTACGGCGTGAAGGAGGGACGCGGCATCCGGGTCAAGCTCGTCGTCGGCAGGAAGGAACGGAAGGACGGCGAAGTGCTCGAGGTCCGCGACTCGACACTCGTCGTCCTCGGCATGGGGTGCGCGGTGTCCTTCGTCCCCTTCGCCACGATCCGGGAGGCAGCGTTCAAGGGAATCAATCCCGCCTACGAAAAGGGGTGGCCGACGCCGGACGAGCGCGCCGAGCTGAGGATGCTCAGCCGCTACCCCGGCGGGATGCCGCAGTCGGTGCTCGACTACTACGCGCAGTGCGCATCGGCAACGATCGACGGCGTGCGTCCGCCTGACGCGAAGGCATTCCTCGCGATCGCGAAGCGGGAGACGAGCCGCTACCAGCCGCTCGACAGCGCGATCGCCGCCGGCTACCGGCGGATCGGCGGCGACATCCCGAGCCTCGGCGAGCACTGGGTGCACCCGGGGCTGGTGATGTCCGGGCCGATCGACCCGGCGCGACCGAGCGTGCTGATCTACACGCGAACGCCATCGGGCCCCGTGCTCGCCGGCGTCGCGTGGACGAAGGTGCTCGGCAGCGGTGATCCCTATCCCGACGAGCCGGTGGGGCGCGGGGCATGGCACGAGCATAACGGGAGCGTGGCGCTCGAGTCGCTGCCGATGCGTCACGATCACGCGGGGAGGGACGCGACGGAGCCGACGCGGGTGGCGATCCTGCACGCGTGGATCTGGATCGAGAATCCGCGCGGGACGTGGGTGGCTGACAACTGGGCGCTCCCATTCGTGCGCGCGGGGCTGCGCGCGGACTCCGTCGCGGTCGAGGCGGCGCAGGCGCTCAGCCTGACGGCGCCGGGAGCGGTCGACTACTACACGCGGGCGCACACGATCTCGCTCGCACCAGCGGACAGCGCACGCCTCGGCCGGACACAGGCGGTGATCGCGGCCGCTGCCGCCGAGGCGGGGGCGGTGCGCGCCGGGGCAGCGGCGGCGCTGACGGAGGCCCAGGTCGCGAGGCTGGGAGCGATCTGGGCCGGGCTGCAGCTGCGCCTCGCCGGGCGGGCCGCCGTCAGGCCTAACGGCGAGCCATCGGCAGCGTCAGGCTGAAGGTCGAGCCCTCGCCGGGGCGGCTCGCGACGGTGAGGGAGCCGCCCATGGCTTCGGCGAGGTCGCGGCTGATGGCGAGGCCGAGGCCGGTGCCTTCGGCGGTGCGGGTGAGGTCGGCGCGGACCTGGACGAAGGGCTCGAAGATGACGTCGAGCTTCTCGGCGGAGATGCCGATCCCCGTGTCGCGCACGCTGATCGTCACCGTCGGGGCGTCAGCGCCTTCGCGGTCCTCGCAGGCCAGGTCGATCCGCCCGCCGCGATCGGTGAACTTGATCGCGTTCGACAGCAGGTTGACGAGGATCTGCCGAAGCTTCTCCGCGTCGGCGCGCACGCACAGGCCGGGCGGGGAATCGGCGACGACGAGCGTCAGGCCGCGGGCGCGCACCTGCGGCGACACGAGCTCCTCGGCGGCGGCGAGGACGCCGCGCACCGCGACGTCGCTCACGTCGTAGCGAACGGTGCCGGTCTCGAGCTTCGCGTAGTTCAGCACTTCGTTGATGAGGCCGAGCAGGTGGCGCTGGCTCGTCTGGATGCGCGCGAGGTCGGCATGCTGCTGCTCGTTGACGGGGCCGCGGATCCCCATGTCGAGCAGCTCGGCATAGCCGCCGATCGCGTTGAGCGGCGTGCGCAGCTCGTGGCTCATGACGGCGAGGAACTCCGACTTCGCGCGGTTCGCCGCTTCCGCTTCGGCGCGCGCGGCTTCGGCGTCGGCGCGCGCGAGCTCGCTCTCGGCGAGCAATCGCTCGACGTCGCGCTGCGCGCGCACCTGGTCGGTGACGTCGGTGCCATGCGCGACGATGCCGCGCGCGTTGCCCGCCGCGTCGAGCAGCGGCTGGTAGATCACGTCGGCATAGCGCTGCTCGGGGGCGGTCCCCGGCGTGCGCGCGAGCATGACCGGGATCGCGCGCCCGATGAACGGTGTCTTCGTCGCGACGACGTCGTGAAGGATCCTGTCGAAGCCCTGGCCGCAAAGTTCGGGCAGCGCGTCGAGCAGGGGTCGGCCGACGATGTCGCGATGCCCGACGAGCTGATAGTACGCGTCGTTGGCGAGCTCGAAGACGAAGTCCGGGCCAGCGAGCACGGCGAGGAAGGACGGCGCAAGGCGGAAGACGTCCTCGAGGCGCGTCCGCGCGACGCTCAGCTCGGCGAGCAGCGACTTGAGCTGCTGCTCGCCGAGCACGCGCTTCGTCGTCTCCTGGCAGACGACGAGTGTCCCGCCGATGGTGCCGTCGTCATCGCGCACCGGGCTGTAGCTGTACGTCCACCAGACATCTTCCATCCGTCCGTTGCGGAGGATCGGGAGGTGCTGGTCCTCGTGCCAGGTAGCGCCGCCGCCGGACATGACGAAGTCGATCTGCGGACCGATCGCATCCCAGATGTCGGTCCAGAACTCCTTCCCCTTCGCGCCGAGCGCACGCGGATGCCGGCCGCCCCCGCCGAAGCTGGGGCGGTAGTCATCGTTGTAGAGCTGGACGAGCTCGGGTCCCCACCAGAGGAACATCGGATTGCGCGACATGAGCAGCGTGCTCACGGTCGTGCGCAGGCTGTGGGACCAGCTCTCGACGGGGCCGAGGGACGTGCGCGACCAGTCGAATTCCCGGCATCGCTGCGCCATCTCGCTCGCGCCGACGAAGACGCTGGAGGCGACGTCGGGTGTGGGAGGCGCGGTGGTCGAGGTATCGCGGGCCATGAATCGGAAGATATGGCGATGGGGCGGGAGCGGGAAGCAAAGGCGAGGGACTGCGGGTGACTGCGGAACGGCGCCAAGCTGTTATCGGGTCTTGCTGGGAGACTCGTGCGCTGAGCGAGTGCGCAGCGGCTCACGAGCATCAACAGGTTGGAACTACGATTACGCGAATTTCGTGGATCGTTCCTGGGGGCGGGCGGCGCTCCGCGTGGCTGCCCGAAGCAGTATCCGCGTAATCCGCGTCATCCGCGAAATCGTCGTTCCCACTGTTACGAGCCGGAACGACTTGGGGGCAAGCGGGTCGAGATCATCTCGCCCCGCTTGCCCCCAGTCGTTCAGCCCTGGTGTGAACCGCTCAGCCCTGACGGGCCGTCCTCTGCGAACCCTCGGCGTCCCTGCGTCTCTGCGGCGCCGTTAGCAGTTCTCGGCGCCTCGGTGGCTCGGCGGCGCCGTTCCGCAGTCTGCTCGTTACAGTCCTCCCTTGCGCAGCATTCGTTTACCTTACGACCGTGACTCTCGGACTATTCGCGGTACTCGTGGCGGTGGGATCGTTTCTCGCCGGGATGCTCGGGGCGCTGACGGGGCTCGGCGGCGGGATCGTCGTCGTGCCGATGCTGACGCTGCTCTTTCACGTCGACATCCGGTACGCGATCGGGGCGTCGCTCGTCTCGGTGATCGCGACGTCGTCGGGGGCGGCGGCGGCGTACGTGCGCGAGGGGTGGACCAACGTTCGCGTCGGGATCTTCCTCGAGGTGGCGACGACGATCGGCGCGCTGATCGGGGCGGTGCTCGCGGGGGTGATCCCGACCAGCGCGCTGGCGATCCTCTTCGGGCTGGTGCTGCTGTACACGGCTTTCCGCTCCTTCCAGACGCGCGAGGAGCACGTCACCGACGCGCCCGCACACCCGTGGGCGAACCGGCTCCGGTTGAACGGCACGTACCCCGTGCCCGACGGCGTCAGGCACTACACCGTGCAGGGGGTGCCGCAGGGATGGGCGCTGATGCTCGGGGCGGGGATCCTCTCTGCGCTGCTCGGGATCGGATCCGGCGTCATCAAGGTGCTGGCGATGGACCGGACGATGAAGCTGCCGTTCAAGGTATCGACGACCACGAGCAACTTCATGATCGGCGTGACCGCGGCGGCGAGCGCAGGAGTCTACCTGCACCGAGGCTACATCGAGCCGGCGATCGCGTTCCCGGTGATGCTCGGGGTGTTGGGCGGGGCGCTGCTCGGCGCGCGGGTGCTGGCACGGGCGAACGTGCGCTGGCTGCGGATCCTCTTCACCGCGGTCGTCGTGGTGATGGCCTTCCAGATGCTGTACAAGGGATTCCGGGGTGGCGCATGAGCAACGACGCGGCTGACCGGCCGGTCGGGCGGTGGAGCGACCACGAAGTCGAGCAGCTGATCGGACGCCTGCTCCAGGTCGGCGTACTGGTCGCGGCGGGAGTGGTGCTCATCGGTGGAGTGATGCTGCTCGTCCAGCACGGGGGCCGGCCCGCCGAGTTCGCGACGTTCAGCACCGCGGCCTCGCCGCTGCAGGGACTGGCCGGGATCTTCCGCGGCGCGGTCGCCCTCGACAGCATGGCGATCGTCCAGCTCGGGCTGGTGCTGCTGATCGCGACGCCGGTGATGCGCGTGGCGCTGACGCTGGTCGCCTTCGCGCTGCAGCGCGACCGGCTGTACATCCTGCTCACCGCGGTGGTGCTCGGGCTACTGCTGTACGGGCTTGTCTGGGGGCGCGCCTGACGCGCGACCGCGGCGCGGCCGGCTCGACCGGGTACGGCGACTGGCGCCGAGCGCGTCGAGGAAGGTGGTCGCCCAGCGGTGGACGTCGTGGGAGAGGACCTGGGCACGGAGCGCGCGCATCCGCGTCCGCCGCTCCATTCCGGCCATCGTCAGCGCCGAGTTGAGCGCCTCGGCGACGCTGTCGATGTCGTACGGGTTGACGATGAGGGCGTCCTGCAGCTCGTCGGCGGCGCCGGCGAACTCGCTGAGGACGAGGACACCATCCTCGTCGGCGCGGCTGGCGACGAACTCCTTGGCGACGAGGTTCATCCCGTCGCGGACCGGGGTGACGAGCATGATGTCGGCGGCGCGGTAGAGGGCGAGGAGCGTCGACTCGGGGACGGTGTTGTAGATGTAGTGCAGCGGGATCCAGGTCGGCGTCGCCAGCTCGCCGTTGATGCGCCCGACGAGTGCGTCGACGTCGCGCCGGAAGCGGCGATAGGCACCGACGCCGCCGCGCGACGGGACTGCGACCTGGATGAGCCTGACGCGCCCGCGCCATTCGGGATGGGTACGGAGGAGCTTCTCGAAGGCGAGGAGCCGGCGCGGGATCCCCTTGCTGTAGTCGAGGCGGTCGATGCCGACGAGCAGCCGGTCGACGCCGGTGCGCAGCTCGCCGCGCTCGACCGCGACCTCGGGAGTGCCGGCGCGCCCGGCGATGCTCGCGGCGTCGACACTCATCGGGAAGACGCCTAACGCGACGCGGCGGTCGCTCCAGAGGACGCTCGCGTCGGCGGCGGGCTCGATGCCGAAGAGGCGGCGGAGCGCGGCGGTGAAGTGGCCGCGATAGCGCCGGGTGTGAAAGCCGACGAGGTCAGCGCCCATGATCCCCTCGACGAGCCAGCGGCGCGTCGGGAGCGTGAAGAAGATCTCCGGGTTGGGGAAGGGGATGTGGAGGAAGAAGCCGATCTTCGCGTCAGGCAGCTTCTCACGGAGGAGCCTGGGCAGTCGGAAGAGCTGGTAGTCGTGCACCCAGATCATGTCGCCCGGCCGGTAGTGCTCGGCGACGAGGTCGGCGAAGCGCTGGTTGACCGCTTCGTAGACATCCCAGCCGTCGACATGGAGGGGGAGCTGGTCGACGCGGTCGTGGCAGAGCGGCCAGATCACGCCGTTGCAGATGTGTTCGTAGTAGACGAGCTGCTCGTTCCGCGAGAGGCGAACGGGGACGACGTGAAGGTCGCGCAGCTGGGATTCGAGCGCCTGCGACTG
>OEPS010000526.1_pt1 | contig 13391 bp, 7 predicted proteins | sample 1539411 | NCBI WGS metagenome assembly OEPS01 (sample SAMN02671747, study PRJEB22543) | soil metagenome | biome: bacteria | place: China:Hunan Province, Lengshuijiang City | collected 2012-10-15 | depth 0.08m m | reverse complement strand
CGTCAAGATTAAATTCCGAAACCCCAATTGCGAAAGCAGTTGGGGTTTTGTTTTGCCCGCAGGAAAGTTCCTACAGCGCGCGGTATGCCCTTCCGGCTGTCACAGCCTGCCGACAATGCTAAGGTTCTGCCCTGGCTTTGTACTTTTCCAAGGAAGTTTTTATGCCGGACGCCCAGTCCCTCAATGCTGCATTCATGGTGGTCCAGAGCAATAGCCTGGACGAACTGCGCAGCCTGGTGGTTAGTGTCATGCGGCGCTATCCATTGGCACCCTTGGAGAACGAAATCGCTCTGGTGCAGAGCAACGGTATCGCCCAATGGCTCAAACTGGCTTTGGCGGAAGACCCTGAGGACGACGACCTCGGGGGATGCGGAATAGCTGCGGCCATAGATGTGCAATTGCCTGGCAGTTTCATGTGGCAGCTTTACCGTATGGTGTTGGGCCGAGACGAAATTCCCGCCAAGTCCCTGCTCGACAAAGCCCCATTGACCTGGCGACTGATGCGCTTGCTGCCGCAGGTTATTGATGGCCCCCATTTTGAGCCGCTACAACGGTTCCTCACGCACGACACGGATTTACGCAAGCGCTACCAGCTGTCAGAGCGCCTGGCAGATCTGTTTGACCAGTACCAAGTGTATCGGGCTGATTGGCTCGAGGACTGGGCCGAAGGCCGGCACCAGTTGCGCAATGTTCGAGGTGAAGTGAAGCCACTGCCCCCGGTCAGTTGCTGGCAGGCTGAATTGTGGCGTGCTCTGCTGGAAGATGTCGGTGAGCAGGGCATGGCGCAGAGCCGGGCAGGTGTTCATCAGCGCTTTATCGAGCGCATAAATGCCCTTGAAAACGCACCTGCAGGACTACCCTCGCGGGTGATCGTGTTTGGCATATCTTCGTTGCCGGCCCAGGTGCTCGAAGCGTTGGCCGGACTTGCGCGTTTCAGTCAGGTGCTGCTGTGTGTGCACAACCCTTGCCGACACCACTGGGCCGATATCGTTGCCGACAAGGATCTGCTGCGCCATCAATACAAGCGGCAAAGCCGCAAGACCGGCATGCCGGTCGTGCTCGATCCGGAAGCGCTGCACCAACACGCGCATCCGTTGCTCGCAGCCTGGGGCAAACAGGGGCGCGACTACATCAACTTGCTGGACAGCTACGATGACCCCAATAGCTATCGTGCGGCATTCCGTGACGGGCGCATCGACCTGTTCAGCGAGACGCAGCCACAGACTCTGCTCAATCAACTTCAGGACGACATCCTCGAATTGCGGCCGCTCAATGAAACGCGTGAGCACTGGCCTGCCGTCGACCTGACGCAGGATGAGTCGATCCGCTTTCATATAGCCCACAGTGCTCAGCGTGAGGTGGAAATCCTTCACGACCAGTTACTCGCCCGCTTCAGTGCCAATCCCCATCTACGCCCGCGCGATGTAATCGTGATGGTGCCGGACATCGATAGCTATGCGCCCCATATTCGGGCGGTGTTCGGGCAACTGGATCGGCATGATCCTCGCTTTATTCCATTTACCTTGGCCGACCAGGGCCAGCGCGGTCGCGATCCGTTGCTGATTGCCGTCGAGCACCTGCTCAAACTGCCGGACAGTCGTTTCCCGGTAAGCGAGATCCTCGACCTGCTCGACGTTCCTGCATTGCGCGCCCGCTTTGGCGTTCAGGAACGCGACTTACCTACGCTGCATCGCTGGATCGAAGGCGCAGGGGTGCGCTGGGGAATGAACGCTGAACAACGTGCCGGACTGGGCTTGCCAGATGAGCTTGAGCAAAACAGCTGGCATTTCGGCCTGCGACGGATGTTGCTTGGATACGCCGTAGGCAGCTCCAACGCCTGCGCAGGTATCGAGCCTTACGATGAAATCGGCGGTCTGGATGCTGCGTTGATCGGGCCGCTGGTTGCCCTGCTTGATGCATTGGAGCTGGCCCATCACGAGCTCAATGAGGCTGCTCAGCCCAAGGCGTGGGGCCTGCGGCTGCAGATTCTGATGCAACTATTCTTCAAGGCCAGTAACGAGCACGACGATTATCTGCTCACGCAACTTGAGGAGCTGCGCGAGACTTGGCTGCAGACCTGCGAATCGGTGGGGTTGGTAGATGAGTTGCCGCTGACAGTAGTTCGGGAGGCCTGGCTCGCGGGTCTGGATCAGGGGCGTCTGTCCCAGCGCTTTCTGGCCGGCGCAGTAAATTTTTGCACACTGATGCCCATGCGGGCGATCCCGTTCAAGCTCGTCTGTTTGCTGGGGATGAACGATGGCGATTATCCCCGGGCGCAACCTCCACTTGATTTTGACCTCATGGGCAGCGATTACCGGCCCGGGGACCGTTCCCGACGTGAGGATGATCGCTATCTGTTGCTCGAGGCGCTGCTGTCTGCGCGAAATCAGCTGTACATCAGTTGGGTCGGACGCAGTATTCGAGACAATAGTGAACGGCCTGCTTCCGTGCTGATCGGCCAGTTGCGCGATCACCTTGCCAGTGGCTGGCAGTCGCTCGATGAGCACCAGGAATTGTTGCACGCCATGACCGAGGAGCATCCCCTGCAACCGTTCAGCTCGCGCTATTTCCATGAAGGCGACCAACTATTCAGTTATGCCCGTGAATGGCAGGTTTTGCACCAGGTGCATGAGCCACAACACGAAGCGGAGCTACTCGCGCCTTATGTTCAGGAGGAGCCGCTGAGTCTGGCCCTACTGCAGGATTTCCTGCGCAATCCGGTCCGGCACTTTTTCACGCAGCGACTCAAAGTGTACTTTGAGGCCGCCGAGGCGCCCCTGGCTGACGAAGAACCGTTCGTGCTGGACGCATTGCAACGTTACACACTCAGCGAGAGCCTGCTCGAAGCCGCGCTCCGGCAGCCCGATAATGTTGATCATGCGCTCGAAGATCAGGCGCGTCGTTTGCAAAACAGCGGGTTGCTGCCTATGGCCGGTTTCGGCGAATGCCTGCAACGAGAGTTGATCGAGCCGTTACCGGACCTGCTGCAGCGTTACCAACAACTTCTGGCGTTATGGCCGACACCGTTGATCAGCGCACTCCCGGTCAATCTCGAGTTGCAGGGTGTGCGTATTGAAGGCTGGCTCGCGGGTTTGCATCAGCGTGCTGACGGTGGCGTGCTGTCCGTCACTGCCATTCCCAACAGCATCGGTTCGATCAAAAGTCGGAAATGGCATCGCTTGATCAAGCCCTGGGTCAACCACCTGGTGGCCTGCGCCAGCGGACTCATGCTGAGCACGGCGTTGGTGGCGAGTGACGATACGCTGTTGCTCGAGCCGATGGAGAAGGATCGTGCCACTCGTTTCCTTGGCGATCTTCTGCTCGCCTGGCAGGCCGGCATGCGCCAGCCGCTGCCGATCGCGGTCAAGACAGCCTTCGCCTGGCTTGCGCAGACTGATCCGCTCAAAGCCGAAGCAGCTGCCCGCAAGGCCTACGAAGGTGACGGCCAGACCAGTGAAGGCGAGCGCCGAGAGAACCCCGCGTTGCTCCGCCAATTTGCAGACTTTGATGCATTGCTGGCGGACGAAACATTCTCCGGTTGGTGCGACGCGTTGTATCGCCCTCTGTATGAAGCGCCTTGGCGCTCACTGAGCAGCGAAGGGGCGCGCGCATGAGTACGAAGACACCTTTGGCACTGGCCTTCCCGCTGCACGGCAGTCAACTTATCGAGGCCAGTGCCGGCACCGGCAAGACTTTTACTATCTCGGCGCTTTATCTGCGGCTGATCCTTGGGCACGGCGGCGAAGCGAGCGGCTTCGGCCGTGAGCTGCTGCCCCCGCAGATTCTTGTGGTGACGTTCACTGATGCCGCTACCAAGGAACTGCGTGAACGAATCCGTACGCGGCTGGCCGAGGCCGCGCGGTTTTTCCGTGAAGAAACCCCTGCGCCGGATGCCCTGATTGCCGAATTGCGTGAGCAATTTGACCCGGCGCAGTGGCCCGGATGCGCCAATCGTCTGGACATCGCCGCGCAATGGATGGACGAAGCGGCCGTCTCCACCATCCACAGTTGGTGCCAGCGCATGTTGCGCGAACATGCATTCGACAGCGGCAGCCTGTTTACGCAATCCCTGGAGACCGATCACAGCGACCTGCTCGGCGAAGTGCTGCGCGATTACTGGCGACTGTTTTGTTATCCGATGCAGGGCGATGCGCTGAACTGGGTTCGTACCCACTGGGGCGGGCCGGCCGCATTGTTGCCAAGGGTGCGCGGTCTGTTTGGCAGTGAGCATGAAAGTGGCGACGGAAAGGCTCCCGCAGAGCTGATCGACGAGTGTCTGCGGGAACGACGTGCCGCGTTGCTCGAGCTGAAAATGCCATGGCGTCAGTGGGCGGATGAGCTGCTGGTGATCTGTCACGAGGGCGTCGCGAGCAAAGCCGTTGATGGACGCAAGATGCAGGCGCGTTACTTCGAGCCCTGGTTCGAGAAACTCAAGGCCTGGGCGCAAGACGAGTCCATGGAGCAACTGGACATCGGCACTGGTTTTACCCGACTGACCCCTGACGGGATGGCTGAAGCCTGGAAGGGGCAGGCGCCGAGTCATCCGGGGCTCGACGCGATGCCGGGGCTCAAGTCGAGCCTCGACGCGCTGCCCACCCCGGATGCCGCTGTCTTGCAGCACGCGGCGAGATGGGTGGGCGCGCGTTTTGAAGAAGAGAAGCGTCGTCGCGCGGAAATGGGTTTTGATGACATGCTGTTGCGGCTCGATGCGGCGTTGCAATCCGACAGCGGCGAGCGCCTGGCGGCGGTGATCCGCGAGCAGTTTCCGGTGGCATTGATCGATGAGTTTCAGGACACCGATCCGGTGCAATACCGGATCTTCGAAAGCATCTATCGCATCGAAGATAACAGTCCGGACACCGGCCTGTTCCTGATCGGCGACCCCAAGCAGGCGATCTACGCGTTCCGTGGCGCCGATATCTATACCTACCTGCGTGCGCGTCAGGCCACCACTGGCCGCCTGCATACGCTGGGCACCAACTTCCGTTCCAGCCATGGCATGGTCAATGCGGTCAATCATGTATTCGAACGCGCCGAGTCCCGTGAGCAGGGACGCGGCGCGTTTTTATTCCGGGAAAAAACCGGGGAAAACCCGGTGCCGTTCCAGCCCGTTGATTCGCAAGGACGCAAAGAGCGGCTGCAGGTCGCCGGCGAGGATGTCGCGGCACTGAATGTCTGGCACCTGTCGACGGACCAGCCGCTGTCAGGGGCGGTCTATCGCCAGCAGTTGGCGGCGGCCTGTGCCAGCGAAATCACCGCATTGCTCAACGGCGGGCAAGCCGGCGCGGCGGGATTTGTCCGGGACGCAGAAGCCTTCCGCGGTTTGCGGCCCTCCGATATCGCGATTCTGGTACGTGACGGCAAAGAGGCCCAAGCCGTACGCACAGAACTCGCGGCCCGTGGCGTGCGCAGCGTTTATCTGTCGGACAAGGACTCGGTGTTCGCCGCCCAGGAAGCGCACGACCTGCTGTCCTGGCTCAAGGCCTGCGCCGAGCCGGATGTCGAGCGCTCACTGAAGGCCGCGCTGGCCTGCATCACCCTCAATCTGCCGCTGGCTGAACTTGAGCGCTTGAATCAAGATGAGTTGATCTGGGAAGCCCGAGTCATGCAGTTTCGGGGTTATCGCGAACTGTGGCGCAAGCAAGGTGTGCTGCCGATGTTGCGACGCTTGCTGCACGACTTCGATTTACCGCAGACCCTGATCGCTCGCAGTGACGGCGAGCGAGTGCTGACCAACCTTCTGCACCTGTCGGAACTGATGCAGCAGGCCGCGGCGGAACTCGATGGCGAGCAAGCGCTGATTCGTCATCTGGCCGAGTTGCTGGCACTGTCCGGTCAGGCCGGTGAAGAACAGATATTACGTCTGGAGAGCGACGAGCAACTGGTCAAGGTGGTGACCATCCACAAGTCGAAGGGACTTGAGTATCCGTTGGTGTTCCTGCCTTTCATCTGTTCGGCAAAACCGGTGGATGGCAGTCGCCTGCCGCTGCATTACCACGATGCCTCCGGCAAAGCCCAGGTGACACTGAAGCCTACCGCCGAATTGGTTGCCCTGGCGGATGACGAGCGTCTGGCCGAGGACCTGCGTCTGCTCTACGTCGCGCTGACTCGCGCGCAACATGCATGCTGGCTGGGTGTCACGGACCTCAAGCGCGGTAATAACAGCAGTTCAGTGCTTCATCTTTCGGCGCTTGGCTATCTGCTGGGTGGCGGCGCAAGGCTGGATGAGTCAATCGGCCTGAGTCGTTGGCTGCAGGATCTGCAACAGAACTGCGCGGCTATCAGTCTGAGTGAGTTGCCTCAAGCGACGCAGGAGATCTACCAGCCCGAGCGCAATGAAGCGATCCTCAGCGCCACATTGGTGCCAAAGCGCAAGGCCAGCGAAAACTGGTGGATTGCCTCCTATAGTGCGTTGCGCATCAGTGACGTGTTGAGTGTCGGCAGCGATGAGGCGCCGGACAGTCCGCAAGCGCAAAAGCTGTTTGACGATGAGCGCCTTGACCCGGATGCGCCGCGAGAGCTCGTGGTTGGTGGCGCCGATATTCATCGTTTTCCTCGCGGCCCGAACCCGGGAACCTTCCTCCATGGTTTGCTGGAGTGGGCTGGCGATGAAGGTTTTGCCGTTTCCGGTGAGTCAATCAAGGACGCAATTGGCCGGCGCTGCAATCTGCGCGGCTGGCAGGGTTGGATTGTCACCTTGAGTGACTGGCTGCAGCACTTGCTCAAGTCCCCTCTGCCAGCAGGTGGCGGACAGCCTCCGGTCGTGCTCGAGCAACTGAAGCAGTACCGGGTTGAAATGGAGTTCTGGTTTGCCAGTCACAAGGTTGATGTCCTCAAACTCGATGATTGGGTACGCCAGTACACCCACAACGGTGTGGCGCGAGTAGCCGCCGAGCCAGTACAGCTCAACGGCATGTTCAAGGGCTTTATCGACCTGACCTTCGAGCACGCGGGCCGTTACTACGTCGCCGACTACAAATCCAACTGGTTGGGTGTCGACGATACGGCCTATACCGAGCAAGCCATGGAGCGTTCGATCCTGGACAACCGTTACGACCTGCAGTACGTGCTGTATCTGCTGGCCTTGCATCGGCAATTGAAGGCGCGTCTGCCCGACTACGATTACGACCGGCATGTCGGTGGTGCGTTGTATGTATTCCTGCGGGGAACCCGGGCAGACAGTAGTGGCGTGTACTTTGCGCGGCCGCCACGGGACTTGATCGAACGCCTGGATCGCCTGTTCCAGGGTAAGCCGGAAGCCAAGGCCGAACCCGCATGGGAACAGGGAGTCCTGTTATGAAGCGTACCTTCGCCGATCTGTCATCGGCTATCGACAACCCGTCGAGCCTGACGCCACTGACCAGAGCTTCGGATCTGCTGATCTTGCTTGAGCGCTGGGTCGAACGAGGCTGGCTTCGCTCGCTGGACAAAGCCTTTGTCGGTTTCCTGCACGAACTTGCGCCTGAGTCCGATCCTCTGGTGTTGCTCGCAGCCGCACTGACCAGCCATCAACTGGGTCACGGGCATGTTTGCCTTGATGTGTTCGAAACCCTCAAGGCCCCGGATTTCGCCCTCTCCCTGCCTCCCGAAGGCGATGTACAGAGTGATGTATGGCTGCTGCCGTCGCAGTTGCTTGAAACGCTGGATGGCGCCCATTGGTGCAAGGCGCTGGCGAGCAGTGCGCTGGTTGCACTGACAGCGGACACCCGCGACCCGGCGCAGCAGCGGCCGTTGGTGCTGTCCGGCAAGCGCCTGTATCTGCGGCGCTACTGGGCTTACGAGCGGCGTATCGATGCAGCGTTACGGACACGTCTGGCTCAGCCTGAAACGCCGCCGGATGACTTGCCTCAGCGCCTCGATGAGTTGTTCGGCCCTGCAACACCGGGGGCCGTGATCGACTGGCAGAAACTCGCCTGTGCCCTTGCCACTCGCGGTGCGTTCAGCATCATCACCGGCGGCCCGGGGACCGGTAAAACCACGACCGTGGTGCGTTTGCTCGCGCTGCTCCAGGCGCCGGCGGTCGAGGCCGGTCAACCGTTGCGTATTCGTCTGGCGGCGCCCACCGGCAAGGCCGCTGCGCGGTTGACCGAATCCATCAGCCAGCAAGTGCAATCGCTGACGGTCACCGAAGACGTGCGCGAGAAGATCCCTTGCGACGTCACGACAGTCCATCGTTTGCTGGGCAGCCGTCCCGGCACCCGACACTTCCGTCACCATGCTGGCAACCGCTTGCCGCTGGATGTGCTGGTGGTCGATGAAGCTTCCATGATCGACCTGGAAATGATGGCGAACCTGCTCGATGCATTGCCGACGCATGCGCGTCTGGTGTTGCTCGGCGACAAGGATCAACTCGCTTCGGTGGAGGCCGGAGCGGTACTTGGCGATCTTTGCCGTGATGCCGAGGCAGGCTGGTATAACCCGCACACCCGGCAGTGGCTGGAGTCGGTCAGCGGAGAGTCATTGCACGGCAGTGACCTGCACGTAGACCTCGATGGCTCTCATCCGCTGGCCCAACAACTGGTGATGCTGCGTCATTCCCGGCGTTTCGGTGAAGGTAGCGGCATTGGTCAACTGGCGCGGCGGGTCAATCAGCAGTTGCCGGATGAGGCGCGCCAGTTGCTGGCGGCCGGTCACTACGACGATGTGTTTTCACTGCCGCTCAAGGGAGAACACGATCACAAGCTGGAGCGCCTGTTGCTCGACGGTCATGGCGACGGTCCACAGGGTTATCGCCACTATCTGAACATCCTGCGCGAACAACGCCCGCCAGCAGGCAGACCGCTGGAACATCCAGACTGGACCAACTGGGCGCGGGCGGTGCTGCAGGCGTTTGACACCTTCCAGTTGTTATGTGCCGTGCGCAAGGGACCTTGGGGCGTTGAAGGGTTGAATCTGCGGATCACCGAAACCCTGCTCAAGGCACGCCTGATCGAGCATGACCAACAATGGTACGAAGGTCGGCCGGTGCTGATGACCCGCAATGATTACGGTTTGGGACTGATGAACGGCGATATCGGCATCGCCCTCAAGTTGCCCGAGCGCGAGGGCCCCGAAGCTGGCAGACCGGTACTGCGCGTGGCCTTCCCGCGAAACGACGGGCAGGGCGGGGTACGGTTCGTGCTGCCGAGTCGGCTCAACGACGTTGAAACGGTGTACGCCATGACCGTGCACAAATCTCAAGGCTCGGAGTTCGCCCACACCGCGTTGATCCTGCCTGACGCCTTGAATCCGGTGCTGACCAAAGAATTGATCTACACCGGGATTACACGGGCCAAGCATTGGTTCACCTTGATCGAACCCCGGCCTGGAGTGTTCGAAGAGGCCGTGCAGCGCAAGGTCAAGCGCCTGAGCGGATTGATGCTGGAACTGGAGGAAGGCGCAGAGGCTCGGGAATGAAATAACCTGAAGTCTGGTACCGATTACTGACCGACTGGTCAGACGACGCTGTCTCGCTGGTGTTACTTCGCTGTGCTATCGTTGCGGCATCATTTCGGTACGATCCAAGAGAATCCCTGCATGAAGGTGGCTGTCTGGGCGACAGAGCGCGTGGTTCGCTGCAAGCACGCATTGCTTGTCGGTCTGCTCTGTTTGCTGGCGGGCGCTGCCATCGCGCAGCCACAAACGCCAGCGGGCATGGCCGAGCAACGCGCCCAAGCGGTGACGCAGGTCGTGCTCGGCATTCTCAGCTATGCACGCTGGCCGGTTGAACCTGCGCAATTGCGCCTGTGCATCGTCGGCCCTACCGAATACACCGACGATCTGGTCAAAGGCACCACGCAGGCTACGGGTCGGCCGGTCGTCGTACGCCGACTGCTGGCCGACAACCCGGCGATCGTCAGCGAATGCGATGCGGTGTATATCGGCAAACTCACGGCGGATGAGCGCAGTCGGCTCTTTGCTTTATTGATCGGTCACCCGGTGTTGAGCATCAGCGAAGGAGGCGATCAGTGTACGGTCGGCAGCCTGTTCTGCCTGCGCGTCGGCGATGAACAGGTGTCCTTCGAGGTCAACCTCGACTCTGTCGCGCGCAGCGGTGTACGCATCCACCCGAGCGTGCTGCAATTGTCGCGTCGCAAACCGGCGGCGCCATGAAACTATTCCGTTCTGGAAGCCGCCCGACGCTGGGATCGGTCATTGGCCGTGGCCATTTGATTGTGGCGCTGGTAGCCGTGACGATGGCCAGCGTATCGCTGACCCTGCTGGGCGTTCTCGCGCTGCGGGTGTACGCCGATCACAACTTGCAGCTCATTGCGCGCTCGATCAGCTACACCGTGGAAGCGGCGGTAGTGTTCAACGACAAGGCCGCCGCGACTGAAGCGCTGGCCTTGATTGCGTCCACCGAAGAGGTGGCGGACGCGCAGGTGTTCGATGCGCAAGGTCAGGTGCTGGCGCGTTGGCAGCGGCCCGAGAACGGCCTGTTTACCGAACTGGAAATGCAGATCACGCGTACCGTTCTGGAAAAGCCGGTCAGGCTGCCGATTGTGCATCAGGAGCGCGAAATCGGTCACATTCTGCTGGTCGGTCATGGCGGCAGTCTCATGCGCTTTTTGCTGAGCGGTCTGGCAGGGATCATCCTGTGTACCGCCATCAGTGCCTGGGTCGCGCTCTATCTCGCGCGTCGACAATTACGCGGTATTACCGGACCACTGCGTAGCCTCGCCGCGGTGGCCCACGCCGCGCGCAGCGAGCGCGCGCTGGATCGGCGAGTACCGCCGGCGCAGATTGCCGAGCTCGATAATCTGGGCAACGACTTCAATGCGTTGCTCGACGAACTCGAATCCTGGCAAACCCACCTGCAGAGCGAGAACGAAACCCTCGCCCACCAGGCCAGCCACGACAGCCTCACCGGCTTGCCGAACCGGGCGTTTTTCGAGGGCCGATTGATTCGTGCCCTGCGTAATGCCGGCAAACTCAACGAGCGGGTAGCGGTGTTGTTCCTCGACAGTGACCGTTTCAAAGGCATCAACGACAACTTCGGCCACGCCGCCGGCGATGCCGTGCTGGTGGCAGTCGCCAATCGGATCCGCGCGCAGCTACGTGAAGAGGATCTGGTGGCGCGGCTCGGCGGCGATGAGTTTGCCGTGCTGCTCGCGCCGCTGCACAAGGTCGAAGATGCCGAGCGTATTGCCGACAAGATTCTCGACAGCATGGACATGCCCATCGCGCTGCCGGGCGATACCAGTGTGGTGACGTCGCTCAGTATCGGCATTGCGGTTTTCCCTGATCATGGTGCTACGCCAGGTGCCTTGCTCAACGCCGCCGACGCGGCGATGTACCAGGCCAAACGCCTGTCGCGTGGTGCTCAATTCACTGCCGGGTCGGAGAGCCCGGTTGTCAATCTGCAAACCAGGAGCTGATTCCCGTGTTCATACTTCCCGCTCGATTGTTTTCCGCCTTGCTGATGATCGCCGTACTCGCGCTGACCGGCTGCCAGACCGCACCACAAAAAGGCCTGACCCCGGCGCAGATCGCCGTCCTCAAACAACAAGGCTTCGAGGCAACCGACGAAGGCTGGGAGTTTGGCCTGTCAGGCAAAGTGCTGTTTGGCAGCGATATCGAAAGCCTGAACGCCCAAAGCACCGAAATCGTCGAACGCATCGGCAAGGCGCTGATGGGGGTCGGTATTGAACGCGTACGGGTCGACGGTCATACCGACGCCTCGGGCAAAGAGACCTATAACCAGCAATTGTCGCTGCGCCGGGCCAAGAGTGTGGCTAAAGTGCTGACCACCGTCGGCATGAAGGAAGAGAACATCCAGTTGCGCGGCCTCGGCAGCAGCGAGCCGGTGGCGTCCAACAGTACTGCCGCCGGACGCACCGAGAATCGTCGGGTGTCGATTGTGGTCAGCGCCGATTAATCGGCGAACTGCATCTCGCGGGTCTGCCCCATCAGCAGACCCTGATTGCGCTCCGTCACCTCACGGATGTAATCCCACAACAGTGTGATCCGCTTTAACTTCCTCAGGTCCTCCCGGCAGTACATCCAGAACTGCCGGGTGATGTCGATTTCTTCGGGCAGCACAGGCAGCAGGCGCGGATCCTGCGCCGCGAGGAAGCACGGCAGAATTGCCAGTGAACGCCCTTGCTGCGCTGCGACGAACTGCGCGATCACGCTGGTGCTGCGCAGGTTCGCGCTGGCGCCAGGCAGCACGTTCGCCAGGTACAGCAACTCCGAGCTGAACGCCAGGTCATCCACATAACTGATGAATTGATGCTTGCCCAAATCGGCCGGGCGGCGGATCGGTGGGTGTTGGTCGAGGTAGTCCTGGGTCGCGTACAGCTGCAAGCGGTAATCGCAGAGTTTGCAGCACACGTACGGGCCGTGCTCCGGGCGCTCCAGCGCGATGACGATATCGGCTTCGCGTTTGGACAGGCTGATGAAGTGCGGCAGCGGCAGGATGTCTACCGAGATTGCCGGGTAGGCGTCGACGAAATGGCTCAGTTGCGGGGTGATGAAAAAGCTGCCGAAACCTTCGGTGCAGCCCATGCGCACATGGCCCGACAGTGCCACACCGGAGCCGGAGACCTGCTCGCAGGCCATGTGCAATGTGCTTTCAATCGACTCGGCGTAGCCCAGCAGACGCTGGCCTTCGGTGGTCAGCACAAACCCGCTGGTGCGCGATTTTTCGAACAGCAGCGTACCCAATGCCGCTTCCAGCGAACTGATGCGCCGCGACACTGTGGTGTAGTCGACGGCGAGCCGTTTGGCCGCGGTGCTGGCCTTGCGGGTGCGGGCGACTTCGAGGAAAAACTTCAGGTCGTCCCAGTTCAGCGACCCCAGGGAGGTGATGTTTTTTTGCATGATGGACGGGCTTATATGTGCGTTCTTATTAGAAGTTTGCACATCTATACTCCAAAAACAGTCCGACAACCAATTCGTGACACACGCCTCATCTCAAGGCGAACCCTTTCGCCTTGGCTCCTACGATAAAAACAAGTTTCGGAGACCAGCATGAACGCATCGCTTACGCCCAACGAAACCACGGTCCAGAAGGTCAATCTGCTGATCGACGGCGAGTGGGTCGAATCGCAGACCACCGAGTGGCACGACATCGTCAACCCGGCGACCCAGCAAGTGCTGGCCAAAGTACCGTTCGCCACCGCTGCTGAAGTCGATGCCGCCATCCGTGCCGCACACCGCGCCTTCCAGACCTGGAAACTGACCCCGATCGGCGCGCGGATGCGCATCATGCTCAAGCTGCAGGCGCTGATCCGCGAGCACTCCAAGCGCATTGCCGTAGTGCTGAGCGCCGAGCAGGGCAAGACCATTGCCGACGCCGAGGGCGATATTTTCCGTGGCCTGGAAGTGGTCGAACACGCCTGTTCCATCGGCACTCTGCAAATGGGCGAGTTCGCCGAAAACGTGGCGGGCGGCGTCGATACCTACACCCT
>OEPS010000525.1_pt1 | contig 13402 bp, 12 predicted proteins | sample 1539411 | NCBI WGS metagenome assembly OEPS01 (sample SAMN02671747, study PRJEB22543) | soil metagenome | biome: bacteria | place: China:Hunan Province, Lengshuijiang City | collected 2012-10-15 | depth 0.08m m | reverse complement strand
ACCGTCCCGTTGTTGGTGAACGTGGTCGCGCCGCCGCTGCCGTCGGACTGGGTGCCGCCGCTGAACACGTTGACCGTGCCGTCGGCGTTGTTCGTGACGTTGGTCCGCAGGAAGCGGGCCCCGCCGCTGCCCGCAACCGTCGTGATCGTGCCGTCGTTGCTCAGGGTCGAGCCGGCAACCGTGGTGTTCCCGTTACCCGTGTCCCCGATCACCAGAACGCCGCCGGCGGCCACCGCGCTGGGTGCCGAAATGCCCAGGGAGGCACTCGCCGCGCTCGACAGGACCAGGGTCTGGGTCCCGCTCGAGGCGCCGCCGACGGTGAACTCGTTGACGGAGACGCCGGCCGACAAGGTGACCGTATAGGTGCCGGCCTGGTTGATACACACGTCGTCCGAGGTCCCGGGGACGGCGTGCAGGGAGGAGTTGTTCGTCCAGTTGGCGGCGGTAGTCCAGCTGCCGCTGGCGCCCGCTGTCCACGTGTCCGTACAGGTCGGGCCCGCCAGGACGCGCGACACCGCGATCCAGGCCACTACCCCGGCGGCTCCGACCAGTACCACGAGCAACGCCGGCATCCTTCGCTGGACGAATCCCATCCCCCCGACCCCCTGGCTTTTGTTTTGACTGGCGGCGAGCGGTCTCCCGCCACTAAGCGAGGGTAGAGAGGGGCAGGCCCGAGGTCGATAGTGCCAGCACCCGAGTTGATGCTCGTGCTAGCGCCCTCAATTCGTTCCGTTCTCGGGGGGCTTGCCGGGCATGTCGCGGATTGGCGTGTCCCTTTTTTCGCGGTGGAGCACACCTGGTGCTCACCCAACGAGCTCGGGGCTAGAAGCGGGAGCGGACGACCGACGCCAGGACGTCGATAAAGCGGGGGTTATCGTTCGGCGAGTCGGTCCTGGTGAACTCAATAGCCAGCTTCGCCGCCGCCTCGACGCACTCGACGTCAAGGTCGTAGAGCACCTCCAGATGATCGGCGGTAAAGCCGATCGGCGCCACCACCGCCCGCTTGCCGCCCCGCCCGGCGAACGCCTCCAGGCTGGTCAGGACGTCGGGGCCGAGCCACGGCTCGCCGGTCTGGCTCTGGCTCTGGAAGGCGAACTCCCAGTTCGGTGCGCCGGCGGCGCCGGCGATCATCGCGGACGAGGCGAGCAGCTGGTCCCGGTACGGGTCGCCCTCGGCCAGGATCCGCTCGGGCAGGCTGTGGGCGCTGAAGAACACCCGGGTGCCCGGGTCGGCCGGGTCCCAGTCGCCCAGCGCCTTGATCAGGTTGGCCGCTGAGAAGGCCACGAACAACGGGTTCTCGTACCAGCTGTGGATCATGTCCAGGCGGAACGTCGCCCCGCTCTTCTCCCGGGCGGCCTTGAGCCGGTCCTCGTAGCCGCCGATGCTCATCCTCGAGTAGTGCGGGGCCAGGGCCAGCCCGATCACCCGGTCGGCCCCGTCGGCAACGACCTGATCGACCGCCTCGGCGACGAACGGATGCCAGTGCTTCATGCCGACGTAGGTCCGGTACTCGCCCGGGTTGGACTCCTCCAGCTGCGCCCCGAGGGCGTCGGCCTGCCGCTGCGTGATCACGGGTAGCGGCGAGAGCCCGCCGATCTTCTCGTAGCGGGTCATCAGGTCGGCAAGCGCCTCAGACGACGGCCTGCGGCCGCCCCGGATGTCGGTGTAGTAGGGCTCAACCTCGTCCAGCGACCGGGGGCCGCCGTAGGCCATACACACGACCGCGGTGGTCATGCCCCCGCCCCCGCCGGAACGGCGCCGTGCTCGTGGACCGTGTCGACCAGCAGTTGCAGGTTCTCGAGCGGTGAGTCCGGGAGCACCCCGTGGCCGAGGTTGAAGATGTGGCCCCGCCGGCCTCCCGCCGCGGCCAGGACGGCATCGACCCGGTCGACCAGCAGCTCCGGCGGCGCCAGCAGGGCGGCCGGCTCCAGATTGCCTTGGATCGCCCGGTCGTAACTAATCCGGCTCCAGGCATCGTCGAGCGGGATGCGCCAGTCGACCCCGACGACGTCAGGCGGTGTTGAATCGGGGCCGCCAGGGGCGGCCATGAGTTCGAGCAGCGTCGCCGTGTTCGTCCCGAAGTGGATGCGGGGTACGCCGAACGAGGCGGTGGCCTCGAAGATCCGGGCGACATGGGGGCCAACGAACGAGCTGTAGTCGGCCGGCGACAGCGCGCCGACCCAGGAGTCGAACAGCTGCAGGGCCTGGATGCCCGCCTCGACCTGGGCACCGAGGTAGTCGATCACCATCGCGGTCAGCCGCTCCATCAGCTCGTGCCAGCTGCCGGGCTCGGTGAACATCATCGCCTTGGTCCGGGTGAAGTCCCGGCTCGGGCGGCCCTCGACCAGGTAGCTCGCCAGCGTGAACGGGGCCCCGGAGAAACCGATCAGCGGGATGGCGCCGGCGAGCTCCCGGCGGGCGATCCGGATCGCCTCCAGCACGGCGGGGACCGATTCCCGGGCGCCTCGGTCGGTCAGCGCCCGCACCTGGGACAGCGAGCGGATCGGGTCGGCTACCACCGGGCCAACGTCCTCGACCAGCTCGAACCGAACCCCGAGCCCGGCCAGCGGGAGCATGATGTCGGCGAACATGATGGCGGCGTCGACGTCGAGCACCTTGGTCGGCAGCAGGGTGACCTCGGCGCACAGCTCGGGCTGGCGGGTGATCTCGACCAGCGTGGACCGCTCCCGTAGCGCCCGGTAGGCGGGGAGCGACCGGCCCGCCTGGCGCATCATCCACACCGGCGTCGTGTCCACCGGCTCCCGGGCGCAGGCAGCAAGGAACCGCCTCGCCTTGGCGTCCCGCGCGCTCGGCGAGAGCTCGGGGTCAGCGGCGGCGATCGTGGTTGGGGCGGCAGCGGTGGCCACCGGCGACTCGCTCGGCACAGCGCACCACGATAGCAGCGCGGCACGGTCCCAATGGTTGGCCGTTTTTCGGCGGTAAGTTTTCCGGCTTTTTTCGCAAAGCCCGCCGCGGAACCGCACGTGCTGCCAGTTTTTCTGACGATCATCAGCTATTGTTTCGCGACCATGCTCCCGGTCAGCCTGGACAGCGTCCGGCTGTTCCTCCACGTCCTCGCCGCCTCCGTCTGGGTGGGCGGGCAGATCACCGTGGCCGGGCTGGTGCCGGTGCTACGCCGGGTCTCACCGGATGCGCTGCGACCGGTCGGTCGCCGGTTCGGCCAGGTCGCCTGGATGGCCTTTGCTGTGCTGATCGTGACTGGTATCTGGAACGTCATCGCCGTCCGGTCCCAGCTGCGTGGCTCCTACGCGGCCACCCTCTGGGTGAAGCTCGCCGCCGTCGCCATCTCCGGCGTCGCCGCCTGGGCCCACGGCCGGAGCCGCACCCCGAAAAGCCGGGCGACCTTGGGAATGCTTACGGTCCTCACCGCCCTCGGAGCCTTGTTCCTGGGCATAGAACTGTCCGGTGGTTAGGCAGATCCGCGTCGCCCACCTGATCGCCGTTGCCTTTTTGTCCGGCTTGGTCGGGCTGCTGGCCTTCGAAGCGGTACAGACCGTGCACAACGACCACAGCCAGCCCACCGCGGCCCAGGTGGCGCTCGCCTACGCCCATAAGCTGAGCCGAGGCGCTGAGCCTCCCGCCACGAGCAGCCCGAGCAGCAGTCCGAGGAGCAGCCCGATCACGAAGTGCGCCGACTACCACGTGGTCGCGGCCAGCCTCGAAGGGCCGTACGTGCGGGTCCTGCTGCAAGCGGGCAGCGAACGCCACCCCTCGGTGGCCGTCGACCTCCAGTACGGCCAGGACGGCTGGGCGGTGCGGGACCTGGTACCACCCGGCCAGCCGCCCCCGTAGCCGGAAGGCACTACGCCAGTCATATTTACTGCCATCATCGAATATATTGGAGTCGATGGAGACCGACGCGCCCGACCAGGAATCGACCCGCCGCCACCGCGCCCTGGGCGCCGCCAGCCGGGCGCGGATCCTTGACGTACTCCAGGCCAGCCCGGCAGGGTTGCAGGTAACCGAGGTGGCCGGCGTGGTCGGCCTCCACCACAACACGGTGCGCTGGCACCTGGACCGGCTGGTCGAGGCGGGGCTGGCCACCCGCAGGTCGCAGCCACGGACCGGGCCGGGCCGGCCGCGGGTGGTGTTCCAGGCCACCGCGCCGGTGGACCCCCCGGCACCGCCCGCCTACCAGCTGCTCGCCCGCATCCTGACCACGTTCATCGCTACCGCCGCCCCCGACCCGGCCGCGGCGGCGGTCGAGCTCGGGCGAGTCTGGGGCCACTACCTGACCGATCCGCCCTCTCCCCTGCAGACGGTCACCGCCGGAGAGGCAGCCGGACAGCTGATCGCCCGGTTTGCCGAACTGGGGTTCCAGCCCGAGCTTGGCGCAGGAACCGCGGGCGACGGCACCAGCATCCTTCTCCACCGTTGCCCATTCCGCGAACTCGCCGCCGAGCGTCAGGACGTCATCTGCTCGATCCACCTCGGCCTGATGCACGGCCTGCTCGCCGAGCTGAGGGCTCCGCTCCAAGCCACCACGCTGCAGCCCTTCGCAGCGCCCAATCTGTGTATCGCCGAGTTGGCCCCGACCGGGTCATGACACAAAGGAGCGCCTATGGCTGAGGACATGCACGTCTCATTCGATGAGATCGAGATGGGGAAGATCCTGGCTAAGGGGACCCTGGTGGGGATCCCGGTGGTCTTTGTCATCGAGTTGATCGTGTTCGCCGTGGCAGGTTTGCCCGGGTTGGGCACAGTGATCGTCGCCGGCTGGGCCGGTCTGATCGGGGGCACCTTTATTGGCTGTGCCCTTTTCCTGGCCAAGCGGCTCGGCGAGCTGGGCGTCGCCCAGCACCTGCCGCCCAAGCACGCCCAGAACCAGGGCGCTTCCACCTAGCTAGCCGCTGCTGGGCCTGTTCCTCCGCACCTTACAGCCGCGCGGCCAGGTCTTCCCCGGCTGCGCCGTCCCGTAGTCACCGTACGGCCTGATGGCGGAGCCGCTGGGCTCAGCGGGCGGGCTAGCGCTGGGCGTAGTCGTTCAGGATGTCCAGCCAGCGTAACAGCGAGCCGCACGACGGGCATTCCGAGATGTCCTTGTCCACGTCGATGAAGGCGATGCCCCGGGGGCCCAGCTCCTCCCGGAGCCGCTCGATCAGGGTCTCCTGCGGGAGCTGCTCGTCGTCGACGAGGATCCCCTCATCCTCCATCCACTGGGACAGCCCAAGCGACTCCACCCGCTGGTCGAGCCGCTCCGCCTGGACCGAGACGAGTTCGGCGGGGATCCAGAACTGGATCTCCTGACCGCACCGATGGCGTACCCCCAGCATGATGGCTCGTGCCGATTCGTCCATGGCTTCCCCCGGCGGATGCCCCTGTCGGATGGACTGAATGCATTCGGGTTGGCGGGGCTCAGGGCGACTATACCCGGTGCGGGGACCCCGACACTCCCCTGTTTGGGGGGCTCACCTCGCCCATTTTACTTAGAGTTACGGTGCCAGCGCTGCCCGGATCAGGTCGCGAAGTTCGTTGTCAGGGATGGCGCCGGCGTCACGGGTGCGCAGCCGGAGCGTGGCCCGGCCGGACAACATTTCGGGATGCCGGGCGGAAAAACCGCCGTCCCGGTCCTGGCCAAAGCCGTACATCGAGATGCCGTGCCGCCATGCCCCGACGTAGATCCGACGTTTGCCGACCCGGTAGCTCGGCATCTTGTAGGAGAGGGCGACGGTGGCCTCGGGGTGGACCTCCAGGACCAGCCTGTGGACCCGGTCGAAGAGCGCCCGGCTCTCCGGGGCGATGTTGTCCACGTAGGCCTGCACCGCTTCGTCCAGCGTCTTGACCTTCGTTGTACTGTGGGGGATCAGATAGGACCAACAGGTTACAAAGAACAGACTCAGCTATGAGTACGGCCGGGAGGCATCTCCTCGCTCAGGGCAAATCAGACGGGGCGGAATCCGCTGGCGCCTGGGCCGAGGCCGGGGCGGTCAAATATGTCCCGGCGTCGTCGAGGATCCCCCGGGACAGGGTGACCTGGACCATCGACCCAGCCACCGGCGCTTGCGACAACGCCAGGTCGACCACCGAGTCCGCCGTGCCAGTACAGTTGACCACCGGCACCGTCGCCTGCGCCCTCCCGACGGTAACCGCGAACTCCCCGAGGTTGATCGAGGCGCACACCACCGGCTTCGAGAAGATCAATGACACGATGCTCGATTGCCCGGAAGCCATCACAGCCTTCAGGGTGGGCGGTCGGGAGTCGACGATGACCGTCTGGGTCACTGGCGGCGACGCCGCACCCGACCCGTCAATCGACTCGAAGGCCAGCTGGTGCGGCCCGTCGCCCAGCCCGAACGCCTGGTACGCCCAGGTAACCGGCCCAGTCTGCGCCATTAACGACTGACCTGACGAACACCCCGTACAGCTCATCCCGCCGCCGCCGAACGGGCCCCCGTCGATGCTGGCCTCCAGCCGGGCCACGACGCCGCCGTCATCGGCCGCGGTCCCGGTGAACTGCGGCCGCGGGCTCGAGCTGAAGCCGCCGGCGACCCCGCTGGTCACCTGGATGGTCGGCGCCGTGTCCGACGACTTGCCGGAGCTCCGGGCTGGGCTGACCGGGTTCCCGGGCTGGTCGGTCACCGCGTTGGTGAACATGAGCAGCACCGGGTCACCTCCCAGCGGCGGCAAGTTCAGGCTGATCCCGATCGAGGTGGAGGCGGTGCCGGCACAGGTCACGCCAGTCACCGGATCGGACTGGTTCCCAACTATAGCAGTAATCGATCCTTGCGAGACTGTCGGGCAAGACAACGGCTTAGAGAAGGTGGCAGTCACCGTGGGGTCGCCGGCGGTCGCCGTCACCCCGGTCGGCTTTGGGGGAACGGTGTCGATCGTCACCGTCTCGGTGACCACCGGTGAATCGGCCCCGGCGTTGTCGACCGACCGGAGAGCGACGCTGTGCGCCCCGTCGGCCAGCGATCCCGGCGACTTCCAGGTCCAGTCGACCGGGGTCGCCACCGGGGCGTTCGAGAAGCAGGCCGAGCAGGAGAAGCCGTAGCCGGAGAACGGGCCGCCGTCGACGCTCGCCTGCAGGCCGGTGACGTTCCCGTCCGGGTCGAGGGCCGTGCCCTGGTAGCTCGGGTGGGTCTGCGCCGTGGCGGTGCCGGTCGCCTGCCCCCCGGTCACCGCCAGGCTCGGCGGGACGTTGGTGGCGACGACGGTGGCGCCCCGCGGCGAGGCGACCTGGTTGCCCGCCAGGTCGGTCGGGCCCCCGGAGTAGGGCGAGACCACGGTCGCCTGGACCGGGTCGCCTCCCCGCGGCGGGGTGTTGACGGTCAGGCTGACCCCAGCACTGGCGTTCCCGGCGCAGCCGACGGCAGTCACACCCAGGAACCGGTAGCCGGCCAGCACCTGGAAGTCCTGCGGGTTGAGCGACGAGCAGACCAGCGGCTTGCTGAAGGTGATCCCGACGGCGGCAGCGCCCCCGGTGGCGGTGACCCCGGTGACCTTCGGCGGCACGGTGTCGACGGTCACGGTCACCGAGCCCAGCGGTGAGGCAGCGCCGGCGTTGTCGACCGACTTGAACGAAATGCTGTGACTCCCGTCGGCAAGCCGGGTCGGCGGCTGCCAGCTCCAGTTGACCGGGTCGGCCAGGGCCGCGAACCCGCCCCCGACGCAGGAGCCGCAGGACATCCCGGCGGTCGAGAACGCTCCGCCGTCGATGCTCGCCTGGACGGCCGAGACGTTGCCGTCGGAGTCGGCCGCGCTGCCCTTGTAGACCGGCAGCGGGTTGTCGGTGAGCGCTCCCGACGCCATCCCGCCGGTCACGCTGAGCGACGGGGCGACGTTGCTGGCGACCGCGGTCACGTCGGGAGACCCGCCCAGCGGGTTGCCTGCCTGGTCGGTCGCCCCGCTGGTGTAGCGGTTCGGCATCGACAGCGTCACCTGGTCGCCCCCGCGGGGGGCGGTGCCCAGGGTGAGGGCAACGCTGGTGGTGGTGACCCCCTGGCAGGTCGCACCGGTGACCTGGCCGTACCGGTACCCGAACTGGACATTGAAGTCCCCCGGCTGGACCGTCGAGCACAGCAGCGGCTTGGAGAAGCTGACGTTCAGGGTGGTGTTCCCACCGGCTGCGCCCAACTGGGTGCCCTTCGGCGGGACGGTGTCGACGGTGATCGACAACGTGGCGACCGGCGAGTCGTGGCCGGCGATGTCGACCGAACGGATGGCGACGGTATGGGTCCCGTCAGGCAGCGGGGTCGGCGGCGAGTAGGCCCAGCTCACGTTACGGCCCGGACAGCCCTTACAGGTCATTCCGGTCGTCGAGAACGGCCCGCCGTCGAGGCTGGCTTCGACCGAGGCGACGTTGCCGGTCTGGTCGGCGGCGGTGCCCGAGTAGGCCGGGGTGCGTTTGTTGGTGATCGTACCTGATATCGGTCCGGTGGTGATCGCCAGTGTTGGCGGTGTCGTGTCGAGCGCCACCTCCATATAGTTGGCCCAGATCTTGGCCGGGATCGTCCCGCCCTCCACCTGGGGCACGCCCTCGATGTTGAGCAGCGGCTGGTTGGAGGTGAGGTCGCCGACCCACACCGAGGTCGCCAGCGACGGGGTGTAGCCCACAAACCAGGCGTTGTCGTAGTTCTGGGCGGTGCCGGTCTTGCCCGCTGCCGGCTGCCCGATATTGGCCGCTGTGCCGGTGCCCCGGACGATGACCTGGGTCAGGATCGAGGTCTCCTCCTCGGCGATGCTCGCCGGTAGCGCCTGCACCCCTGGGGCCGGTCCCCCAGCCAGGGTGGCGCCGGAGGCGTCGGTCACCGACGAGACCATCGTCGGGGCATGGTAGACGCCGTCGTCGGCGAGGGTGGCGTAGGCCGAAGCCATCTCCAGCGGGGTCACCCCGGCACTGCCCAGGGCGATCGAGGGGATCGCCGGCAGGTAGGTCTCGCACACCGGGCTCCCAATCGGCCGGCAGTCGACCTGGGGCGGCACGACGTCCGCCGGAGCCGGAATGCCCATCTTGTGAGCGATGTCCACGACGTTCTGCGGCCCGACCTGGAGCATCAGCTGTGCATAGACAGTGTTAACCGAGTTCACTGTGGCGTTGAGCAAGCTGATTGAGCCGAAGTATTCGCCGCCGAAATTGCGCACGCAGCCGCCCTGCCACCCCTTGAGGCAGATCGTCGAGGGACCGTTGTAGACCGCGCTCGGGGAGATCCCCTGCTCCAGCGCGGCGGCGAGGACGAAGGGCTTGAACGCCGAGCCCGGCTGGCGCCGGCCCATCGTGGCGACATTGAACTGGGAGTTGGCATAGTTCTTGCCGCCGATGATCGACTCGACGTAGCCCGTGGCCGGGTCGACCGACACCAGGGCCGACGACGGGTCCGCCGGGTTCGGCAGGGCGGCGTCGATCGAAGCCTGGGCGGCAGCCTGCATCTCCGGGTTCAGCGTGGTGTGCACCTGCAGCCCCCCACCGTAGACCTTGGCCGGCCCGTACTGGGCCAGCAGCGAGGTCCGCAGGGCGTCGAGGAACCAGGCGTTGGTCGGGTTTGCGGCGGTCGGGGTGGCGGCGATCGCCGGGACGTCGCCCCGGGCCTGATTGGCCTGGTCCGGGGTCAGGTAGCCCAGCGCCTGCATCCGCCCGATCACGCGCAGGCGGTCGGCGCTGGCGCCGGAGGGGTTGGCGATCGGCGAGTCGACGTCGGGCGAGTGGATGATCCCGGCGAGGAGGGCCGACTGCGAGACAGTCAGCTGGGCGGCGTGCTCGCCAAAATACGTCTCAGCAGCCGCCTCGGCACCGTAGGCACCATCACCGAAGTAGGCTGTATTGAGGTATGCATCCATGATCTGATTTTTGGTCAGTTTCTTGGTCAACTCGATGGCGACCCGGGCTTCCAGGATCTTCCTGCTCAGCGTCGGTTTGTTGCCCACGTAGGCGTCCTTGACGTACTGCTGGGTGAGCGTCGACCCTCCTTCGAGGATCTTCCCGGCCTCCAGATCGCTGATCGCGGCCCGGATGATCGACCGCAGGTCGATCCCGGGGTCGGAGTAAAATCGGGCGTCCTCCTCGGCTACGACCGCCTTCTGTAGATTCGGGGATATCTGGCTAAGAGCCACAGGATCCCGATTAATTGCTTGGTGCCAGTCGGCGATCTGGTTGCCGTTGGCGTCATAGATGTGGCTCGAGGCAGACAGCGCCGAGGTCAGCTCCTTGGGGATGGCGATCGGCCCCAGCAGCACGAAAAAGATGATGGCCGCCAGGATCAGGCCCCCAACGACGAGCAGGATCAGCACAGCGAGGATCGTCCCCAGCAGCGGTAGATTGGCCAGGTAGGAGAGGGCCTGAGCGAGCCACCCGCCCCCTTCTAACGGGACCGCTGGCTGCTGAAGTGCGCTCTCTTTCCGATACGACCAGGACACTTGTGCCTCCGGAGTGGGGAGCCTCCGGCGGGGCTTGGACTCGTTAGCGAGGCCGGGCGACCGCCTGGGGATGGGCGATCCGGCTGCCGCGGTGCCTGTAGCTGCTCAGGGCTACGCGGCGGCCGGTTGTTCCGGCGCGGCTGCCGGGGCCGGCAGCCGCCACGGATGCCCGTCGCAGCCAATCAGAACCGGCCCCCCGGCACCGCCCTGGCGCCCGGCCCGCCGGCTGGCCCAGCCAGGGCCCGGGGAAACGCTTGTCGCTGCAAGGGAATCGCCCACCTCGCCGGCCACGACGACCGGGTCGCCCCCCGCCGGAATGAGCCCGATGAGGCCGCACACCCCGACCAGCAACAAAGCAAACGTCTCTGGCATCCCGGCGGAAATATACCCGATGAGCTCGCCCTTGACACCTGTGGATAAGCTTATAATTGTCTGATTCGCCGCCTATTTCGTCCGTACGGTCGCGGACAGTTGCCGGGGCAGCGTCCACCGGGGCTCGTCGGCACCGTGAGTTCTATCGCGTTGGCGCTTGAACCGCAAGTTTTCGCAACCCAAGGTCGCCACCCAGCGCCCCGAGTTTTCCCCGCTATTTCATCTGCCAATTGGCGCCCCCCAAACGAGGGCCATCCATCCCAACACCCCGGCTCCAACCAGCGCGACAACGACGCTGCGGCGCGCGGGGAGGAGCCAACCGGCCGCCAGCGCCAGCACTCCGACCTGCCACACATGCCGGATCGCCAGCCCGAGCGGGATCGCGGAGCCAGCAATCGCCCCAATCGCCGCTGGACCCGCTCCCATAAGGAACGCGTGAACCTCTGGGTTTCCCCTGAGTCTCGCAAACTGCCTAGCCCCTCCGAGCACGAATCCGAAGGACGGGATAAACGCAATGAGCATAGCAAGCAGAGCGCCAGCAAGGCCGGCCGCCGCATACCCGATGACCGAAACAGTCAGTACGACCGGCCCGGGGGTAACCTGGCCAAGTGCCACCGCCCCGAGGAACTGCGTGCCGGTCGTCCAGCGGTAGGTCGACACGACATCGTGCTGCATGAGCGGGATGATCACGAACCCGCCCCCATAGGACAGGGCTCCAACCTTGAACGTGACCCAGGCGAGGGCAGCCAGGCCGCCCGCGCCGGCAGCAGCTGCGGCAGGCCCGAGCGCCCCGAGCGCCGGCAGGGCGATGAAACCGTTGTGCCGCCCCGGCTTCCTCCATTCCCGGACGGCGACTTCGGCCAGCCCGCAGCCGAGCAGGCCGAGTACGAGCACCGGGCCGGCCAGCGCCGCCAGCACCCCGCCGGTCAGGGCGTACAGACCCCACCGGAGCTGTGCTGGAGTAGGGCGCCGGCCAGCCTGGGGCTGCAAGCCGGCCCCCGACCCAACCCTCGCCCGGCGCCAGCTCGCCGGGATGAGCGAGGTCGCTGCCGCCAGGGCAACCGCCGGAACCGCTGCCCCCGCCCCAGCTGCCGCCGCCAGCACCGCCCGGGCGGGGTGATGGGCGAGATAGAGGGCCGAAAGCCCAATGATCACAACGAATCCGGGCAGGATGAAGCACAGCCCGCCAACCACACCACCTGCGGCGCCGCGCAGGCGCCAGGCACAGAAGATGGCCAGCTGGGTCGAGGCGGGCCCGGGGAGCAGGCTGGTAGCGGCGATGCCGTCCTCGAACTCGGCGGGGGTCATCCACCCCCGGCGGACCACGCAGGTCTGGCGCAACAAAGCGATGTGTGCTGGCGGCCCACCGAAGCCGGTCACCCCGATGCGGCCCCATTCCCGGGCGATCGTCAGCAGGCGTACCCGATCCTGCGGCTGCGGGCGGCTCACCCCGGGCCGATCAGCTCGGAGGAGAGCTCCTGGAGCGCTTCCCGGCAGGCCACCAGCGCCCGGCGCCCCTTGGCGGTGGCCTTGTAGGACCGGCGGCGGCGCCCGCCGACCACCTGGCTCCGTGAGCTGAGCAGTCCCGCCGACTCCATACGGGACAGCAGCGGGTACAGCGTGCCCGGGCTCACCCGATAGCCGTGCCGGGCGAGCTCCTCGGCCAGCCAGGCCCCGTGGACACCGCCGCGCTCCCCTCCCGGCCCGGCGTGATGCAGCACATGGAGGGCCATCGCCCCTCGCTGAAACCCCCGGACCAGGTCCACGATTGATATCGTACTCCGATATCGATTTCCGATATATCTATGTGGTGCATGTGCCCATCACTCCCCTCCTGGCGGCATGACTTCGTCGTAGCCTGCTGGGGGAGAATGGCCTCTGCGATGGCTGACCTCAACGCCTGGAATGAACGGCTGATGGAGGACTTCCGCCAGGAGGGCGGGCGGGTTGGTGGCAACTTCGAGGGCGTCAACCTGCTGATCCTCCACACGACGGGGGCCCGGACCGGCGAGGACCGGATGAACCCGCTCGTCTACCAGGTCGCCGGGAACAACTACGTGGTCTTCGCCGTTGGCGGCGGCGCGCCCCGGAATCCCGACTGGTACTACAACCTGCTCGCCTGCCCGTTCGCCGCCATCGAGGTCGGCACCGAGACGATGGGGGTCACCGCCAGGGTCGCCGCGGGTGAGGAGCGGGATTGGTACTGGGACCTGGAGAAGCGATCGATCCCAGCCTTTGCCGAGCAGGGGGCGAGAGCTTCCCGGGTCATCCCGGTCGTCGTTTTGGAACCGGAAGCAGACGACGAACCTGCGGGCTAGAGTTCTGTGCGCGAACAGGGACAATTATTGTTCATTTTCACGCACAGAACTTTTTGGGGCTCAGGCCCGGGCATCGGCGAGCATCGCGATCAGTTCCCGCCGCACTGACTCGGCATCGTCCTGCGGGCTCCGGAAGCCGATGCGCAGAGCCTCCCGCCGCTCCGGCCCCAGGTTTGCGATCAGCTCGAATCCGTACCGGTCAACGGCAGTCATCGATGCTGCCACGACGTCCTTCCGGCCGGCGAAGGCATGGCACAACTCGACCAGAGCGCCGGCGTGGTCGGCGTTCATGTGGCCGATGATCTGCTCCCCGGACGAGGCCAGCGGGTCGGGCTGTG
>OEPS010000524.1_pt1 | contig 13408 bp, 12 predicted proteins | sample 1539411 | NCBI WGS metagenome assembly OEPS01 (sample SAMN02671747, study PRJEB22543) | soil metagenome | biome: bacteria | place: China:Hunan Province, Lengshuijiang City | collected 2012-10-15 | depth 0.08m m | reverse complement strand
GTTGATCCAGCCTGGGCCGATGAGCGCGTGCTGAGCGGCCTGTCGACCGGCGAGCTCGCCTCCATCGGCGACGAGCTGTCCGTGATGCACGAGCGCCTGGAAACCTCCCGCGGGCGGGAGCGAGCCCTGGACGCCTCGCGGCGCGAGCTGGTGGCCTGGGTGTCCCACGATCTCCGCACCCCGCTGTCGGGCATTCGTGCCATGGCTGAGGCGCTCGAGGACGACGTGGTCGACGACCCCGAGCAAGTGGCGGGGTACCACCGTGCGATCCGGGTGGAGGCTGACCGGCTGTCGGGGCTCGTCGACGACCTCTTCGAGCTCAGCCGCATCAACGCCGGGACACTGCGACTCCATCTCGAGCCGGTCTGCCTGCCCGAGCTGCTTTCGGACGCCATCGCCTCCGCAACGCCGATCGCCCTCGCCAAGGGGGTGCGGCTGGAGGGGTCGGTCGAGGGGGAGATCCCCGACGTTGAGGTGTCGCCCCCCGAGATGGCGCGGGTCCTGCGCAACCTCCTGGAGAACGCGATCCGGCACACGCCGAGCGACGGCGCCGTCAGGGTCGAGGCCTCTGCGGACACGCACAGCGCCTACGTCAACGTCGCCGACGCCTGCGGCGGCATCCCCGAGGACGACGTCGACCGGGTCTTCGAGCTGGCTTTCCGCGGCGAGGCGGAACGACGGTCCCGCGACGGCGCCGGGGCGGGGCTCGGCCTGACCATTGCCCGCGGGATCGTGCATGCCCACCGGGGCGAGATCTCGGTCTGCAACGAGGGCGCTGGCTGCCGGTTCACGATCCAGCTTCCGCTGCGGGCTGCCTCACCAGCGCCCGGCCTGACGACGTGAGAGTTCTGGTCACCGGGGGGGCGGGTTTCATCGGTTCTGCGCTCGTTGACCGACTGGTCGAAGCGGGCGACGACGTGGTCGTCGTGGACGCCCTGCTGCCGCAGGCGCACCGCGGTCTTCCGCCCTACCTGAACCCTGGGGCCGACTACCGGTGGGCCAACGTCGGCGACGGGAAGGTCGTGCGAGCCGCGCTGGCCGGCGTGGATGCCGTCTGCCATCTCGCATCGATGGTGGGACTGGGCGTCGACCTCGGCGACGCGCCGGGCTACGTCCGGGAGAACGACCTGGCCACCGCGGTCCTGCTCGCCGGGCTCGCCGGCCGGGGGTTTGGCGGCCGGCTGGTGCTGGCGGGCAGCATGGTCGTCTACGGGGAGGGCGGCTACCGCTGCGCCGACCACGGGCGCGTGCGCCCCGCCCCCCGCTCGGCTGGCCGGCTGCGTGCGGGCCGATTCGACCCGTCCTGCCCCGACTGCGGCGCCGACCTGGAGCCCGAGGCGGTGCCCGAGAGCACCGCCCCGGATCCCCGCAGCGTCTACGCCGCGACCAAGCTCCACCAGGAGCATCTCTGTGCGTGCGCCGCCCGCGAGCGGGGGTTCCCGCTGACCGTCTTGCGCTACCACAACGTCTACGGCCCGCGCATGCCTGCGGGCACGCCCTACGCCGGGGTCGCCGCCATCTTCCGCAGCGCCCTGGCCGAGGGCACCGCTCCCAGGATCTTCGAGGACGGGGCCCAGCTTCGGGACTTCGTACACGTCGACGACGTGGCGCGGGCCACCGAGCTGGCGGTCCACGACAGCTCGGCGACGAGCCACCTCTGCAACATCGCCTCCGGCTCGCCGGCGACGGTCCTCGACATGGCGACCGCGCTGTCGGACGCCGCAGGGCCGTCGGCCCCGCCGCCCGAGGTAACCGGGCAGTTCCGGCTCGGCGACGTGCGCCATGTTTTCGCCTCCACCGTCCGGGCGGAGCGGGTACTAGGCTTCCGGGCGCTGATCGGCCTGGCCGAAGGGATGCGGCGGTTCGCGGCCGAGGGCCTGCGCTGACCGCCGATCCGGCGGGACCACCGCCGGACGCTGGGACCGGGATGGCGATCGTGGCGTCGTCGGTCCGGCACCGCTATCGCGGCCCGCCGGCGACGTGCCGGTCCTGGAGGACGTCACCTTCCGCGTTCCGGCCGGCGGGTACGCGGCCCTGGTCGGCGCCTCGGGAGCCGGAATGACCACGCTCTTGGCGCTGATCGGCGGCTTGGAGCGCGTCCAGTCCGGGACCTTGATCGTGGGGGCCCAGGACGTCGCCGCCCTCGACGGGGACGAGCTGGCGGTCTACCGCCGCCTGACGGTGGGCTTCGTCTTCTAACACTTCGGGCTGCTCGACGCCCTGACCGCTCGGGAGAAGGTCGAGCTGGCGGCGGTTCTGGCGGGAGAGAGGCCGACCCGGCGGCGTGCCCGGGCCAACGAGCTCCTGGCCGCGGTCAGCATGGCGCCTCGGGCTGACCACCGGCCCGGAGCCCTCTCCGGGGGAGAGCGCCAGCGGGTGGCCATGGCCCGGGCGCTGGTCAACGGGCCCCGCCTCGTGCTGGCCGACGAGCCGACGGGCAACCTCGACGCCGAGACCTCCGTCGAGGTCTTCCGGCTGCTCGAAACGCTTCGGGAGGAGCGGGTTGCACCCTGCTGGTGGTCACCCACAACCCCGGGCTGGCCCGGCCCCCTTGTGTTTTGAGGCGGACTCCGTTCTGTCTGCAGGTCACTTGAGCACGACCGGGATGGCGGCGTCGATCAGCTCGAAGGCCTGGCGATGGGTGCCGGTCGGGGTGAAGAGCTTGTCGAAGCTGGTCCCTGTCAGCCAGCACGATCCGGTTGCGGGTCAGCGTGCCCAGTGATTCACCAGGGTGGCGAAACCATGGGGCGGTTCCCCCGTCGAATGTGCGCTGGCGGGAGGCTTGGCCTCGCCACCACCCAGGCCATGGTGCCGGCCAGCCGGCCCGCAGGGTACCCGCACGCACCAGGCGCCGGCCAAAGGCGCGGTAAGCCAGCCAGAACGTCACCGCCAGGCCGATCCCACAGGTGCGGATGACCAGGGGGCCGACGTGGAACAGGACGGGAATCGGCCTCACGCCTGCACCTCCACCACGCCCCCGAGCCGCACCGCCACCAGCCGCGTGGCAACCGCGGCCAGCAAGGCCTTGTCGTGGCTGACGATCACCACCGCGGTGGTAGGGGAGGCCGCGGCGCACAGCTCGCGCAGCGTCCCGGCGGCGGTCACCACGTCCAGGGCCGAAGTCGGTTCATCGGCAACCATCAAAGCCGGGTGGGCACAGACTGCTCGCAGGACGGCGAGACGCTGGCACTGCCCGACGGATAGTTCCCCGGGCCGGGCTCGGGGGTCAATGTGGTCAAGATTGACGCTGGCCATCAACTCCTTGGCCCGAGCCTGGCGGATGGCGCGTGAGCAGGCCTGCCAACCGGGAACCATCGGCTCGGTGATCAGTTTCCAGACCGGCCAGCGGTAGTCCAGGCTGGCCGCGGGGTCCTGGAAGATGGGCATGACGAAGCCGGGCCGGGGCAGCCGCGGGCGGCCGTGTTGGCCCTGGGGCCAAACACACAGACCACCAAGACGCACCTCTCCCGCCGACGGCCGCTCGAGCCCGGCCAGCAGCCGCAGCAGCGTGGATTTGCCGGCCCCGGAGGGCCCGGCGACGCCCACCACCTCGCCGGCCTGCACAGCCAGATCCGCTCCGCAGAGCGCGGTCACGGTGGTCCCGCCCCGCCGGTAGCGGCGTGAGACGTTGCAGAGCTCGGCGAGCGCGACCTCCCCCGGCGGGCCCTCGATCAGATTCGTGGGCACGCAACTCCGTCCTCGAGGGTGGGCACCTCCACCCGGCAGCTGGACACGGCCCGCGGGCAGCGCGGGGCGAAGGCGCACCCTGCATCCGGCGCCCAGGCCGGCGGTGGCACGCCCGGCAGGGGTGAGGGCAATCCGCCTCCGGGCACGGGTACGGCCGCCCGCAACGCCTGGGTGTACGGGTGGCGCGGCTCGCCCAGCACCCGGTCGGCAGGCCCCTCCTCGACGATGCGCCCCGCATAGCACACGGCCACCCGCTGGCCGGCCCGGGTGGCGAGGGCCAGGTCGTGGGTCACCAGCAGCAGGGCGGAACTGGCCTCCACCAGCGCCTCAAGGACCCCGCCGGCCAACTCCGCATCCAGGGCGGAGGTTGGTTCGTCAGCAATTGTGAGGACCGGTCGATGGGCGGTGGCCGCGGCGATGGTGGCGCGCTGGAGCATGCCGCCACTCCACTGGTGGGGGTACTGGCCCGCCCGGTCCGGCAGATCAAGCCGGGCGAGAAGCGCCGGAACCGCCCCAGCCGGAGGGCGCTGGCGGTGGGCCCGCCACGCCTCCCGCACATGGTGTCCTACGCTACGGAGGGGATCGAGGGCGCCGGCCGGGGATTGAGGGACATAGCCTACCGTCAGGCCGCGCAGCCGCCGCAGCACCGCGCCAGGCGCGCCCACCACCTCCGTGCCGGCCACTTGGACCGAGCCGTGGATCTGCGCGCCGGGGGCGAGCAGACCCAGGCAGGCACGCACGATGGAGGTCTTGCCACACCCCGACTCGCCGACCAGGGCGAGGCGTTCCCCATCGCCGATGTCAAGGTTGATGCCGCGCAAGGCACGAGCGCCCCCTCGGTAGGTGAGCTCAAGGCCGGCAATCGACAGCGCCGGCGCGGGCTCAGGCATGCACTGCGCCCAACCGCACCAGGGCGTCGGCGATCAGGTTGGCAGCCACGAGCGCCAGCAGGATCGCCGCCGCCGGGGCGGCCACCAACCAAGGGGCTCCGCCCATATACAACCGGGCATCGGCCAGCATGGCCCCCCATTCGGGCGTCGGCTGCTGGACGCCCAGACCGAGGAAGGAGAAGCCGGCGATACCCACCAGCACCATGCCGACGTTCATGGTCATCACCACCAGGATTTGCCCCACCACCTCGGGCACCACGTGCCCGAGTGCTATCCGGCTGCGGGCCACGCCGGCGCACCGGGCGGCCATGACCACCGGCGATCGGTCCACCCCCCGAACGCACCCGCGGGCCAGCCGGGCGACGAAGGCCGCGGTGGGGACGGTCAACGCCAGGACCAGGTTGCCGAACCCTGGACCGAGCACACCCAGAACAGCCAGCACCACCACGAGATCGGGGAGAGCCAGAACGACATCGATCGCTCGACCGACGAGCGCGTCCAGCGGGCGCCCGCCCATGCCCGCCGCCACGCCCAAGGCGATCCCAATCGCCATACCGAGGCCCAGGATGGCGGCGGCCGCGGCGAGAGATCGACGGCCCCCGTCGATCAACCGGGCCAGTTCGTCCCGCCCGTACTCGTCGGTCCCCAAGGGGTGCGCCCGGGAGGGCGGGGCAAGGGCCCGATCAGGATGCAGTGCGGTGGGGTCGGCCCGCACCACCAGCGGCCCCAGGATCACCCCGGCAAGCACCACCCCAGCCAGGATCACCCCAGCCCGGCCCAGCCGATCCGCCAGTAGGCGGGCCACCAACCCTCTGCCCGGCGAGGCACGGGCGCCGGGGGCAGTCGCCGGGGGGGCGATCTCGCCACCGAGGGCCGTCTGGATGGCCATCAGGCCGTCGCTCGCAGCCGCGGGTCGATCAGGGCGCTGGCGGCGTCGACCGCCAGGCTGATGGTGACGAATGAGGCCGTCGCCAGCACCGTAAACCCTTGGAGCACCGGGAGGTCACGCACCTTGAGCGACGCCACCAAGAACTGGCCCACGCCGGGCCAGGTGAAGACGGCTTCGATCACGGCGGTGCCGCCCAGCAGGTAGGCCAGGGTCACGCCGAGCACCGCCAGGGTGGGAAGGGCTGCGTTGGGGAGGGCGTGCACGAGCAGGATCCGCCCCCTGGTCGCCCCCCGGGCAGCCGCGACAAAGGCGGCCGGTGTTGCCATGAACCGCACCAGACCGGCGCGTAGGAGCCGAGACAGCTGCCCCGCGGGCAGCAGTGCCACGCACAGCGCCGGGAGGACGGCGGCGTGCCAGGATCCGTCCGCCACCACCTTGCCCCACCCGAGGCCGACAACGACGAAGCGCAGCACCAGCATCCCCGCGACGAAGGACGGCAGGGCGCATACGCTCAAGGCGGCGCCCCGCAGGGCGGCATCCACCCAGGTCCCCTCCGCCCAGGCCGCGGTCAGGGCGGCAGCCAGAGCCAGGCCGACCGTGAACAGCGCCGCAAGGGTCGCCAGGCGCAACGTGGCGGGGAGCCGGCTGGCCAGCTCGGTGGTAACCGGCTGGCCAGAGGCGAACGAGGTGCCGAGGTTGCCCCGGACCGCCCCGGCCACCCAATGGAGATAGCGCAGCGGCAGCGGCTGGTCCAGGCCCAGCAGGTGGCGTTCTGTCGCCAGCTGCGCCGGGCTCGGTTGGTAGATGTTGCGGGCGGCGAGCAGCTGCTGGGCGGGGTCGCCGGGGGCGACGGCCAGCAGGGCGAAGATGACCACGCTGGCCATCACCAGGGTGGCCAGTGCCTGGGCCACCCTGGTCGCCAGCCTCGCCGCCAGGCGCCTGGTCACCTGACCGGTTGGATGTTCCAGGGGACGTAGCCCGGGTCGAAGGGCACCCGGTAGTTGCGGTACGGCGGCGTCACCAGGGCGTCCAGCCGGGTGAAGCCGAGGCTCATGGCGTAACCGCCTGCGGCCACCGCGTTCTCGAATTGCTGCGTCAGGGTGATCCGCCGCGCGGGATCAAGGGTTGTGGCCAACCCGGCGAGGGCGGCATCGACGGCGGGGTCGCTCACACCGGTGAAGTTGTACGGCTTGGCGGTGCCCACAAACCCACCGACGCTCTTGTCCACCGGATCGGCGTCGCCCTCGGCGTTGGTGCCAACCACGGCGATGTTCCAATTCTGGCCCCGGTCGGCTGCGGAGTAGGGGTTGTCCACCTGCACCAGGTTCACCTGGATGCCGACCTTGGCCAGCGAGGCCTTGAAGGCGACCGCGATGCTCTGCTCTCCCGGCCCCTGGGCAACCGAGTAGACGTAGGTGAGCTGGAGTGGGTGACCGTCCTTGGCCCGGACACCGCTGGAACTCATGGTCCATCCCTGGCTGTCCAGCAGCGAGCCGGCCGCCGTTGGGTCGTACACCTGCGTGGTCACCGACTGGGGGAGGGAGCTCGGGAACAGGCCACCGGCCGCCTCGAAATTCCCTCCGGCGACCTTGGCCAGCTCGGCGAAGTCGGTGCCCTCGATCACCGCCCGGCGCATCGGCGCGGTGTTGAAGGGGGCCAGGGTGGTGTTGAAGAGGCCAAGCGTGCTCACCGAGGTCATGGTGGCCACCCGATAGACGTCCTGGCTGCTGTTCGCCAAGGTGGTGGCGGCATTGTCGGGCGGGTTGAGGTCGATGTCGATCTCGTTGTTCTGCACGGCGGCAACCCGGGCCTGGACGTCCGTGATCACCTGGACATCCATCCCGGAGACACTCGGGCGTCCCTGCCAGTAGTTCTGGTTAGCGGCAAACGTCAGCTCGCTCGGGGTGAAGGAGCGGGGAATCCACGGTCCGGTGTAGATCCCCGCGGCCAGCAGCTTGGTCGGGTCGTTGCCGGCCGCTCCGAAGGCGGTCGCATCGAAGACCGGGTAGAGGGTCGGGTCGGAGAGGTCCCAGGGCACCTCGGTGGTGGGCTTGGGCGTGACCAAGGTGATCTCCATCGGCCCGGTCACCGTGAGCGTGCCGGTGGCAATGCTGTCCGTCGCCCCTTTGTTATTGGCCTTCATGACGTTGATGGCATCGACGATGGCCTGGGCGTCCACCGACCGCCCGTCTTGGAACCGGATGCCCGGGCGCACCGTGAGCTTCCAGGTGGTGGGGTCGGACTGGGTCCAGGCCGAGAGAATGTTGGGCTCCACCCTGAGGTATCCAGCTTTGGACGGCCTAGCATCTCGATCACCCCAAGGGTCTCCAGGTCGTACTCGCTGGCCCCGGTCGGGCTCAGGCTCGATATGGCGCGGGCAACAGCCACCCGCACGGGCCCGGGGGCGCCGGTGGGAGTGGCGCCCCCGGCTGACGCTCCGCGCGAGGAGCAGGCGGCGCACGCGGCGACGAGGGCCATCGCCGCTCCGCCCGAAAGCAGGTTCCGCAGCCGCGTCCGCGTGGCCAAGCCTGCCCCCTTTCCCGGTGTGGGGGTGGCTAGTCCCCCGTGTGTTGGTTATCTGTCAAGTGGTCGGTCCAGGCTGGGCAAGAGTTCCCACCAGTTGGCGGACCGGCGTGCCCCGAGGCCGCCCCGGCTGGCCGCCCGCCATGAGTTCCATAAGGTCCTGACGTGCTCGCGCCACCCGGGAACGAATCGTGCCGGTCGGGCAACGGCAGATCGCGCTGGCCTCCGGGTAGGTCAGCCCGATCACTTGCGTGAGCACAAATGCGGCCCGCCGATCGGCATCGAGATGACCGAGGAGCTCTCGGATGCTTGACTCCTCAGCGACGTCCGTCGCAGCCTGGCACCGGTGAGCGGCCAAGAGCCGCCGATCCTGCTCCCTGCGTCGGACCCGAGTGCGCAGTTCGTCCATGCACACGTACCGGGCGATGGCCAGCAGCCACGTTCGGGGCGGAGCATCGCCGCGGAAGGTCCGCAGGGCGGTGATCGCCCGGAGGAACGTTTCCTGGACCAGGTCGTCTGCGCTGGGCCGGTCGACCAACGCGATGCAGAGGCGCCGCACCTCTTCGAGGCTGGATTCGATCAGACTCTCGAGCTGTGCCGAGTAGGCAAGCCGGCGGAAGTCGTCCGGCGATTCCGCTGGGGCCCGGACGCGGTGGTGAGCTGGCACCGAGCCCTGGTCCGTGCAAGAAACGCGACCTGGCGTGCCCGCCAGGCTTACCCCAGCCTCCCGGCGGGGCGTGGTAATCGCGGCGGCTCGCGCCGCGGCTGAGCGATGAGTTGACAAGAGGTCCTCCTTTAAGCGGACGCCGAATGACGTGGCCGGCGGTCGGGCCTAAGCCCTCAACACTGCGAGGAACGTCACGCCGGGGTGAGCCGGACCGGGCGGCTGGCGGGCGGTAGGCCGCTGGGGCGCAACGCCCTGTGGCGCTGTGGCCCCTCAGCGGTCAGCTGAGCGGCGGCAGGGCTTCCCCGGGCCAGGCACACGAGCCACGATGGCCACGGCCAACACCGCCGGGCAAGCCGGACAGTTGGCGCGTGACCGGGGTCAGTTAAGGGCGAGACCGAGCGACTGCGGTGGGCCGCGGGGGCCGCACGGGTCGTAGGAAAGAGTGAGGCGGGGCCGGTGGCAGTAAGCGGGCAGAACGGGGGTGACGCCACGCCTCGTCTGGCGCCGACCGGACAACCGCGCTCCCAACCCTTGGGCCACACGGGCCAACAACACCAGGCCGATGGCGCCGACGAGCGCAACGAGGACCTGGATGGCCACACCGATGGGCAAGATGTGGTCCTGGAACATGCTGGCCATGGGCACCCCAGACGCCGCCCGCTCGCACACCTCCAGGGCACCGAAGACGAGCACCTGCACCACGGCGAGACGCCAGACCCCGTCGGCATAGCCGAGAGGGTGTCGATGGATCCCCCGCCGGCCTGACCGGAAGGAGCGGATGGCGACCCCGCCCAGGGCGGCCAGCCCGGCCAACAAACCTGCCGACACCGCGTTGGACCAGTACGCATGTCCCGTCATGGCGAGGAGGTTGCTGCGAACTGCGGACGGTACCGCCAGCAGGTAGGTCAGGGAGTGCCCGATGACCACTCCGAGCATGCCGACGCCGAAGACCGGCAACCACGGCGCAGCGACGCGTCTACGCCTCATGGGGGAATGCTACGCCACCGCTCAGAACTCAGCCGCGGCGTCCATCCTCCGACTCCTACGTGCCAAACCACGCTGTGTACGAACCAGACCGGGAACTTACGCGACATTCCCCAGCCCAACGCCTCACTCAGGCAGCCAGGGAGCCCCAGCCCGGGGCGAGGAGTTCCGGGTCCCTTTTGCAGCGGGCGGACGGGGTGGTCTACTGCCGCAGGCGGGAAATGGCCGATTGGCCGTGGAGCCTGCTCCCCGGCAGGTGAGAGATAGGAGCACCATGCGCAGTCATCAACTCACCCTTGGGAGGGCCTTCGGCGTCGCCTTCGACGATGGGGAGGACTTCTTCGAGGCCCTGAACGACTTCTGTCGCAGCAACGGGGTTGTCCAAGGCTATCTTCCTATGTTCCTGGCCGGCTTCCGGGAGGCCCAGATCGTCGGAACCTGCGAGAAGCTGAACGACCCCCGGGCACCTGTATGGTCCGCGGTGCATCTGGAGAACGTCGAGGCACTCGGGTGCGGCACGATCGCCTACGACGAAGAGGCGGGCCGGATCCTGCCCCATGTTCACACCACGCTGGGCCAGAAGGGCCATTCGGCGACAGGCTTCACGAGCCACCTCCTGAGCGCCGAGGTGCAGTTCCTGGTGGAGATGGTGGTCGTCGAGGTCACCGAACCTCGGCTGCGGCGGTCTCCCAACCCCAATCTCTACGACGTCCCGCTTCTCACTTTTGAGACTGACGTAAAGAGCCTTCACTCGTAGACCGTGGGAGAGCCCCGCCGCCACCGGGCATTCTCCTCGTCGACGGCATCACCCTTCGACCGGGCCGTCGAGCAATTGGAGCTTCGCTGATCCCGCCCCCCGAGCGGACAGCCTGATCCCGCCGCACCTGCGAAGAATTTCTCTACGAACTCAAGGGCGGCCGGAGGCCGCGGGGACCTTTGCGGGCGGCCCTGCGGGCCATCCTCGGGCCCCACGGCGCTTAAACGCCCAGTTCGAGCACCTTCTCGATGAGGATCAAGAGGACAACGGTTCTTGCTGACCAGGCCCCGGCGCTCGATCTGCGGAGCCTGCGGCCGCACCCACATGCTGTTGCCGGTGGTGGCGCTGCTGCGCCGCTATGACCTGGCGAGGTGATCGGGGAGGCGCTGGCGCTCAGGGTGGCCGGTTGGGGTCATCGGCGCATCGCTATCGCCTTTGATCGCCCGTCTAGTGCCTTGACCAGTAACCTTTTGCGCGGGTGGAACAGGTGTTCCAGTCTCGTAAGTTACATCCGAGTAGCTCTTGACTCGCGGCCTGCAGGTCGCTACCGAGAGTCGGAGCTGGGTGGGCGCGGGCAGCCTCCTGAGGGCGGCCAGGACCAGCCGAGGGCTTTTGCTGAGGTTGTCTTCGGTTCGGAGAACGTTCAGGCAGCCCGTGGTGCCGGCCGTCCCCAGCGGCGCCCCTTCTCCGAGCGGAGCTTGGCCCGGTGCCGGCGCTGTGCCTCCAGGATCTTGGGGTTCCGGGCGTTGGCGTTGCGCCAGCGAAGGTAGGCGTGCAGCCTGCCGGTGAGAGCGGTGTGGTTGGGGTGGTCGGAGTTGTTCAGCACAAAGTCGCGCAGCGGGCCGAAGTGGCACTCGATCGGGTTGGCCCACGACGAGTAGGTGGGGGTGAAGCACAGCTCGACGTTGTGGGCGGCGCACCAGGTCTTGACCTTGGCGTTCTTGTGGGCGCTCAGTTTGTCCAGGATCACGAAGATCAACCCGCCGTCGGGCCGGGCCGCCCGGCAGGAGCGGATGGCCGCCAGCGTGTTGGCGCTGGACTTGCGCTCCCGGACCACGCCCCAGAGGGTGTCTTCGGCGTAGCAGTAGCGGGCGTGGAACTGACGCACGCCACAGGTCTTGTGGTAGTTGGCCCGCTGGCGTTGCGGGTGTTTGATCGCCGCCCAGCAGCACCCCTTGACCGGGTGCACGGCCAGTGGTCCGAACTCGAGTGCGAAGCAGCGGTCGGGATGGGTGGTCAGCACCTCCTCGATCCGGTCCAGCTTGGCCTCCTTATGAGGGTCGTTGGACTCCTTCCAGGTCTTGGTGCGCTGGAAGGTGACCTGGTGGCGCTCCAGGAGCTGGCGCAGCCGCTCCAGGCCGATGGCCACCCGGCGCACCGGGTCGGTCGCCAGGTAGGCCGCCAGGTAGGCCGCCAGGTAGGCCGCCAGCTTGCGGATGCTCCAGTGGGTGAAGGGCATCCCCAGCTTCTCGGGGCGGGTCTTGGCCGTCTTGATGATGTGGTCCTCGTCAGTCGAGGTGATCAGGCGGGGACGGCCACCCGCCCACTTGGGGTCCAGGCAGGCCAGCCCCATCTCGTTGAACTTGAATCACCTCCCGGACCCGGTCCTCTGAGGTCTGCACCAGCCGGGCGATCACCGGCACGGTGTTGCTGCCCGCCGAGGCGAGGATCACCAGCGCCCGCCGGTAGCGAACGACGCTGGCCTTTCCCTTGCCCTCCCCGCGGCGTACCAGGCGCTGCAGCCGTTGGCCCTCCTCGTCGGTCAGGCGACGGACTCTCAGGGGTTCGCTCATGGTGCCCAAGGCCCTTGGCCGCCAGCCGCTGCATGAGCTTGGCGAGGTCCGCCCGGGCGAACTTCCACTCGAAGGGCCTGGCCGTCTGCTCATCGCGCCGCTCAAAGGCGATCAGCCGAGCTTCGACCTCAGCCAGCAGGTGTGAGCCTATTGTTGCCGGTAACAGCCCTTCAGGGTGCCTGGCGACGTTGTGACGGATGTCTCTCTTTGGGACTGCCCGGTTCGCCGACAACGCCAGCGGCCGGAACGAGAGGAAGGAGGAGAGGGCTAGACTGAGCTGCCTGAGGATCGCCACGCTGCGTCACCGCGAATTTCGGTGATCAGAAAACGCGAACTTCAGTGATCGCCGACATCCGGGACGCCTTTACCGACAAGGCTGGGGGCGGCGTCCTGGGGAGGGTCGTGCTCAAGGTGGGGGGCGATTCAGTCTGACTACCTGAACCCCGTCCGGCTCAAGGGTCGCCTCCGCTGAAACAGTCAGCGACGTTGCCGACGGAGCAGACGTTGCCGATTCTTATCGTCCGAATCATAAGCTCCGGAGCGCAGGCCCGGTCCACAGATGTCCGGTGACCGTTCCTATTGCGGGCAACCCTTTACCTGGCGATGCTATTCACCCATCAGGCCGGTCGCCGTCAGCACTGCTATTCCTGGGCGCGCAGTCCGGGGTTTCTCGCTCCTAGCCGCCGTATCCGCCCAAGCCGAACGTGAGCCGCCGAACCCTACGGTTCCGCCGGCAACGCGGGCAGTCCGGGTCACCGCAAACCCGCTTGCCCAAATCCCGTTCGGGAACCGGAGACTGGGTGGGGCGCCAACCGTTGGAAACGCCGACCCTTGTTCGGCGCGGCCAGAACGGCTTCACGCGGCCACGCTACCACCCCGGCCCGCTGAGCGACAGGCTCCCGTGAGAGACGACCGTGCGCCGTCCTCGCCAACCTCCGCGGTCTGCCGTTCCCAGGACTGCGCGCCTGGGCTCCCATGCTGTCCAGCACGTGCTGGTAGACCGACATCGTGAACGCTGGCGATGAGTGGCCGAGGACGGCTGAGGCTACGGCCGGATGCTCTCCTTGCTCGAGGAGCGTTGTCGCGAACGCGGGGCGGATATCGTGGAACCGGGTTTCTGCAGGAAACCCGGCTGTCTTCGCGTCGCGCTTGAAGGCCTTAGGCTGGATCCACCGCATGACGATCTGACTCTATGTCCGATTTAGATAGTTGTGGCAT
>OEPS010000523.1_pt1 | contig 13409 bp, 12 predicted proteins | sample 1539411 | NCBI WGS metagenome assembly OEPS01 (sample SAMN02671747, study PRJEB22543) | soil metagenome | biome: bacteria | place: China:Hunan Province, Lengshuijiang City | collected 2012-10-15 | depth 0.08m m | reverse complement strand
GCACCGGAAGATCGGATGGATGATCCGGTCATCGCTGGATGCGACGAGCGCCCACGTCTCGGCGGTCGTCCACGGCGATGGGTTGGCGTCGCTGCAGTATCGCCGCGCGAGCGGGGCGATGACCGAGGAGAACAAGGCGCGCGACAGCATGCCCGATGCGGATGCGGTGATCCAGCTCGAGCGGCGCGACGGGGTCTACCTGATGTCGGCCGCGCGGTTCGGGGACACCCTCGCGACGCAGGTGCTGACGGGCGTCTCGCTGCCGGACACGGTCTACGTCGGGCTCTTCGTCTGCGCCCACGACGCGTCGGCGATCGAGCGGGCGACGTTCAGCAACGTGAGGATCACCGTGCCAGCCGGTCCTGATTTAGTAGCATATCGTGACTATTTAGGGAGCCGCCTCGAGATCCTCGACGTCGCGACCGGGAACGCGACGGTCGTTCACGAATACCGGGGGTCCTTCCAGGCCCCGAACTGGACGCATGACGGAAAGGCGCTCATCTACGCGCAGGAGGGGAAGCTCTATCGCTTCGCCCTCGCCTCCCGAAGGCCGACGGTGATCAACACCGGCTTCGCGACGCGCAACAACAACGACCACGTCCTCTCCTTCGACGGGCGGATGCTCGGGATCAGCAACCATGTGGCCGAGGACAGCGGAGCGTCGATCGTCTTCACCCTGCCGGTACGCGGCGGCACGCCGCGGCGCATCACGGCGCGCGGCCCGTCGTACCTGCACGGGTGGTCGCCCGACGGCAAGTGGCTCGTCTACACGGGTCAGCGGGGTGGCGACTTCGACGTCTACCGGATCGCGGCGAGCGGGGGCGAGGAGATCCGTCTCACGTCCGCGCCCGGTCTCGACGATGGCGCGGAGTACACGCCTGACGGCGAGTGGATCTGGTTCAACTCGGCGCGCACGGGGCGGATGCAGCTCTGGCGGATGCGCCCCGACGGAAGCGACCAGCAGCAGGTCACCGATGATGGCTTCAACAACTGGTTTCCGCACCTCTCACCCGACGGCAAGTGGGTCGCGTTCCTCAGCTTCCCGCCGGACGTCCCGGCGAACGATCACCCATTCTACAAGCACGTCCTGCTGCGATTGATGCCGGTCGGCGGCGGTCCGGCGCGCGTGATCGCGTACGTTTATGGCGGCCAGGGGACGATCAACGTCCCATCGTGGTCGCCGGATGGGAAACGGCTGGCGTTCGTCAGCAATACGGGAATGCGGTGACAGGGCGCTGCGCGTCGGCACCACCGTCTTCACGCGGCTCGCGTCACCGTGAGGCCTGACACGCCGAAGCGTGGCGCGGCGAGCTCGCCGCAACAGCCTCAACTCGCGCGTGCGCGCGACCGTGATCGATGGGCTCGCAATCGACGTGGTGATCTTCGCCCCCGCGCTCGAGCGACGCCTGCTCGCGGGCCCGGGTGGCGAGCAGCTGCGGGGACGCGTGCGCTTCACGCGCCGGGTTCCGTGGGTCCGGCACGACGAGCATTATCACGTGAACTTCCGGGTCCTCCCCGACTCCAGCCCGCGCTCGGCGGCGGGGATGCCGGGGCCGAGGTAGCGCCCGGCGGGGTCGTGCCCCGGCCAGGGCGAGTACGACGCGCGAGCGTCTCATGCCCGAACGCGATTGGCGCTCCGCGCTCCGCCGGGCGTATCTTCCACCATCCCCATTCCGAGGTTCGTCGATGCGTCATCTGCTCCATGCACTCCCCGTCGCGCTCGTGGTCGGCTGGAGCGCGCCACTCCCGGCGCAGCAGGCGGACTGGGTGAGCCAGCTCCTGACCGCGGCGCGCCTCCCGGTCGCGACGGCTGAAGCGCGCCGCGAGGGCGTGGCGAGCACCGACATCCGCGCGGTGCTCGATGCGATGATCCGTGCGAAGCTGCCGGCATCGGAAGCGACGCTGGTGATCGACACCGCGCGCGTACTGCAGCGCGAGCAGGGTCCGGTGAACAACTTCGGCGCTTTCGTGCAGTCGCAGCTCGCGGCCGGGAAGCGCGGTCCCGCCCTCGCCGCGGCGATCCGCGCCGAGCATGCCCGGCAGGGGAAGGGGAATGCGGCGAAGGGGGCGAAGAATCGCGAACGCGACGACGCCGAGGACGACCATGAGCGCGGCAACGACTCGAAGCGCGGCGACGATTCCAAGCGCGACGACGACAGCGCGAAGGGGCACGGGCGTGGGAACCCAGGGTCGCAAGGCAAGCCGGAAGGCGGAAATCCGAAGCACGACAATGGCGGACGCGGACATTCCGCGTCGGGCGCGCGTTGACCGGCAGGCGGAGACGACCATGAGATACCCGACCGTTATGACCGTCCTCCTCGTCGCAACCGTCGCGTGCGCCGGCGGCGAGAAGAAGGCCGACACGACCGCCGTCGCCGCGGCGCCGGCGGCCGCGGCGAACGACCGCGCCCGCACCGCCGCTTCGGTCGCCAACGCGATCGAGGCGAATCCGGCGAAGGCGGACTCGATCCTCGAGGCAGCGGGCTACACCCGCGACAGCTTCCAGCGGGCGATGTACGAGATCGCCGCCGATTCGGCGATGAGCGCCGACTACGCCGCGGCGAAGAAGCAGTAGCGGGAGGGGGCGCGCCGGTACGGCGCGAGGAACCGCTCCACGGCTGGTCGCGGCGCTCCTCCTCGCCGGTTGCGCCGGCGCGCCTGACGGTGCCGCCGACCGCGACTGGCCGGTCACCGGCGGGGATCCGGGGAACAGCCGCTATTCATCGCTCGCGCAGATCGACCGCGGGAACGTCAGGCAGCTCGCGGTCGCCTGGACCTACCACAGCGGTGACGTCGCGGCCGGCGTCCACTCGGAGATGCAGGCGACGCCGATCGTCGTCGGGCGGGTGCTCTACTCGACGACGCCGGCGCTCGCGGTCGTCGCGCTGCGGGCCGACAGCGGGACGCTGGTCTGGAAGTTCGACCCGTTCGCGAAGGGACCGCGCGAGACACACGTGAATCGCGGGGTCGCGTACTGGGCGGAGGGCGACGAGCGGCGAATCTTCTTTTCGGCGGGGCGGCGGCTCTACGCGCTCGACGCGCGCACCGGAATCCCGATTCCAACCTTCGGCGACTCGGGATGGGTGGACCTCGGCGCGGGGCTCGGCCGCGACATCGGCGATGCGTACGTCGTCGCCACGACAGCGGGGGCCGTCTACCAGGACCTGCTCATCCAGGGGACGCGCGTCGGTGAGGGAGAGGGCTCGGCGCCGGGCGACGTGCGCGCGTACGACGTGCGCACGGGGAGGATCGCGTGGACCTTTCACACCATCCCGCGCCCGGGAGAGGCGGGCCACGAGACGTGGCCGCCCGATGCATGGCAGCGCGCCGGGGGCGCGAACTCGTGGGCCGGGATGACCGTCGACGTCGAGCGCGGGATCGTTTACGTCCCGACCGGATCGGCGACCCCCGACTTCTACGGCGGCGGGCGGATCGGCGCGAACCTGTTCGCGAACACCCTGCTCGCGCTCGATGCGAAAACGGGGCAGCGCCGCTGGCACTTCCAGACGGTGCATCACGACCTCCTCGACCGCGACCTCCCCGCCGCGCCGAACCTCGTCACGCTGTCGCGCGAGGGGAGACGGGTGGACGCCATCGCGCAGATCACCAAGACGGGGTTCGTCTTCGTCTTCGATCGCGCGACGGGGGCGCCGCTCTTTCCCGTCGAGGAGCGGCCGGTGCCGCGATCCGACCTGCGCGGCGAGCAGTCGTGGCCGACGCAGCCGATTCCGCTGAAGCCCGCGCCGTTCGCGCGCCAGTCGATAAGCGAAGCGGATCTCACCGACATCTCGCCGGCGGCGCACGCCGCCGCTCTGCGACGCTTCCGGACGCTCAGGCCTGACGCTCCGTTCACGCCGCCGAGCCGGGAGGGGAGCATCGTCCTCCCCGGCTTCGACGGCGGAGGCGAGTGGGGGGGCGCGGCGGTGGACCGCGAGAGCGGGGTGCTCTACGTCAACGCCAGCGACGTCCCGTGGATCGCGGCGATGCGCGAGACCACGCCGCTCCCGGCGGCGAGCGCGGCGTCGCGCGGGACCGGGGCGGGGGCGGGTGCAGGGGCGGGGCGCTTGGTGTACGAGGCGACGTGTGTCGGTTGCCACGGCGAGGACCGGCGCGGGAACGACCGCGCCGCGTCGCTGGTGGGCATCGGCACGCGGCTGACGGCGGAGCAGATCCGGCAGGTCATCGAGCGGGGACGCGGCTTCATGCCGGCGTTCGCGATGCTGCGCGAGGAGGACATGCGCGCAGTCATCGAGTATCTCACCGGGCGCCAGGCAGACCCGGCGCCGCCGCCGGACCCGGGCGCGGCGGCGCAGTCGGCGACACGGTCGAAGGCGCCTGTCGCGCCCTACGAGTTCGCCGGTTACGAGCGGTGGCGCGACTCGAGCGGCCTGCCCGCGGTCAAGCCGCCGTGGGGGACGCTCAGCGCGATCGACCTGAACACCGGGGAGTATCGCTGGCGCATACCGTTAGGCGAGCACCCCGCGCTGCCGGCCGGCAGGACGCCCGAGTCGGGCACGGAGCAGTACGGGGGCCCGATCGTCACCGCGGGAGGGCTGGTCTTCATCGCGGCGACGCAGGACGCAAAGTTCCGGGCCTTCGACAAGGAGACGGGGGCGCTGCTCTGGGAGGCCGCGCTCCCCGCCGCCGGCTATGCGACGCCGAGCACCTTCATGGTGGACGGCAGGCAGTACGTGGTCATCGCGGCCGGCGGGGGGAAGCTGGGGACGCCGTCGGGCGACGCGTACGTCGCGTATGCCCTGCCCCGCCCCACGCGCGCTGCGCCGGCTACGGCACCCAGTCGGCGATGAAGAGGTTGGTGTCCCCCGGTTTCGCGTCGTGGCGGTTCGACGCCCAGACCAGCGAGCGGCCGTCGGGGCTGAACATCGGGAAGCCGTCGAACGACTCCTCCGTCGTCACCTGTTCGAGGCCGGTGCCGTCGAGGTTGATGAGGAAGAGGTCGAAGTTTCCGCTGCGCGGGCGGAGGTAGTTCGACGAGAAGATCAGCCTCTTTCCGTCGGGAAGCCACGACGGGCCGAAGTTGGCGCCGCCTAACGCGGTTATCTGCCGCTGGCCGCTGCCGTCGGCGTTCATCACCCAGAGCTCCATCCGGTTCGGCCGGACCAGCCGCTCGGCGAGGAGGCCGCGATAGGTAGTGAGCGCGGTGTCCACCGGGTGCCATGCGCGATAGGCGATCTTCGTCCCGTCCGGCGACCACCATGGCCCGCCGTCATACCCTTCCGTGGTCGTCAGGCGCCTGACATCGGTGCCATCGACGTTCATGGTGTAGATGTCGAGGTCCCCGTCCTTGAGCGACGTGAAGACGACGCGCTTTCCATCGGGAGAGACGACCGCCTCCGCGGTGTAGACCCCATAGCTCGTCAGGCGGCGCAGGTCGGAGCCATCGGGACGCGCGGTCCAGATGTCGTAGGGGTCGAGGCGCCAGATGTAGCCCTTCGAGGGATCGGGCCTGGGGGGACACGAGTCCTGCAGCGCGTGCGACGACCCGAACAGGATGCGCTGGTCGTTCGCGTAGAAGAATCCGCAGGTCGTCTTGCCGGTGCCGGTGGAGACACGATGCACTCCGGAGCCGTCGACGTTCATCACGTACTCCTGGTCGCAGCGGCGGCCGTCGCGCGTGCTCTGGAAGATCAGGCGACGCCCGTCGGCGCTGAAGTAGCCTTCGGCATTCTCCCCGCCGTCGGTCAGCTGGCGGACGTTGCGCAGGCGGGGCTCGGAGGCGGCGGCAGGAAGGACGACCGCGCTGCTCGCGGGACGTTGCGTCGCGCAGGCGGTGACGGCGAGCGCGAGGAGGATGTACGAACGGGTCATGCCCGGAATCTATGGCAGCGGGTGCGGCGCGGTCGAGCCGGGAGTGCTATCTTGGCGCGCCACCTTCCACCCGACGACGATCATGTACAGAGTCGCTGCTTCGCTGTTGCTCCTGATGACGGTCACGATCTCGAACAGCTGCGACGCGCAGCGCGCGCGGCGGACCGGGTCCGCCGACCGGAAGACGCTCCGTGTCGATGGCCGCGACCGCGGATACGTCGTCCGCGTCCCACCCGCTGTCACCCGCGCGCAGGCCCGCGTCCCGCTCGTGATCGTGCTGCACGGCGGGGGTGGGAATGCCATCAACGCCGAGTCGATGACCGGGTTCACCGCGAAGGCGAACGCCGAGAACTTCATCGTCGTTTACCCCGACGGATCTGGGCGGCGCCGCGGCGCGCTCCTCACCTGGAACGCGGGACACTGCTGCGGCTACGCGATGGAGAAGAAGGCCGACGATGTCGCCTTCATCCGGGCGCTCATCGACACCCTCGTCGCGCGCTACCCGATCGACCCGAAGCGCGTCTTCGTCACCGGGATGTCGAACGGCGCGATGATGACGCACCGGATCGGGATCGAGCTGTCGGACCGCGTCGCGGCGATCGCGCCGGTGGTGGGCGCGCTGTTCGGCGACGAGCCGCGTCCGCGAACTCCGGTCTCGGCGCTGATCATCAACGGGCTCGTCGACGAGTCGGTCCCCTACGGCGGCGGCGCGCCGGGGGGACGGTTCAGCGAGTCATGGGACGGGACGCCGACGCAACCTGCCGTCGAGCAGGGAAAGTTCTGGGCAGCGGCCGATGGCTGCGCAACCACGGTGCCTAACGTCGATCGCGGGCGATACCTGGTCGTGCCCTACCGCTGTCCCGCGCCCTTCGCCGTCGAGAGCTACACCATCAAGGACGGCGCGCACGCCTGGCCCGGCGGCAAGAAGGGGTCGCGGATGGGAGCGGCGCCGAGCACGGCGATCAACGCGACGGACGTCATCTGGACCTTCTTCGCGCTGCATCCGAAGCGGTGACGCGCACGGAGCGGCGGGCGCCGGCGGGCGCGTTCGAGCGACACATGCTCGAGGCGATCGCGCTCAACGAGGCGCGCGCGCCGCTCTACTCGTCGCTCTCCGACGGCGCATCGCTCGCGATCTCGCGGAGGCTGATGGTCACCGAGCGGGCGCTGCTTCCCGTCGCTCGCTGGTTCGACCGGAGGGCGCGGCGCTGGGAGCGCGCGGGGATCCCGGTCCTCGAGGAGGTCTTCATGCCGATGGAGACCGCGCCCTCGTTCGTCGCGCGTGGTAGAGAGATTCGCGACCCGGGCAATCCGCCGCTCGACAGGAGCGTGAGGCAGCGCGTCCTCGGCCGCTATCGCGAGGGCGGCTTCGAGGGGGCGGCGCTGGCGCTGCGCGAAGCAGTGGATGCGTTGATGGCGGAGCCGGGGATGGACTGCCTGGTGCGTCACCTGCTCGAATCGGCATGCCGCCTGGCGCTGCTCGCGCCCGGACAGCTTCGCGCGGCGCGCGAGCGCGAACTCCCGTCACCGCGGCGGCTGCTCGCCCTCCTCCTCCGGCTCCACCTCTGGGGGCTGGGACGAGCGAGAGACCTCGACGAAGCCGCGCGACCGCTGCAGGCGCGCGGGATCCCCATCCTCGCCCAGGACCTGCCGCCGATCCCTCTGCCGTAGCTTCCCCCGCCGGGGCTATGGCGCAAACGCCCTGGCTGGCGCAGCTTCAAGGAGTCCCGAACCCGGAGGCTCCGTGATACGCGGCTATTCATTTACCAGGCGCGTCCGCCACTGCCTCATCGCGGCCCGGCACGAAGCCGGGCGGCTCGGACACGATCAGGTCGGGACCGAGCACATGCTCCTCGGGCTGCTCACGGTGCCCGATGGATTGCCGGCGCACCTCGTAGAGGCACTGAGGATCGACAGGGCCTCGCTGCGCGCCGATATCGAGCGCCGCGCGGGGCGCGGCTCGGTGACGACGGAGCTGCCCGACATTCCGTACGCGCCGGAAGCGAAGCTGGTGCTCGAGCACACGATGGACGAAGCGGCGCGGCTGGGCGCCGATGACGTCGACTCGGAGCACCTGCTGCTCGGGATGCTGGCCGAGGGAAGGAGCATCGCCGCCGTGGCGCTGCGCGCGCAGGGGGTCGGGCTGGAGGGGGCGCGGGAGGTGATCGCCACCGCGCAGCCGCCGGTCCCCCTCCCACCTCCGTCGCTGCTGAGACGCTTCTCGACCTGGCTGAGCGGCGACGCCCGGACGGAGCCGGATCGTCCGCGCCCCTGACGCGGGCGGTGCCGGACGGCGCTGCCTAACGTCATGACGACACGGACGGCGGCGCGCAGGCGCCGGATCCTCCGGGGTCCGGTTCGCCATCGCGATGCTCCCCCGCTCGCGCGCGGGCGACGCCGAGCCGGCGAAGCAGCGGACGAGGTCGCGCTCGAGGTGGACGATCAGGGAGCGGCGCGAGTCGTCGCGCGGCCCGTCAACGGCGCGGGCTGCCCCGCGTGAGTCCTTGCGCGGACACGCACCGCGTCGCAGCCTCATGTGCATCGACCGGAGAACAAATGGGCTGCCTGGAGCGCGCGCTGACCGGATGTTTCGTACTGCTGGCCGTCATGACGCCGGCGGCCGCCGCCGCGCAATCGGCATCGGACGGGGTGCGCGCGGCCGCGCGTACCGGCTGCGACTACTCCGCTTGTGCGCTGAGCATCGCGCCGACGTGGAACGGGCTCGCGGTGGTGCGCGGACGTGGTGGCGAGCGGGTCGCCAACCTCAACTTCTTCTGGCCGGGGGACGTCAGCCGCGCGATGGTCGGAAGCGACGCCGCGGCTGCGGGGCTGGACTCGGCTGTCGCCGAGGCGCGGCGGGCGGTCGGAATCCGGCGCACCGGTGCCGCGCTCACCGATGCGGGGATCGTGCTGGCGGCGATGGCGGCGGTGCGCGCGCTCGGCGCGGGAAAGATTCGTCGCTCCGATGGCGTGATTGCCGGTGCCGGCGCGGCGTCGCTCGCGCTCAGCGTCCCTTTTCAGTTCGCCGCCGACGGCGCGCTGAGCCGCGCGGTGTGGTGGCACAACCTGCGGTACGGCCGCTAGCGGAGGAGCGCAATGTCCGCGATCCGCATCGAAGTGCTGGCGCTATCGTGCGCGATCGCGTCAGTGTCTCCGGGGCCTCTCGCCAGCGGCGCGCCGGCGGCTGCCGGCGATCCCGCGCACATCGTGATCGTCGGCAACGACTATGCGTTCATCGGGACGCCTGAATCGCTCGCGGCAGGGCCGACCGCGTTCGCCTTCGAGAATCGCGGGCTGGTGCGCCACGAGATGAGTGTCGTCCGGCTGCGGCCCGGCGTCGCCGCCAGCGACGTGGTCGCGCGTGGACCGGGGGCGGCGTCTTCGAAGGCGCTCACCGACCAGCTGGTCGGGATTCTGGTCGCTCGCCCCGGCGAGCGGAGCGGAGGCGAGTTGCTCGTCGACCTCGTCGCTGGGCATCGCTACCTCGTGGTCTGCACGCTGCGCGACACGCCGGACGCCGCGCCGCACATCCAGCTTGGGATGATCGCGAGCTTCGACGTTCGGTAACCTCAGCGCGGTCGCGATACGCGGGAAGCCCCGAGCAGAGCGACCAGCGTCGATCGATTGCGAGTGCCGCGTCAGGTGTACCACATGGATGCGGAAGGCGTCGCCGGCATTCATCTTCGGCGCCCAGGATGGGTCCGCTCCGCGGGGCTCTCCGACAGCTCGGTCTTCCGCCCGCGCCGCCCGACTGGTCGCCCCGGCAGGAAATCGGGGAGCCTCGACCTTCGGCTGAGGACGACCGGCGTCATTGCGCCAGGGCCCGGCAGAGGCATATTCACGCCGGGGGCGGAAGACGGCTGGCACAACGTTAGGCGGTACGGAGCACTGCGGGAGACACGAGGCACAGGCTCCGCGTTCTGGCCGGGCGGTTGCCCGAGCGGCGATTCCGGCCGTGCCCGGTATGCCCCGGACGAACCTTACGACGCGGGCCCGACGCCCAGCCCTGAACGCCTTCGACAAGACCGCCTCCGCCAATCCACCACTCCACCCCTTGAAACCAGCCATATGAGCGACACCCCCCCGAGTCCTGCAGCAACCCGCCGGTCGCAGCCGGAAACGTTCCGGGCGCGGTCGATGGAGATATCCCTCACCGTGAAGGACGTCGAGGCGAGCCTCGCCTGGTACCGCGACATCCTCGGTTTCGTGGTCGACAGGCGCTACGATCGCGACGGCAAGCTGATGGCGGTCTCGATGAAGGCGGGCACCGTTCGCATCCTTCTCGGCCAGGATGACGGCGCTCGCGGCTGGGACCGCGTCAAGGGTGAGGGGTTCTCCCTGATGCTCACCACCGGCCAGATCATCGACGAGGTGGCGCAGTCGATCAAGGCGCGCGGGGGGAGCCTGATGACGGAGCCGGCGAACATGCCGTGGGGGTCGCGTGTCTTCCGGATCGAGGACCCCGACGGCTTCAAGTTCGTGATCTCGTCGGAGCGGCCGACCTGACGCGCCGGGGGACCGTCAGGCCTAACGTCCTGGCGGCTGACTGACGAAGCGGAGGCGCCGCCATGCCGCGATGGCGGAGCGCAGGCCCTTCACGCCGCGGATACCGAATGTTTACCCCGTCCCGACAAGGATCCTGCCGGCGACCGGGGTCCGGATTCCGGGTGGATCGCGCCGCGCCCGAATCTCTGGCAGGGCGGCCGGCTCACCGCTATCATGGTCGCTCGACCGGCTGGTGCGGGGCGACTCCCGCTGGAATTCTCCCTCGAGGCACCATGGAACCCGACAACGAGCGCTTGTACGACCTCGTCGTCGCCGCGATCGGCGACCAGTACGACCTCGACGGGGAGATCGGACGCGGCGGGATGTCGGTGGTCTACCGGGCGCGCGACCGCCGGCTGAACCGCCCGGTCGCGATCAAGGTCCTTCCCCCGGAGCTGGCGTTCGACCCGGCGATCCGGGCGCGGTTCACCCGCGAGGCGCAGACAGCGGCGCACCTGTCGCACGCGCACATCGTCCCGATCTACGACGTCGGCGAGCGCGATGGCATCGCGTACTTCGTGATGACGATCGTCACCGGCGGCAGCCTCGCGACGCTGATCGAGCGCGAGCCGCGGCAGCAGGTCGACGAGGTTCGCCGGCTGCTCTGCGAGTGCGCCGACGCCCTGGCCTATGCGCACCTGCGCGGGGTGATCCACCGCGACGTCAAGCCCGACAACATCCTGCTCGACGGCGACAGCGGGCGGGTTCTCGTCACCGACTTCGGGATCGCCCGCGCCGTCGAATCGGGGACGCGCCTGACGGTGACGGGGATGGCGATCGGGACACCGACCTACATGTCCCCCGAGCAGGCGTTAGGCGAGCGCGAGATTGACGGACGGAGCGACATCTACTCGCTCGGCGTCCTCGGCTACCAGATGCTGACCGGCCGGGTTCCCTTCTCCGCCGGCAATTCGATGGCGCTGCTGCTGAAGCACGTCAACGAGCGCCCGCAGCCGATCGTCGAGCTCCGCCCCGACGCACCGGCGGCGCTGCGCGCGACCATCGAGCGGGCGATGATGAAGGCGCCCGAGGATCGCTGGCCGACCGCGGCGGCGATGCGCGAGGCGCTGATGTCGGAGCGGTCACAGGGCCCGGCGTGGCGCACCGACCAGCGCGATCAGGTGCGCTACACTTCGCCGCGACCGGGCAGCGTGCGCAGCGCACCGCCGCTGCCGCGCGCCGAATCGCGACCGGTGTCCCCGCGGCGCGGCACTCCGGTCGCGATCGACCGCACTCCTTCGCCCGCGGAGTCGCCGTCGCGCGTTCACGGCGAGATCGAGCTCGAGCCGGAGCACCTCGCCGCCCTCACTCCGGCGCAGCGGGCGGACCTCCGCCTCTGGCAGGGCCGGGTGAACCTGGCCGACCGGATCAGGGCGATGCGTCGCTACACCTGGCTCACCATCGGCGCAACCATCGCCGCCATCGCCGGCATCGCCCTCGGCGCCGACGAGGGGCTTCCTCCGCTCTTCTTCGGCCCGATCGTCCCGATCTTCATGTGGATGAAGGTACGGAAGCGGGGGCTGTCGCTCCGCGCCAGCGGCCTTCGCCTGCGGCGAGTGCTGCTCCTGCCGCGTGCGAAGTGGGTGCTCCCCGCGCCCCCGCCCCCGCCGACCGAGCACCAACTCGAGAAGCTCGCCCCGCGCGAAGTGCTCGACAGCCCGCACGGCGCGGCGATCCGCAGCGCGGCCGCCGACCGGTCGGCGATCATGGGAATCGCGGCGAGCCTGCCGAAGGCGGATCGCTCGCTGCTCTCGGACCTGACGCCGACGGTGAATGCGCTGGTCGAGCGCGTCGCGACGGTCGCGCAGGCGCTCCACCGGCTCGACCACGGCTTCGATCCCCGGCTCGTCAGTGAGCTCGATGCGCGCATCGCCCAGGCGACCCGCGACAGCGCCTCGCCGGAGGCGGCGCGCCAGCTGACCCTCCTCCAGCGGCAGCGCGCGACCCTCGAGGAGCTGGTCGAGCGGCGGGCGGCGCTCTCCCGCCAGATGGAGAGCGCCGGCCTCGCGTTAGGCAACCTCCGGCTCGACCTCGTCAAGCTGCGCTCGTCCGGGCTCCAGTCCGCGCTGACCGACGTGTCCACCGCGACCCAGGAGGCGCGCGCGCTTTCCCGTGAGATCGGGATCCTCCTCGAAAGCGCTGCCGAGGCTGGCAAGGTGTAGGAGGGACCGCCTGACACACGCTTGGCGAGCATCCCCAAGCGGAACTACCTGCTCGAGAAGGCGGCGCGACTGGCATGGCTCTCGCCTTCGGGCGACGCATGACACGATACGGCTTTCATGCGTCGCACGAGCAGCACGCCCCGGACCGACTGCTTGCGCACGTGCGCGCCGCGGAGGCAGCCGGCTTCGAGGCGGCGATGTGCTCCGATCATTTTCACCCATGGCTCCCCGAGCAGGGGGAGAGCGGCTTCGCCTGGGCATGGCTCGGCGCCGCGCTCGAGGCGACGTCCCTCTCCTTCGGGACGGTGTGCGCACCGGGGTGGCGCTACCACCCCGCCGTGATCGCACAGGGTGCAGCGACGCTCAGCATGATGTATCCGGGGCGCTTCTGGCTGGCGATCGGGAGCGGCGAAGCGCTCAACGAGGCGATCACCGGGTTGCCATGGCCGCCGAAGGCCGAGCGCACCGCGCAGCTCGCGGAGATCGGTGGCCTCATGCAGCACCTGTGGCGCGGGGAGGCGGTGACCCATCACGGGCGGGTCGTCGTGCACGAGGCCAGGCTCTATTCACGACCGAAGGCGCCGCCGCGACTCTTTGCCGCAGCCCTCAGCGCGGAGACAGCGGCCGCCGTCGCGCCGTGGGCGGATGCGCTGATGACGATCGGTGGCGAGCCTGACGCGGTGCGCGAGGTGATCGACGCCTTTCGCGCGCACGGCGGCGCCGGAAAGCCGGTCGCGCTGCAGCACGTCGTATCGTGGGCAGCGACCGAGCGGGAGGCACGCGACCAGGCGTACCAGCAGTGGCGGCAGAGCGCCCTCGATCGGGAACAGCTGGCCGAGTTGCGTACCCCGACGCAGTTTGCAGAGGCAGCCA
>OEPS010000522.1_pt1 | contig 13441 bp, 5 predicted proteins | sample 1539411 | NCBI WGS metagenome assembly OEPS01 (sample SAMN02671747, study PRJEB22543) | soil metagenome | biome: bacteria | place: China:Hunan Province, Lengshuijiang City | collected 2012-10-15 | depth 0.08m m | reverse complement strand
ACAAATCTCATTCAAAGCTGAATTCAGGATTAATAGCTCATTCTCACCAATAGTTAATTGAGCTTGTTTACCTGCAACAGATATTACGTCCATTCATCACCTCAAATTATCAAAGTATGCCCTACCGTTTACCGGTCTAAAAGCCGTTCCGCCATCAGATGCTTTTGGATTACGAATTACAACAGTACCTGTAGATTGATCCCAATAAGCCGAACGACCATTACTCAACTCTTTGGTAGATGTAGGATTCTTAACAACATTTTCAATGTGTTGTGCAAACTGAGCCCTTGTTCTTATACCCAAGCCAGTAAACTCCCCTTGCTGAAGGAAATGTTTCTCAAAAGCATGCCCTCCCGCAATTTCTTTACCGACTAATTCAGAATTTAAATTCTTCCCATTCGTTGAACTATGGGCTTCATTGTTCCGCGCATTCTCCTCATCCTGCGGCTCCCAGCCTCCCGGCGAGCCAGAACCCGCACCGCCCAATTCTGCTTTCTCACCATCCGTCAGATCCTTGCCAATATTCGGGTTCGAAGCACTCCCTGAACCGTACTTATCCTGCAACGAACTGAGATACTTACAGGTGATCTCATCATTACCCATCATTTCAAGGGTAACAAGATGATCCAGTTCATCAGCGGTCATCTTGTCCGCCATATCCTTAACCGCAGCCCCGGCAAGTCCGGCAACGCCCGCTTTTGCACCAGCAATATCGCCCCCCGCCAGCCCCTGAAGCGCCGCCGTCGCCGCCTGGATACCCCGCTGCAAGTCACTGCCCGTGCTGTATTTCGCCGTCGTGGTTTTGTACGCATCGGTCCCGCGCAGGGCATCCTGATAGGCCTTTTTCAGTGCGTCGCTGGCATCCGCTCCCGGCTCAGTCACGCCCTCTTTCGCCAGTTCTTCCCTGGCCGTATTCAGCTCATTTATCTCGCCCTGAGTACGTGCAACATCCGCCGCCTGCGAGCCAATCTCACCTATCAGCTGCACTTCCTGCAGGCGCTGCTGCTCCTTCTCCTTGTCAAATATCGGGCTGATGCTGCCGTTCGCATGCTCTGCATCGCGGCTCAGGTCAGCTACATCCTGCTTCTGGTTCTCCTTATCGCGGATGATGAGGCTGCCCTCGCTCACCGCCGCCTGCGTCGTCCCTTCCGCGTGACCGCTGTTGCCGCCTCCGGCCAGCAGGGCATTCTCCATGTTCCCGGCAAACTGCCCGCCGATGCTGCCGCCCGAACTGATGCCAGCGCCCTGGTGCTCCGTCTTAAAGTCCGCCTGGAGCACAGAAGGGGATGAAAATCGGTTATGTCAGCATCCGGCATTTTTATCACAACAACTACACCGCCACCTGGTATTCCCGTAGCCCCAGCCTGCGCCTGAATGGCAACTTGCTGGAAGAAGCAGGATTCAGCACCGACACGCCGGTCACGGTCAGCGTTGAGCAGGGAAGACTGGTGATCGAGCCGGTTAAAGACTGACGATCAAAAGATCCAGGAACTGGGGCCGGGATCTTCCTTTCTAATGAGTTTTTGGTAAATAAAATAGCTTTTCGGCAACCCTACGATCCAAATCACTATCGCCATCCAAGCACATATACTCAGTAGCAACCCAGTGTAGATAGTAATAAATATCGTCAACGCCCTTTCCTGAGCATATTAACTCGCAGATAGGCTGTACATATGCGTCATATTCATCATTAGCTTCAATTAGACCGTTGATCCCTATAGGATCCCATTCGTTTAGTAAAACAGCTCTAATCTGCTCATATAATATTCGATTACTCATTTTGTTGGTGCTCCGGGTATTACTGTTACAACATCGCCTGTTTTAGAGTTAATGATCACACGGAGATTGTTGGTCGAATCATAATAACCTGTAGTTCCAGAATTTGTTGGGTAGGTTACTCCAGCCTTGATTGTGTTTTCTACAGCAGAAGGTGGTACACCGCGCCCTTGCATACGATCAACTGCGTGAGCTGAATAGGTTCGTTCACCAATTACCGCTGGTGAATTAGAGCCTTTTGTATTCATAGGATTACCGCTTCTTCCAGTCGGGTTATAAGCGCTTCCCGAATTTCCACCACCGCCCTTAAGCGGATCCCCGTCAGCATCCAGCGCATTTGGTTTCAACTGGTTGATGTCAAAGATATTGACCGGCGGCTTGTTCTTACTCAGCGAGTTATTCTCAGCCGCATTCTTCCCGGCCTGCCCCCCGGCAACCGCTGACCCCGCACTGTCTCCCGCCAGCCCGCCAGCCATCCCGGCCGATATCGTTGCCAGCGCGCTGACCGTCTGCTTCTGCTCCTCGCTCAGCGTCGACAAATCTTTGACGTCAGGGTACAGCATACCCGCTATCGCCTTCGCCGCAAGCTCACCGGTCGCCGCCCCTGCAGCACCCGCTGCGGCACTGTTCCCCTGCAGCGCCGCAACCGCACCACCCAGGATAGCATGCGCCACCACCGCAGCCTCATCGCTCAGTCCAGAACCATGTCCGATATAGTTTGCCAGCTCCGGTGCCGAGGCCCCCGCCAGCGCTGCCGTAAGGTCACTACCCGCCAGCCCCTGAAGCGCTGCCGTCACCGCCTGGATACCCCGCTGCAGGTCGCTGCCCGTGCCGTATTTTGCCGTCGTGGTTTTGTACGCATCGGTCCCGCGCAGGGCATCCTGATAGGCCTTTTTCAGTGAGTCGCTGGCATCCGCTCCCGGCTCAGTCACGCCCTCTTTCGCCAATTCATCCCGCGCCGCCTTCAGCCCTTCCGTCTCGCCATAAGTGTTCGCAATATCTACCGCCTGCGAGCCAATCTCACCAATCAGCTGCACTTCCTGCAGGCGCTGCTGTTCCTTCTCCTTGTCAAATATCGGGCTGATGCTGCCGTTCGCGTGCTCCGCATCGCGGCTCAGGTCAGCCACATCCTGCTTCTGGCTCTCCTTGTCGCGGATGATGAGGTTGCCCTCGCTCACCGCCGCCTGCGTCGTCCCTTCCGCGTGTCCGCTGTGACCGCCCCCGGCCAGCAGTCCGTTCGCCATATTCCCGGCAAACTGTTCGCCGATGCTGCCGCCCGAGCTGATGCCCGCGCCCTGATGTTCGGCCTTAAAGTCCGCCTGATTGTGGATATCGCTGAAGCCCAGCGTCCCGGTATCGAGGCGGTTTTTATCCGCCGTCGCCGTCGAGGCAATCACCCCGCCGTCGAGCTGCGTGTGGTTGCCCACCGTCACGTCAAACCCGCCGCTGCCGGCGAACATCCCGCTCTGCTCCAGCACCGAGTCGTAGTCGCTGGTCATTTTATCGCGACTGACGTTGATGCTGCCCGAAGCCGTGCCGGCACCAAAGGTGTAACCCACACCGCCGCTGACGCTGTTCTGCTTGCTGTTGTAGTGGTCGCTGTCCTGCGTGCTGGCTATCGTCAGGTCACGCCCGATATCCGCCAGCACGGCGTCGCCGCTCACCTGCACCCCGGCAATCGTCGCGTCGCGCCCGGTGGTGATGGTCACGCGGTTACCCGCATCCACCGTGGTCTCGTTCTGCCAGACGCCGTTGCCCTTCTCATGCCCTTTGCTGCTGTTGGCGTTCGCCGAGATGCTGATGCCCGCACCGCCGGAGCCGACACCCACCCCAACGCCAAGACTGCCACCACTGCTGCTGTTTTTACCCGTCGTCTGCTGCGTGTCCTGCGAGGCAATCAGGTTGACGTCCCGCGCTGCGTCAAGCGTCACGTCTTTCCCGGCCTTAATCTGGCTCCCCACCACGGTGATGTCGCTTCCGGTGGACTTGATGGTGACGTTATTCCCCGCGCTCAGCGTGCTGCCCGTCGTCGTCTCGCTCTCACTGTGTGAGGAGGATTTGGACGACTGCGACCCCAGCGACGCGCTTACGCCGACCGTATTGTTATTGCGTTTGTCAGAACTGCCCTTCGCCTGATCCAGCGCCACGGCCTGACCCGCCTGCACGCCGGAAAGCGCCGCCTGCGTGCCCTGAAGCGCGGCAAGGCGCGAGTCGCTGCTCTGCTTCGCGCTCTGCGCCGTGGTGACCGCGTTATTCACCGCGCTCCCCGCCGCCCCCGACAGCGCCACCGTCAGCCCGCTGCTCTTCTGCTCGAACCTCTCATCGCGAGTACGTTTGTCGTGCCCCGGCTCAATCACCACGCTGTCGCCGGTAAGATGGATATCCTTCTGCGCGATGATATCCGCCCCGCCGATATGTGCCTGTTTGCCCGCCGTGATGCTGACGCTGCCGCCCGTCGAGCCGACCGTGCTGAAGCTTTCACTCTGGGTCGTGCCCTGCTCCCGCAGGTCGTGGGTGGTTTTGCTGCTGCCGATGGTGAAGCCGATACCGCCCGTGCCCATCAGGCCGGACTTTTTGGTCTCCTTAAAGCGCCATGAGGTGTCGGTGTTGGTGGCCGCCACGATGTCCACGTTATTACCTGCGGACAGGGCAACGTCACCGTCTCCGGCGACCGCCGAACCTTTAACCAGCAGGTTGTTCCCTGCCGACACCGTCACGTTGTCGCCACTCAGCAGCGAGCCCTTCTCCCGCGTCGCGCTGTCTTCCTCAATGGTGTGGGTGGTCTTTTTGCTGAGGAACCCTTTTTTGGTTTTGGTTTCTTCCTTAAAGTGGTAGTCACTCTCCGTCGCCGTGGTCAGGTTCACGTCGCGACCTGCCGCCACGCCGATATCACCCTGCGCCGTCACCTCTGCCGCCTGTGCGGTCACGTCCCGCCCGGCAAGAATGACCGTGTTACCGCCGCTGGCGATTGCCGTGCCCTGCTGGCGTACGGACTCATCGATAACGGTTTTCTTACCGCCCTGGCTGCTGCGCGTGGTGGTGGCTTCCGCCAGCAGGTTCACGTCGCGTCCGGCCTGAATGCCCACATCCCCTTCTACCGCCATCGCCGCCGCGCGGGCATTCACGTCGTTACCCGCCTGCAGGGTGAGATCGCCGCCTGCGGTCACCGTGCTGCCCTGATGCGTGACGGACGCCGTCTCCGTTGTCGTGCGGTTGCGCCCGGAACGTCCCTCGCTCGTCGCCATCTCGTTGGCGGTGATGTTGATATCGTTCCCTGCCGCCATGCCCAGGCTACCGCCCGCCGACACGTTTGCGCCCGTCACGTTGATATCCTGTCCGGCGCGCATCACCAGCCCGTCTGTCGCGGTGATGGACGCCGTCGTGCCCACATCCGTACCGCCAACATGCACGTTCCCCGCATCAATATTCCACTTCTGGGTACGGGTGACATTGTTGATACTGCCGGTAAGGCTCTCAAGCCCGACGGTTTTACCGCTGATGGCGGAGCCGATGTTGTTGATATCCCCCAGCGCGCTCAGGTTCAGCCCGCCGCCCGCGCTGATGAGTCCGGCGTTGAGGTTGCTGATGCTGTTGCTGCTGTCGATGGACAGGGCATTCTGCGCCGTGATGGTGCTGCCGCTGCTGGTGACGTTGCCGCCCGCCAGCTGCACGTTATTACCGCCGATCACGCTGCCGCTTTGAACGGTGACATCCTTCGGTGACAGATAAACTTTCGGGACCATCACCGTCTGGCCGTTAATGCTCGCCGCTTCCCACCACAGCAGGCTGTGGTCAAGGGCGGCAACCTGCGCTGCCGTCAGCGCCACGCCAAATTTCAGGCCCAGCGCCTGCTGCTGTGTGGCGGCGCTGTCCATCAGATAGCGCATCTGATCGAGATCGGAACCGATGCCGTTGATATACCGGCTGCCGGTCTGGTTCAGAATGGCGTTGCTGACGTAACGGGTATCGAACGCCGCGTCGCCGAGGAATCGGTAATCGCGATCCGGGTTCAACCCCAGACGGTCGAGGAAGTACGCCGAGCCGAGGAACTGGTTCCGATCGGTGTAGGCACTGTTGGTCTCACGCGGTGCATCGCCAGGCTTGATGCCGAGCATGCCATAGAGTCCATCAAACAGGCTGTTATCCACCTTCCCGAGGCCATCAAGCTTAGGGTTCACCGTAATCAGGTACGGGCTATCGGGGTCGGTGGATGGCACGAAGTAACCGTTATCACCGGACGGCAGCGGATAGTTACCGCTGCTGCCGTTCCGATCGGAAAGGGATGAACCGCCGGCGATGTCTTTCAGGGCGTCGGTGAGATTATCCAGAAGATCGGGGGCACTCATGTTTGTGCTGCTACCTGGAGTCAATGACTCACTGTTCAACCCCTCACCGATAGCTTTAGGCGTAAGTGTATTCAGCGTTGGGGCATGAATAGTGTTATTGAATCCCCCCGCGTTTGCAGTGACGTTGGTATTGCTGATGTCACTCTTAAAGTTCGCACTGACGTTACCGCCAGCACTGATAACCGAGCGGTATACTCCGCCATCGGCCATAAATTCTGTCGTCCGTTCACCGAGGAGATAAGGCACCCAGCCATACCAGCCATAGTCCTCATCAAACCAGCCCCAACTTCCGTCTGCATAGTGCGTCAGAGGTTGCCATTTGCTGTCGTTGCAGTCCTGATAAAACCACTCACAACGATATTCAGCCTGAACGTAGGTAACGCGACGTCCACCTTCGGCAGAGAGGTTATTTAGCGTCCCTCCCGTAAGAACGGCGTTACGTCCCGCAAGAATATGGCTAGCACGGTTATCCAGCGTCCCTGCATTGATTATGATGTCGCGTCCGGCAACCATTCGGGCGGAACTGCCGGTGGCCGATACGGACACAACGGACTCACTCAGCAGGAATTGCCGGATATCTTCCCCTGTGAGGCGGTAATCAACCCTGTCACTGCACTGTCCACTGCCATTTGCACCACTTCCGGCGCAACGCTCATACCTGTCAAAAACAACCTTACTGCCATCGTTTTTCCAGTCTTCAAGCAAGAGAACAAAATCCGAAGGTCTGCCGTTGAGGTCATAACTGATGTAGTGTTCATCTGCGGCAGGAATGGCATCAGGGTATTCCCGTTCTGACTGGCTGACAGTCAGCCCATCGGCTTCATTGAGCAAATGGCGGGTATTCACGGTGATATCGCCGCGTGTGGTCTCAATCGTACCGGAGCGGTTAATCACTTCTTCATTTGCCTCACCGACTGCATTCCTCTGCATCCAGAGGCTGTTATCAGCAAGAATGTCGCCGTAAATATTGTGAATACGCGCAGCAAACAGGGAGAGATTATTGCCCGCATAAATCAGCGCTGTATTAAGCAGCGTACCTGCAGCCGTCATCGTCAGGCTGCCCGCGGTACCGGTGAAGCCGTTGATGGTGATATTTTCCCGCGAGGTAAGCTGCACGTCTCCGCCCGCCTGAAGCGAGCCGGACGCATTCAGCAACAGGCTCTGCGCGCTGAACGTGCTGCTGCCGTTACCGGTGGTGAGCGCACCGCTGTTGGTGAATGCTCCGCCCGCGCTGAGGGCGATGGCATTGCCCTGGATAACGCCGCTGTTGGTGATGGCGTTTTGCGAGGAGACCGACAGCGTTTTACCTGCGGCCAGCGTACCGGTGTTAACAAGCGCATTAACCAGCTTCAGCGTCGCGTCGCCCAGGGAAACCACCTGACCATGACCGCTGAAGTTGGCGACATCGAGCAGCAGGTTGCCCCCGCTGTAGAGTTTACCGCTGACGGTATCGGTGAGAGCGTCACCCGCTACCGTCAGCGAGGCAGTACCCAGCACCGTGCCGCTGTTGGTGATGTTCCGGTATTTCACCCCCAAATCCGCACCCTGAAGCGTGCCGCGGTTATCGAGCGAGCTGCCACGCAGCTCAGCGCTGCCCGTCGCCAGGACATTTCCGCCATTCACGGCGTTCACCACATCCAGCAGCAGCGTGACGGCCTGAACCAGCCCGCCGCTACCGTTTGCCAGCTCTGGCGCGGTCAGCGTGAGCTTTCCACCGGAGAGAATTTTGCCGTCATTCTGTAAACGGGTGGTGGCTTTCACCGTGGATTCACCGCCGCCCTGCACCGTCCCCTGATTATTCAGCGTGGCGGACGACGCCTTCAGCGCGTTCTGGCTCAACAAAACACCACCAGCGGTATTGTTCAGCGCTCCGGAAACATCCAGCGTCAGCGCTTCACCCTGAAGCCGTCCGCTGTTGATCAGTTGCCCGGCTGTGATTGCGGTCGTTTTACCCTGAATCTGTCCGGCGTTCGTCGCATTACCGGCATTCATCGACAGGACGCCAGCCGTGAGTAATTTCCCGCCTGCCTGGTTGGTCAGCGTCTGGTCCAGCGCGACGGAAAGCGCATCAACCCCGGTGATTTCACCGCTGTTTGTCAGCGTATTCGCCTTCAGCGTCAGATCCTTCGCTATCCACTGCCCGCTGTTTGCAAGCGTCAGTGCTGAGAGCGCCAGTTCTCCGTTTGAGGTGATTTTGCTGCCCGTCGTACTGATAAGATTTGTGTCGATCTGCGCATCCAGTACATCTGCCGCCTGGATCGCACCGCCGTTCGTAAGCGCCTGCGCATGAATAAGTACCCGTTTACCCTGCCATTGCCCGGCGTTACTGAGGTCACCGGCCATCACCGTCAACTCACCCGCCGTCAGCAGCGCCCCCGATGCTTCATTCACCAGCGAGAGGAGCGGTGCAGCCATCTCCAGACGAGCAGCCAGCGTCAGCGCGGCGATCCCGGTGAGCGTGCCGCTGTTCGTGATACTGTCCTGATGCGCGGTGACACGGTTCCCCTGAACCGCTCCGCTGTTGCGCAGCGTATTCCCCGTGAGCGAGAGCGTGCCAGCCGATAACAGATTGCCGTTGTTAACGGTATTGCCCGCATTCAGCGTGATGTCGCCCTGGCTCATCAGTTCACCGGTATTGCTGAATGTCCCGGTAGCGGAGACTTCAAAGTAGCCGGTCGCCAGCGAGCTTCCGCTATTATTCCAGTCGCGGCCGCGGAAACTGACATTCTGCCCCTGCAGCTGGCCTGCGGTGGTTAGCGTGGTGCCAGAAAAGGTGAGGTTCCCGCCCGTAAGCGTGCGCGAGCCTGCCGCTAAATCCAGCACTCCGGCGGTCACGGATAACGCGGTATCCCCCTGCAAGAGACCGCGACTGTCGAGGCGATCGGCATTCAGCGTCAGCGTCTTCCCTACGATACTGCCTGCGCTGGACATCGATTGTGCCGTGATGCGGTTTGCCCCCTGCGCCAGCAGCAGGCCTCCCGCGCTGTTATTCAGCGTATCGTAATCAACAAGGAGTGACGCGCCACTCAGCTCACCGCTGTTGGACAGGCGCGAACCGGAAAGGGACAGCCCGGCATCGCTGGTGATAATGCCGCTGTTTTTCACCTCAGAAACTGAAAGGGTGAGTGCCGCCGGGCTGTACAGCACGCCGCTGCTGCGGTTATCCAGCAGACGGGTAACCAGTGACAGCGTCTGCCCCGCGTGGATCAAACCACTGTTAATGACCGCAGGACTGCTGATGGCGAGCGAAGACGCCGTCAGCGTCCCCCTGTTATTGAGATTCGTGGTTTCAATCTTCACGGCTGACGCTGATGATTTTCCCCCGTGACTGAGAGCGTCAGTGGCTGTCAGGATAAGCCCATCTTTCGCAGCCTGCGTCCCATCAAGCTGCGCATTCTGTACGTCCACGCTGACGCTGTTACCCTGCGTCTGTGCCGTTGCCGTGGTCGTCAGGCTTTGACCCCGAATGCTCACGGAGCCGCCCGCACTGGTTTCGCCTGCAAGAGCGGTAGCCGTATTGTTCAGCGCCAGATCGCCATCGCTGTGGGTCACTGACTTTTCGGTGGTGATGAACGCGTCTGCTGAGCCAGCAAGCCCTCTGGCACCGGAAAGCGTGCCGCTGTTTGTCACCTGTGCAGCCTTCAGCGTCAGCGTGTCATCGCTGACGAGCGCGCCGCTGTTATCCAGCTTACCGCTCGCGATAACGGTCGTTTTACCTTTCGCGCCGGTGTCACCAGACAGCGTGGCGTTGTGAGCGTTGATACCCAGCGTGGAGGCGCTTTTCAGGGTGCCGGAACTGGTGATGTCGGTCCCTGAAACGTTCAGGCTGTTGCCCTGAACGGTGCCGGTATTGCTGAATGTCCCGGTCTTCAACGAGGCATCCGTTCCCGCGGACAGCGTCCCGCTGTTGATCAGGTTCCCCGTGTTTATGGCAAGAGATTTTCCGGCAATGGTACTGCCTTTCAGCAGGGTGTTCCCTGACGTGGAGAGCGCGATATTCCCGCTGGCACTGGTTCTGCTGCTGCTCTCCTGAGTCAGCGCCTGACCGCTGAGCGAGATATCTGAGGCGCTGACGTTTCCGCGCTGCGTCAGCTCACCGCCTTTCACCGACAGTTGCTGACCCGCAACGACAGAGCCGTTAAGCGCGGCACGCTGGGACGCCTCCAGCGAAATATGGCGTGATGCGGTCAGCTGCGTCCCAGTCTCCAGCGTTTTCGCGTTAACCGTGGCATCCTGCCCGGCGATGTTTTTCCCCTTAAGCGCCGCGTTTTCTGCCACGTTCACGGCAAGGTTACGACCGGCACCGGCCTGGGCATCCGCACTCTGGGTGAGGGCGTTTGCCTTCAAGGTGGTGTCGGTTCCCGCAGTGAACGCGCCGCCGTTTTGCGTGAGGGTACCGTTGGTCGCTAACTGAAGATTTTTCTCGGCGGCGATATGGGCCTGGTCGAGCGTCAGGGCGCTCTGCCCGGAGACAGTGAGGTTACCCCCTGCTTTATGGTCGCCGGTTAACATCACCTCTTTCGCAGAAACGCGGGTGCTGCCGCTGGCAAGCGTGTTTTTCAGCACCACTTTCCCCGCGCTGCTGAGCGTAATATCGCCCTGACGCGCGTTGAGATCCCCCAGGTTTACCCCCAGCCCTGTTTCGCTGGACACCAGACGAATACGGTTGGCGTACATCCCGCCCAGCGCACCCGTGTCTACCGCCACCTTCGGCGCGTCACCTTCCCCTTTCAACGTGCTGACGCTGCCGTCCGCCGCGACGCGGTTCGCCCCGGCGACCACACGTACCTCTTTCGCATGCAGTTGGGCATTGATCTCGGTCGCGCGGGAAATAATCGATACGGCATCACTCTGGCTGCCATCCAGCCCGGCGCCCTCAATGGTGACCGCACCTTTCGTCACATCAAGCGATTGCAGCTTACCGCTGGCGTCGAGCACCGGTTTCCCCGTGGTGAGTGTCGCATTCGGCGTGTTGATAAACCCGCAGCCGTTACAGGTGATACCGTAGGGGTTCGCCACAATAACGTTGGCCGCCTTGCCCGCCACTTCGGTGTAGCCCTGTAAATATGAGCGGTTCGCGCCGGTGACTTCGTTGATGATCCCTTTGGCTTCCTGCCCGGCTTTCAGGTTGGGGTTGTTTTGGATAATCCCGCCAAGCTGGGTCTGGTTCAGCTGTCCCGTGGCGTTATTCAGGATCAGCCCTTCTTTGCCGACGTTGTAATCGTGGTATTTATTATGGGAAATACCGGACTGATTCGGCGTGGCAATGTTCACGACCGGAACACCGTTGGCCGCCTTATCCATCTGCGTATTTCCGGACGGGGCGATCGTGGCGGCTACCGCAGGCAGCAGCGGCTGGGTTGCCAGTAATACGCTCAGTAACGCGCTAAGCGCACGCTGTGAAAAACGAACCTGATCCTTTTCCATCATCCCTGTCCCTTAAAAAGCCACTGAAAAACGGTAATAGATCACGAGGTGATCCGGTGCCAGCCAGTCTGGATAGTCCACCGGTGTGCCGACGGTAAACTGGCTGGAGTACCCGCGATTCGTCGCGGTAAGCCCCAACGCGGTTCCCCACAGCGTGCCGGAGGCGTAACGATCCTGGCCGTCCTTCTTCAGCCAGCCGCCGTCAATCGCGGCAAGTACGCCAACATCGCCGACCCACGGCAGCGTAAAGAGCGACCAGTTCAGCTCGTTTCGCCAGTAGCCGCCGTTATCCCCGGAGATGTACTGCTCCTTAAAGCCCCGAACGGACGTTTCGCCGCCCAGCGTCAGACGCTCGCTGCCGTACAACCTGTCCGGCGACCACTGAAAATAGACGCTGGTGAGCCACCAGAGTTTGTCCGCCACGGGACGCTGAAAGCTGCCGTTCAGGCTCCATTTGCGGAATTCGGCTTTTGGCACATCACCCTGCTTGTCGTTATCGTCTTCCGCACCCAACCACGGCACGCCCTGCGTAAAGGTTGGGTTCAGGGTCGCCACGCCCGAAGCGATTTTTTGCGTGTGGTTAATGCCCAATGAAACACTGGAAAGTTTGCGGCTGCTGGTGGCCAGCAAAACATCATCGAGATAGTTCCGGTTGATGCGGTGAGTGATGCCCGCCGACACGCCGGTTTTGATATCGCCATTGCGGAACAATACCCAGGAGCCCGTCAGACGGTGCGTTTCGGTATCCCCCGTCGACCGCCATAGGTAGCCGTTATTATCAATAGTGCTGAGGTAGTTGCTCCAGCTGTAGCTGTAGTCCAGCAGTCCGTAGCCGTAAGGGATGCTGACGCCTGCTGCAAAATTTTGAGCATCCTTGCTGTTGGAAAAATCACTGCTGCGCCCGCCGCTGATAAACCACTTATCCGCCAGACCCAGCAGGTTATTTCCGTACAACGCGCCAGTAAGCTGCCCGGTCCCGGTGCTCTTTTGTCCGCTGTTATCAAAACTGACGGAGCCGCTAAGGGGGAACTCTGGCGTGGCGGTCAGATTAACCACCGAGTAGCCCTGCCTGTCGCCGGGCAAAATTTCAATCTCAACGGGCTGCTGACGTACCCGGTTGAGCTGTTCCATGCCCTGCTCGATATCGCGCAGGTTAAGGATCTTCCCCTCAAGCCCGGGGAAGGTCATTTTCAATGTGCGGTCCGGTACACCTTCGAGGCGAATGTGCTGAAGCTTTCCTTCCAGCACGGCAAGATGGAGTATGCCGCCGGAGAGATCCTGCTCGGTTAAAAACGCGCGGCTGGTGATATAACCCCGGCTGATGTACCAGTCAGACACGGCGTTAGTCAGGGTATTTAAGCCAGCAATATCAAGGCACTGATTCAGCCACGGCGCAACCAGCCGTTCTTTAGCTAACGGAGACAGAAGGTTGGCACCCGTCAGTTCGATGCGCGAGATAGCAAAACAGGGGCCTTGTGGAGTCGCGGTACTGTCGGGCTGAACGGGACGCGGTACCACCACGCTGCGCTCCAGCGATTCACGCTGACGCTGGCTCTCATCCAGCAGCTGCTGCTGTTGCTGCTGGATGGTATTACGGTCGGTCGGTGACAACGGGGCGGCGAGTGCGATCCCTGGCGCCAGTAACAGGATGGCCGCCAACAGCGCGCATGCTGATGTTTTCCCTAACACTCTTTACTCTCCGCTTAAAGTCCGTTTTCAAACTTGACTGTTAAAAAACGAGCAACTTATTTCAAAAAGTAAATAGTGTAAATATCAATAAAGAATATAAGGATACTTCTGGCGCATTTTCAGATTTTTGCAGGGATAAATCTAAAGCAATATTAAAGAAATCCCCCATCGCGCCGATCATCATCCGTGTGTATTATTTCCTG
>OEPS010000521.1_pt1 | contig 13449 bp, 11 predicted proteins | sample 1539411 | NCBI WGS metagenome assembly OEPS01 (sample SAMN02671747, study PRJEB22543) | soil metagenome | biome: bacteria | place: China:Hunan Province, Lengshuijiang City | collected 2012-10-15 | depth 0.08m m | reverse complement strand
GTCAACATCGAATCGCTAACGCTCTTCGTGTTTCCTTTATCTCAGTTGGAGCGCTCCAGGCCATACGCTGCTGACCAGGGCGTTTACGCTTTAAAAATAACAACTGGCGATACATTTTGAGGCGTTTTGTGATTTGATATAATCTGCAATCAGTTTTGTCATTTCAGCTGTTCCAACTAGACGGCCTTCTGGAACTTGAATGTCTCCTGTATGGAAACCAGCATCTAAAACTGCTTGAACCGCATCCTCAATCACTTTTGCTTCGTCATTCAGTTGAAAGGAATAGCGAAGCATCAGTGCTGCTGATAAAATCATTGCAACAGGGTTAGCCACACCTTTACCGGCGATGTCCGGGGCAGAACCGTGAACCGGTTCATAAAGGCCGACCCCATTCTCATTTAAGCTGGCAGAAGGGAGCATACCAAGTGATCCTGTAATAACAGAAGCTTCATCGCTTAAGATGTCGCCGAATAAATTCTCGGTAACGATTACGTCGAATTGGGTTGGGTTCGTGATTAATTTCATTGCTGCAGCATCGACTAATACATGTTCAACCGAAACGTCTGGATACTGAGCCTTTTTCTCTTCGACAATTTCTCGCCATAGCTTACTAGATTCAAGCACATTCGCTTTATCAACCGAAGTTAGAAGACCGCGCCGTTGCTGAGCTGCTTGAAAGCCTTTATCAACAATTCTCTCGATCTCTTGACGGGAATACACAAGTGTATCAACAACGGAGTTTCCGTTATCACGGCGTTCACTAGGTGTTCCGAAATAGAGGCCGCCCGTTAATTCACGTACAATAAGGAGGTCGCTGCCAGAAACTACTTCTTCCTTTAAGGGTGATGCATGGAGAAGGTTTTTAAATCCTTTGATTGGCCTTAAATTTGCATATAGATCAAGTGCCTTTCGGATTCCAAGCAAGCCACGTTCAGGACGTAAGTGGGAGGGATTGTTATCCCATTTTGGCCCGCCAACAGCACCCAGCAATACCGCATCCGCTTGCTTACATGCATCTACGGTTGTTTCAGGAAGTGGTGTGCCATAAAGGTCAATGGCTGCTCCTCCGATTTCATGGCTTTCAAAACTAAATGTATGATTGTATTCTTCAGCAATTGCATTTAACACGTCTTTCGCAGAATTAATAACTTCCTTGCCAATACCATCACCGGGAAGTAAGACAATACGTTTTTTCATTAGAAGCAACCTCCTCATTTTTTGTTTGTTTTTTATAATGCTGCAGTTTCTTTGACTGCGGTATTTTGATTAAAAAATACACGATTCACAGCGTTCAAGAATGACTTTGCGGAAGCTTCCAGTACATCCTGAGCTGAGCCGCGACCGGTTACAGGTGTGCCGTTCACGGTCATTTTCACATGGACCTCTGCCAGTGCATCTCGTCCTTGACCGATCGAACTTAATCTAAAATCGGTAAGATGGATTTCTTCTTTAATCAATGCTTCTAAGGTGTTCATCAAGGCTTCTACACTACCAGAACCAGTACGGGCGGTTTCTACTCGAATACCTTCCGGTGTCGTTAATGCCACAGTGGCTGTTGGCAAGTTCGCTGATCCGTAGTGGACTTGAAAGGCAACCAGTTCATATTTTTTAATATCAACGGCTGTCGTTTGAATATCGGTTAAGATAGCAAAGAGATCCTCATCGGTAACTTCTTTCTTCCGGTCGGTTAATTGTTTAAAAGCAGTGAACGCTTCAGCCAGTTTTTCATCCGAAAGTTCAAAGCCCATTTGCTCAATTTTATCTTTGAAAGCATGGCGGCCGGAATGTTTGCCGAGAACTAAATCATTGGATTTGACCCCGACTAATTCAGGGGTAATAATTTCATAGGTTAACGTATTTTTTAAGACGCCATCCTGATGGATCCCTGATTCATGCGCGAAGGCGTTTTTTCCAACGACTGCTTTATTAGGAGGAACGAGCATGCCTGTAAAGCGGCTGACAAGGTCACTGGTACGCTTAATTTCTTTCAACACGAGATTGGTAGTATATGGGTACTTATCCTTGCGAATATTTAAGGCAACAGCTATTTCCTCTAAGGAAGCATTACCGGCACGTTCTCCAATTCCGTTAATGGTACCTTCGACTTGGGTTACGCCGTTTTCGATGGCAGCTAGTGAATTGGCAACAGCCATCCCTAAGTCATCATGACAGTGGCAAGATAGGGCAGCTTTGTGTATATTAGGCACGTTTTCTCGGATATAGCGGAACATGCGTCCATATTCTTCCGGTGTGGTATACCCGACCGTATCAGGCAGATTAATGACTGTCGCACCGGCATCGATGACCTTGGTAATAATTTGAACAAGGAAATCAAGGTCCGAGCGAGATGCATCTTCAGCTGACCATTCAATATGAGGGAAGTTTCGTTTTGCGTAGGAAACCATATCTACGGCAATTTGTGTGACTTCCTCAGGTGTTTTCATTAGTTTATACTGCATATGGATAGGGGAGGTTGCAAGGAAAACATGCAACCTTGGTTCTGCAGCATCTTTTAACGCATCCCACGCAATGTCAATGTCCGATTTCGTCGCTCTTGCCAGGCCAGTGACTGATACATTTTTAATATTCCGGGCGATTGCTCTTACCGCTTCAAAATCACCTTGGGAGGAAGCCGGGAAACCGGCCTCCATAATATCAACACCAAACCGTTCAAGTTGTCTTGCGATTTCTAATTTTTCAAGCTGGTTTAAATTCACACCAGGGGACTGTTCGCCATCGCGTAATGTCGTATCGAAGATGTTAACGTGAACCATTTACCACCACTTCCTTCTTTGCATTTACTGGTTTGTTTTTAATAAACGGCATTAATGCACGAAGCTCACGGCCAACTTGTTCAATTTGGTGATTGTTTTCAGCACGATTAATGGCGTTAAATTGTGGGCGGTTTGCTTGGTTTTCAAGGATCCAGCCTTTTGCAAACACTCCAGTTTGGATATCTGTTAATACGTCTTTCATACGAGCTTTTGTATCCGCATTTACGACACGTGGTCCTGAAACGAAATCTCCCCATTGTGCAGTATCGGAAATGGAATAACGCATATTTTCAAAGCCACCTTCATATAAAAGGTCTACGATTAGTTTTAATTCATGTAAACACTCAAAGTAGGCAACTTCAGGCTGATAACCAGCTTCAACAAGAGTTTCAAATCCTGCTTTGATAAGGGCTGTCGTACCACCGCAAAGGACAGCTTGTTCTCCGAAAAGATCTGTTTCTGTTTCTTCTTGGAAGGAAGTTTCTAGAACTCCCGCACGAGCAGCACCAATTCCTTTTGCGTAGGCAAGGGCAAGGTCACGTGCTTGACCAGTAGCATCTTGATACACTGCATAAAGCGCAGGAACACCAGCACCTTCAGTATACGTACGACGTACTAAATGCCCTGGTCCTTTTGGTGCTACAAGGAATACATCTACATCAGCAGGAGGGACAATTTGGTTAAAATGAACATTGAAGCCGTGCGCAAAAACAAGAGAATTGCCTGCTTCAAGGTTTGGTTCAATGCTTTCTTTGTAAACCTTTGGTTGCATTTCATCAGGAAGAAGAACCATTACTACATCAGCTTCAGCGGTTGCTTCAGCAACAGTGCGAACATCAACACCATCTTCAATTGCTTTATCCCATGATTTTCCTCCGCGCAAGCCAACAACAACATCAAAGCCGCTTTCTTTTAAATTTAGAGCATGTGCATGACCTTGTGAACCATAGCCAATTACTGCGATTTTCTTTCCTTTTAAAACCTCTTCTTGAATATCTCCGTTATATAGTACTTTTGCCATTATCGATCATCCTTTCAAGGTAAGTTATTATTTTAATAGGGTGTGGTGAGCTAGTTCGTTTACTTGCGGTTGGTGCCCACGCAATAGCGCGGTCAACCCTGTTCTGGCAATCTCTTTAATTCCATAAGGGCGAAGCAATTCTAGTAAAGCATCGATTTTTTCAGGTTTGCCGGTAATTTGAATAGCTAAGCTTTCCTTGCTTACATCAATAACGATGGCACGGAATGGGTCGATAATTCCGTTAATCTCACTGCGAAGCTGGCTGCTGCTGGCTACTTTAATCAAGGCCAATTCGCGGACAACGACTGCTTTATCCGTAATATCAGAAACTTTTAAAACATCAATCTGTTTATTAAGCTGCTTTGTTACTTGTTCGAGACGCTGTTCATCTTCAATCTCGACAACCAGGGTCATTCTTGAAACACCTTCCGTTTCTGTTGGACCAACGGAGATACTTTCAATATTGAATTGACGCCTTTGCAATAGTCCTGTTACGCGGTTGAGTACACCTGCTCGGTCCTGAACGGTTGCAGTTATAATGCGTTTCATGGTTTCACCCCTATCATTTCATGAATCCCTTTGCCAGGGGCAATCATTGGAAAGACTTTTTCCTGTTGAAGAACACGTGCATCCACTAGGACAGGACCATTATGGGCGAATACTTCAGGAAGAATCGTGATCAGTTCCTCTTGATTGTTCACCTGATAGCCACGAATGGAATAACTTTCTGCTAATTTAACAAAATTCGGTTGAGTGTGAAGAATCGATTCAGATATGCGGTTACCATGCAATAGCTCTTGCCACTGGCGAACCATTCCGAGTGCACCATTGTTGACGATGATGATTTTTACTGGAAGATTTCTTTCATAAACAATCGATAATTCTTGAAGTGTCATTTGGAAACCGCCATCCCCAACAATCGCAACGACCGTGCTGTCTGGTTCAGCAATTTGTGCCCCAATCGCAGCAGGGAAGCCAAAGCCCATTGTTCCAAGTCCGCCAGAAGTAATCCAACGGTGCGGCTCTTTAAAGGTGTAATACTGTGCTGCCCACATTTGGTGCTGGCCAACATCGGTTGCAACGATGGCGTCACCGTTTGTTACTTTATGGACTGCTTCAATGACCCATTGCGGACACATTCCGTTTGGATCATGTTTATACCAAAGCGGATACTCCTGCTTGTTTTGGCCCAGTTTTACCAGCCATTCAGCGGAATTGGGTGATTCAATTTCTTGATCAAGCAATTCAGTAAGCGCCTCTTTTGTATCAGAAACAATTGGGAGACTTGTTGGAACATTTTTACCAATTTCGGCTGGATCGATGTCAATATGGGCAACCTTCGCAAAAGGTGCAAAGTGTTTAAGGTTACCTGTTAGTCTGTCATCGAAGCGGGCTCCAAAGTTGATAAGCAGGTCACATTCATAAATGGCCATGTTCGCTGCATAGGTTCCGTGCATTCCACCCATTCCTAACGAAAGGGGATGATCTGCCGGAAAAGTACCAAGTCCAAGTAATGTTGTGACCACCGGGATTTGGTGTTTTTCCGCCAAAGCGGTTAGTTCAGCAGACGCTTTCCCATGGAGAACACCTGCGCCTGATAGGATAACTGGCTTGATCGCCTTTGAAATCGAATCGGCAAGCTTTTTAATTTGTAATGGATTTGGCTTTGTTGTTGGCTGGTATCCAGGTAAATTAATGCTCGCTTCTTCAGGTTCTGCAGTTAAAAACCCTGCAGAAATATCTTTAGGAACATCGACTAAGACTGGTCCAGGTCGTCCGGTAGAAGCGATATGGAATGCTTCCTTGACGATGCGTGGTAAGTCCTCGATCGATTGTACCTGATAATTATGTTTGGTGATTGGTGTGGTAATCGCCATAACATCCGCTTCTTGGAAGGCATCTGTTCCAATCACGCTTCGTGCAACCTGCCCGGTAAATATAACGAGAGGCAGGGAATCCATCATTGCATCCGTGATCCCAGTTACAAGGTTGGTTGCTCCGGGTCCTGAGGTAGCAATGACAACACCAGGTTTTCCGGTAACTCGGGCATACCCTTCAGCAGCATGGATCATTCCTTGTTCATGTCGGAAGAGAATATGCTCGATTGTACCCTGGGCGCGATAAATGGCATCGTATATTGGAAGGACGGCACCACCGGGATATCCAAACAGTGTTTCCACACCTTCTTTTTTCAATAAATCGATGAGAAGGTCTGCACCGGTCTTTGGCTCGGTACTAGTTTGGACCTCAAGCTTTTTTGCTTCTACTTTCACGTCGTAATCCCTCCTTAGGGTTATGAATATATTAAAGATTCAGCTAATACATAGTAAAAAGGCCCAATCTCCCTAATAAACTGCAGTCAAAAACCTCAAAAGCAGAATAATCGGGGAGAAAAGGCCTTTCTTTTTTCTCGGTACCACCCGTTTATACAGTATCCTTACGAATACTGCCTTATGAAGCGAACTACTAAAGGTAAGAACGCTTCTTTTTGTAACAGGTGCCTAAAAGTATTTGGACACCCGGTTGAGCCTACTAAAGTCGGGACTGTTCGGCTCAACACTCAGGGATGATGTCGGAATAAGTTGTATTACTGGGCTTCCAGCAACCCCAGCTCTCTGAAAATACGAAATCTTATTCCTTTATTCCCGTCATCGATTTATGAATATTTTTTTGTCAAATGACTATCATTTAACGCTAGTACCTTAGCTTCCTTGGGAAGGGGAGGGGTACTACTGATTCCCAATGTTCTTTAAACTTTGATTACTGTCTAGCTCCAGCGCCCAGAGACTAGTGTACTTCGCTCTCCGCCCTACGATAAGTCAACATCGAATCGCTAACGCTCTTCGTGTTTCCTTTATCTCAGTTGGAGCGCTACAGTCCATACGTCTCTAAACGGGCGCTTCCGCTTTTCTTTTTTAAATTTTTAAGACCCCGCCTGTATTAGCAGATGTAACGAGTGCTGCATATCTTGCAAGGTAACCAGTTTTGATTTTTGACTCTGGTTTTACCCATGCCTTCCGTCTTTCTTCTAAAACTTTGTCATCTACAAGAAGCTCAATTGAGCGTGCTTCCAGATCGATTAAGATTTTATCACCATTTTCAACTAGGGCGATTGGACCGCCTTCGGCTGCTTCCGGTGAAATATGACCGATGGAAATTCCGCGACTTGCTCCTGAGAAACGTCCATCTGTTATCAAGGCGACTTCTTTCCCTAATCCACGCCCCATAATGGCGGAAGTAGGAGCGAGCATCTCAGGCATTCCTGGTCCGCCTTTTGGCCCTTCATAGCGGATAACCACCACGTGCCCTGCTTGAACGGTACCATTATTGATGTTTTCTTGTGCGTCATCCTGGTTTTCAAATACGATAGCGTCACCCAGGAAGGTTTTGATTGAAGGGTCAACGGCACCAACCTTGATTACACTGCCATCTGGAGCAATGTTTCCGTAAAGGATGGATAGTCCACCAACTGGGCTATATGGATTGTCTTTGGTCCGGATGACATTTTCATTCGTAATTGTTGCTTCCTTCACATTTTCAGAAAGAGTTTTCCCGGTAATGGTTAAGCAATTATCATGTAAGGCGCCTTCTACTTTATAAAGTTCATTAATAATGGCACTAACTCCGCCCGCATGATGAATGTCTTCCATTGAATAATCGGATGCCGGCATAATTTTTGCCAGATAAGGAACTCTTTCAGCAATTTTGTTAATCTCGCGTAAATCATAGTCAATCCCGGCTTCATGGGCAATTGCCAATGTATGAAGTACGGTATTCGTTGAACCACCCATCGCCATATCTAAGGCAAAAGCATTATTGATGGATTCTCTTGTAATAATGTCTCGTGGGCGAATATCCTTTTTCACTAGTTCGATTAAGTGCCTTGCAGCTTGACGAATTAATTCATGTCTTTCATCAGAAGTTGCAATAATTGTTCCATTTCCTGGAATGGTCATACCTAATACTTCCATTAGACAGTTCATGGAGTTGGCTGTAAACATTCCTGAACAAGATCCGCAAGTAGGGCAGGCATTGTTTTCAATTTCCAGTAGCTCTTGTTGGCTGATAGTTCCGTTGTGGTAAGCGCCGACCCCTTCAAATACAGAAGTTAGTGAAAGGTTCTTTCCAGTTGAAGGTGAAACGCCGGCTTCCATCGGTCCGCCTGATACAAATACAGAAGGGACGTTGGTTCTTGCCGCTGCCATTAGCATTCCCGGTGTAATCTTGTCACAGTTTGGAATGTAAAACACACCATCGAACCAATGAGCATTAATTACAGTTTCAGCACTGTCGGCAATCAGCTCACGGCTTGGAAGGGAATAGCGCATTCCAATATGTCCCATCGCTATGCCGTCATCGACCCCAATCGTATTAAACTCGAATGGAATTCCCCCAGCTTCACGGATGGCTTCCTTTACAATCTCACCGAAATGATTAAGGTGTTTGTGTCCTGGTATAATTTCAATAAACGAGTTACAGACACCGATAAATGGCTTTTCAAGGTCACTCGTTTTTACCCCTGTTGCATATAAAAGGCTGCGGTGGGGTGCACGGTCAATTCCCTTTTTAATCATATCGCTACGCATTTATTTAGCTCCTAACTGACAATTGCATGGTTCGTACCTGTTGGGTAACAAGCCACACCGTCTGTTGTTACAATTTTTCTGAATTCTTCTAATAAATCTTTCGTAACTACGCCTGGTTTTCCATCCTTAATTTTCCGTCCATCCACATCAATGACAGCAATAACTTCTACGGCTGTTCCTGTTAAGAACACCTCATCAGCCACATACACATCATGTCTTGTGAACGGTGATTCTTTTACGTCATATCCCTTGACTCTTGCGACATCAAGGATGGCGTTCCGGGTAATTCCCTCTAATGCCCCTAAATAAACAGGAGGGGTATAGATGACACCATTTTTTACAATAAAGATATTGTCAGCGGAGCCTTCGGTAACATAACCTTGATCATTGAGCATTAATGCTTCCTCAACCCCAGCTTGATTAGCCTCTAATTTAACAAGAATATTATTTAAGTAGTTTAACGATTTAATCTGTGGGCTTAGCACATCTGGACGATTCCTTCGACTCGGAACAGATGCAATTTTAATTCCACGATCGTAATACTCTTTAGGATACATTCTTAATTCTTCAGCAATAATGATGACACTTGGCTTCGCGCAGGATGATGGGTCTAAGCCGAGATTCCCTTTTCCACGAGAAACAACGACACGAATATAGGCGCTATCCAGCTGATTTTTTGTTATTGTATCGACGATTAACTGTGTCATTTCCTCCTGTGTGTATGGAATATTCAGCATAATGGATTGTGCTGATTCAAATAGTCTTTTCAGGTGAGCATCGAGCCTGAAGACGTTTCCGCTATAAACGCGTATGCCTTCAAACACACCATCACCATATAAAAAACCATGATCAAAAACTGAGACTACAGCATCTTCTTTCTTGACGAATTCGCCGCCAAGGAAAATCCATTGACTCCCCAACCTAACCACTCCTCTTTTGTGATAGAACGCTTTAAGTGTCTAAACCAAATTTTTTAAAATTAATTGCTATACCAACACCAATGGTGAGGTGTTATAGCAGTGATTGAATAGATGATTATTTTCGATAATCATACAACCAATCGAAAACATGGTCAACATAAAAATCTGACAATTCAAATAAATTCAAAATATTGATAGCGTTTACATCATTGTTGTGATAAGGAAAACAGCAAAAATAATTTTTTTGAAATTTTTTTATTTTGAGGTTATTTTGTCAATGGGATAGATTGAAACGGGGGAAATATTCAGAGATAAGTAAGATAAACGTGTTAGAAACCCTTTTGAATTTCACCACTAAAATGTGCGTTCCATTACAAGAAAAAACTAGTTTAAGATAGTTTTTTGAGGCTCAAAGCTTTGCAAGATGTTCATACACTTCTCGTAAATTACTATATCCGCTTTTTTGAGCTATGTTTAAATAGTTTGCCCAAATTTGGGCTGTCATGATCGCATCGCCAAGTGCATGGTGGCGGTCTTTAATGGTAATTCCGCAGTTATTGCAAACTTCCTCAAGTGACAATGACTTCATGGCAGGATCTGATAGACGAATTAAGAAAGACGTATCGATGATTCGATGTTCAAACCGAGTCTTTAACAAATCCCATGTCATTTTTTGCATAAAGGACTTTTCGTGTTTTGAGTGGTGCGCGACCAGAATATGGCTTTCTGCATAGTTGAAAAATTGAATTAAAACATCCTTGGCTTCCGGGGCCTCACATAAATGCTTCTCATCAATATTGGTTAAATTTATGATTTCTTCGGATAAGGGGAGGTCTGACTTTACGAGAGAATAGAATGTGTCATCCTCTTCAATATGCTGACCAATCATTTTAACCGCTCCAATTGATAGGACCCGATCTCCTTTTTCCGGGTAAAAACCAGTCGTTTCTAAATCAAATATGACGACTTCTAATTCGTTAAGCGGGGTATCTAAGTTATTTTTTTCTTTCATTTCTTTCTGAAGCTGCCGGATGAATGAGCGATGTTGTAGATTGCCTTGCCCTTGAATCCCGGCATAAATACTAGAACTAACTTTGCCGGAGATTTGCCTGAAATATTGTGCCAAATCATTCATTCTCATGTTATCCCTCCTTTTCGACTAATTTTCTTACGAGTTGATGAAGAGTCACCCCGTGCTTTATGATGTCTTTTAGTTCATTTTTTTGCTCTTTTGCTAGGATGTCTATCGGTAAATAGTGACCAGAGTCATAGTCTGTCTGGCTGGCATGAAGAAGACGATAGTTTAATAATTTTAAAAACATCGCTTTATATAAGCCCCTATTATCTATTTGTAGTTTGTCGAGCCTTGATAGAGTAGAGGTCTCCTGTAGATTCTCCTTCACCGCCATTAAACGAGCAGCATTCACATATGGAAAGAGGGCAGTCTCTTTAATATTGAGAGATCCGGTATGTGCCCCGTGTGTCTCTACTAAAAGCTGACCTAATACGCCAATTCCTTTTTTGATATGAAGCGTATTGGTTGTCAGTCTAGGTAAAAGCTGTTCTTTTTGAACGGTTTGATAAACCAAGCTCTTTAGTTGTTCCAAGAGCTGATGCTGCCCATATATTGAACGTCCATCAATTAAAATAAGTAGATAGCGTAACGATTCCCAGGACGCGTCTAGTGCCCAGCTTTTTACTTGTTTCTGCCATTCGGTATTTGATTTACACCAGAACGGATTCCCGGCCATGACACCCCCGTCGCAATAAGGATAACCAACCTGATAGAGGCCTTTTGAAATTTCCTTGCCTAATGATAAAAAGTAAGTCTTTGCTTCCGTAGTTGAATCGAGATAAATGATGCCGTGGTCCTGGTCGCTCCATATGGATTGTTCGAAACGTCCTGCACTCCCCATTATAAAAAAGGAAAAGCCTGCTGGCGGGGGACCATATCTGGCGATCACTTCTTTTAGGGAAATATCCAAAACTTGTTTGATTAAAATGTCATGGAGTTTGTTTAGTTTAAAATGATCCTTGGCAGCATCCTTCATATGATTCTTTTTATAATCAGTAATTCCTGAATAGGTCATATTGTTCACCTCCGCTTAAAAAAGTCTAGAAAGTGTACAAACCCTAAATGGGTCTTGCACACTTTAAATTATAAAAAATAACTTATTGTTGATAACGTTGAACTAGTTCTCTGAATCCAGCTCCAGCGCCCAGCTGCTAGTGGACTTCGCTCTCCGCCCTACGATAAGTCAACATCGAATCGCTAAAAAGCTCTCCGTGTTTCCTTTATCTCAGTTGGAGCGCTCCAGTCCATACGCAGCTAAACGGTCGCTTCCGCCTTTTGTTTTGTTTGTTCTGCTTTAAGTAACTCTGGGTAACCATAGCTTCCATGCTCGCTCATATCTAAGCCGATAATCTCTTCTTCCTCTGTGACACGCAAGCCATTCATTGCTTTTTTAATAATGGCAAGTAGGATAAAGGATGCAATGAGAGCGAAGGTACCGGAGGCAATAACGCCTAATGCTTGAACCCCCAATTGGTGGAAGCCGCCACCATAAAATAATCCGGGTTTTCCAACTGTGGCTAATTCCTTGGTTGCAAAGAAACCGGTGGATAATGTTCCCCAGACACCAGCTGTACCGTGGACAGAGAGGGCCGCAATCGGATCATCAATTCCTTTTTTCTCAAAGAAGATGATGCTGTAAAATACAAGAATTCCAGAGATAAAACCAATCAGCACAGCGGCCCAGGTATCAACAAACGCACAGGATGCTGTAATGGCTACAAGCCCTGCTAATGCCCCGTTTAACATCATTGGAACATCTGCCTTTCCCAATACGATCCAAGAAATAATCATGGCTGCAACAGTACCAGCAGCAGCACCAAGGTTTGTGTTTAGTGCGACGAAACCGAAGAAGCCTTTGTCAACGGATAAAGTACTGCCTGCGTTAAATCCGAACCAGCCAACCCATAAAAGTAAAACACTTAATGCCGTAAATACTTGGTTATGCCCCGCTAAATTATTGGCTGAACCATCTTTATTAAATTTTCCAATCCGTGGTTTTAATAGAATCGTCGCTGCCAATGCTGCCATGGCACCAGTTAAGTGAACAACCGTTGAACCGGCAAAGTCTTGTTGGCCCATTCCTGCTAACCAGCCGCCGCCCCAAATCCAGTGGGCAATTGGAGGATAGACAATGACAGAAAATAACACTGCGAATACAAGATAAACTCCTAATTTTGCTCGTTCAGCAAAACCGCCAAAAGCAATGGTTAAGGAAATCCCTGCAAAAGCTAATTGGAATAAAAAGAAAACTGACCCAGAGAGTGATAAAGTATCGATATCATAGCCGGAGTATAAGAAATCCGAAAATCCTATGAGTGCATTTCCTTTACCGAATATTAATCCGAATCCAACTGCCCAAAATACGATCGAGCTTATACTAAATGTGAGAATAGTTTTACCGGCAATATGTCCTGCGTTTTTCATGCGGGTGGAACCTGTTTCTAGTAGGATGAACCCGCCGATCATTAAAATGACAAGTATCGCACCTAGCATTACCCAAAGACTGTTCATTAAGAATAAAGTATCCATTTATTCTCCCCCTTATAAATGATGTTAATTTTCTTAACATTCGGTATGTTAGTATTCTTACATGATTCTGTGATGGTTTCTATAAGTTTGGAAGGAAATCTAACATGGTTTTTAAAAGAGGGGGATAATACCATCTTGTGCGTTGCTGGAGAGGAAGGAATGAAAAAGCCCATCCCTTTTTATAGAAGGAATGGGAAGAAAGATGAGTTCTTTACTTTTTCCGTAAACCAAATTGGGCGTTTAGCTGTCCTTGAATCATCTTTCTGCGGACATCTTCTTGGTTATGCTTCTTTTGTTCGCGAAGCATCTCTTTCCTAATATCATGTGTTTGAACTCCGTCTTCAATCTTATTGGCGATGTCCATCAGTAATTCCACATCTGAAAAGGAGAATTTGCGGCTTCCTCCAGCAGACCTTTCAGGAAAAATAAGCTTCCGTTCTTCGTAATACCGTATTTGTCGTTCGGAGAGACCAGTGAGGTCCCTGACGATTCCGATGGTAATAACCTTTTTATCTTTATAAGACATATCTTTTCCCATTTTATT
>OEPS010000520.1_pt1 | contig 13459 bp, 11 predicted proteins | sample 1539411 | NCBI WGS metagenome assembly OEPS01 (sample SAMN02671747, study PRJEB22543) | soil metagenome | biome: bacteria | place: China:Hunan Province, Lengshuijiang City | collected 2012-10-15 | depth 0.08m m | reverse complement strand
GACGGCGTCGCGGCGCATGCTGTGAGTGCGGCGAAGATGGCCAGTCTGTGCATGCGGGAATAGTGGCGTTCGGCGGGCGGGGGCGCCATTGCCGTTGAGGGGGAGAGGACGGCGGGCGGGGCGAGATGATCTCGCCTCCGTGCCCATGCTTTTAGCGGGGCGTGCTGTGAGGCTCGCTGTGAGGCTCGCTGTGAGGCTCGCTGTGAGGCTCGCTGTGCGGACCGAGTGCCTCGCGCTCGTCGAGCACTGACGGGTGGAACGACGATTGCGCGGAGCTCGCGGTTTTCGCGGATCGTTCCGCTGGGGGTTTGGCTCCCCCGCGGCTGCCCGAAGCAGGATCCGCGAAGGCGTCTATGAAGGATCCGGCACCCCCCGGTGGCGTACGACGCGCCGCGGGGCCGACCGGGGCGGCACCCGCGGCATCCGCGTGATCCGCGAATCGTCGTTCAACCGTTGATGCCGGCCAGGCGCGACGTCCTGCCCCGGCCAACGGCGCCAGGGCCCCGATGGTCAGGATCATCATCCACTCGGTGCCAGATCCTTCGTGACCGCGTCCGCAGAATCGCCGTTCCCACTGTTACGAGCCGGAACGACCTGGGGCAAGCGCGGCGAGATGGTCTCGCCGGCTTGCCCCCGCCGCATCTCGGAGTCGCGTTCATTTTCCGTTCATGTCGCCACCTCGACCGGGATCTCCAGCCGATACAACTACATATACGTGAATATATCTCCCCCAGCGCCCCGCGGTTTGGGGCCGCGCTGGAACGCGATATGCTGGGCTCCCCGCCTGCTCGCGCGGGGTGGCGCCGGTGCTGGTGCCGCCGCCGGACGTCCGGCGCCTGAACGTTAGGCAGGAGGGGTGCAGCCGGGATGCGCACCGCAGTGGACCGTGTCGCCGAGGCGCCCGACCACGAGCGCCTCGAGGCGCTCTGGAAGACGCCGCACAACTGGCTCGCCTGGCTGGCGACAGTCGATCACAAGAAGCTGGGGACGCGGTACATCGTCACCGCGTTCGCCTTCTTCGTGCTTGGCGGGATCGAGGCGGCGCTGCTGCGGATGCAGCTGGCGCGGCCGGGGCAGCACCTGCTCTCGCCCGAGGCGTACAACCAGCTGTTCACCATGCACGGGACGACGATGATGTTCCTCTTCATCCAGCCCGTGCTCTCCGGCTTCAGCTTCTACCTCACGCCGCTGATGATCGGCGCGCGCGAGCTGGCGTTCCCGCGGCTGAACACCTTCTCGTACTACGTGTTCCTGCTCGCCGGGATCTTCCTCTACGCCAGCTTCTTCATCGGGCAGGCGCCGAACGGCGGGTGGTTCAACTACACCCCGCTCACCGACGCGACGTTCGATCCGGGGCTGAACATCGACTTCTACGCGCTCGGGCTCCTCTTCCTCGGGATCTCGACGACGGCCGGCGCGTTCAACTCGATCGTCACCATCCTCAAGCTCCGCGCGCCGGGGATGTCGATCGACCGGATGCCGCTCTTTCTCTGGAGCTCGCTGACGATGTCGTTCTCGGTCGTCTTCGCGATGCCCGCGCTCACGGTCGCGCTGGTGCTCCTCGAGCTGCAGCGGCGCTGGGGGTTCAGCTTCTTCGATCCGGCGTCAGGCGGGACTCCGCTGCTCTGGCAGCACCTGTTCTGGGTGTTCGGGCATCCGTGGGTGTACATCGTCTTCCTTCCGGCGACGGGGATGCTGTCGATGGTGATCCCGACGTTCTCCCGCCGGCCGATGGTCGGCCACAACTTCGTCGCCCTGGCGACGGTGCTGACGGGGCTGGTCGGGTTCGGGGTCTGGGTGCACCACATGTTCGTCACCGGGCTGCCGCAGCTGTCGATGAGCTTCTTCAGCGGCGCGAGCATGACGGTGTCGATCCCGAGCGCGATCCAGATCTTCGCCTGGATCGCGACGATGTGGTACGGGCGCGTCGTCTTCAGGACACCGATGCTGTTCGCGATCGGCTTCGTCTTCCAGTTCGTGATCGGCGGGATCTCAGGCGTGATGTCGGCCGCGATCCCCTTCGACTTCCAGGCGCACGACACGTACTTCGTCGTCGCCCACATCCACTACGTCCTGGCCGGGGGCTCGGCGTTCGCCGTCTTCGCGGCGCTCTATTACTGGTATCCGAAGATCACCGGGCGGATGCTTGGCGAGCGGCTCGGGCAGTGGAGCTTCTGGGTGATGTTCGCCGGCTTCAACGTCGCCTTCTTCCCGATGCACGTCGCCGGGCTGCTCGGGATGCCGCGGCGCGTCTACACCTACCTGCCCGGGCTCGGGCTCGAGACGGCGAACATGCTGTCGACGATCGGCGCCGTCACCTTCGCGTTGGGGACGGGGCTCACGCTCTGGAACGTGATCGCCAGCTATCGCACGGGGGCGCTGGCCGGCGACGACCCGTGGGGGGCCGGGACGCTCGAGTGGGCGACCTCGTCGCCGCCGAAGGACTACAACTTCGGGCACATGCCGGTGATCAGCAGCCGCGAGCCGCTCTGGGACGGCGGAGTCACGCCGGGACCGGCCTACGACGAAGGACGCCTGACCCCGCGCACCTCGCCGCTCGACGCCGAGCTCGAACGGGTGATCGAGATGCCGGAGGACAACCTCTGGACGCTGGTGATCGCGGTCGCGCTGCTGCTCGCCACCACCGGGGTGCTCGTACGCTGGTACTCGCTCGCCATCGCCGGCCTGGCGCTGACGCTGATCTCGATGGCGCGGTGGGCATGGCCGTCGAAGGGGACGAAGGTGCTGGAGACCGAGGCATGACGTCGATCCCGCTCCGCCCGCGGGGACCGAGCCGCCGCCTCCCGCGCGGCGCCGTGCTGAAGCTGCTCCCGCCGCCCCCGAGCTCGAGCAAGGATGTCGCCTGGTGGGCGATGGCGCTGCTCTGCGCGACCGAGGGGGCGTTCTTCGCCTACCTCATCATGTCGTACTTCTACCTCGGCCTGCGCAGCCCGACGTGGCCGCCGCCCGGGCTCGGGCAGCCCGACCTGAAGCTGCCGCTGATCATGACCGCGACGCTGCTCGCCAGCAGTGCCGCCGTCTGGTGGGGGGAGCACGGCATCGAGCGCGGACGGCGCGGGCAGCTCGTCGCCGGCCTGGTCACCGGCATCGCGTTAGGCCTCTCGTTCCTCGGGATGCAGTACCGCGAGTACCACGAGAAGCTGCGGCACTTCCTCCCCCAGACGCACGCCTACGCGTCGATCTTCTACACGACGACGGGATTCCACGGCGCGCACGTCGCGTTCGGGGTGCTGATGCTGGCGTTCACCCTCGCCCGCGCGCTGCTCGGGCACTTCGACGCCGGGGAGCACACCGCGGTGAAGACGACGTCGCTGTACTGGCACTTCGTCGACGCAGTCTGGCTGGCGATCATCCTCTCGATCTATGTCTCCCCGCGTTTCTACTGATGCGCCGCCGGCCGCCGGCCCTCCGGGAACGCCGCCGGCGCCGCCGGTGACGAAGCGGCAGCTCTGGCTCGGGGTGGTGACGGCGCCGGCGGCGTGGGCGGTGACGGAGCTCGTCGGCTACGTGATGGTGTCGCGGAGCTGCGAGCCGGGATGGAACGGGTTGAGCGCGCACGGGGTGGACCGCCCCGGGGTCGTGCTGACGGTGATCGCGATCGCGATGGTGCTCGTCTCGGCCGGCGCGCTCCTCCTCGCGGCGGGGAGCTGGCGCGCGCTGCGCGACCGTGAGGCGCCTGACGACCGGGCGGTGCGGGCGTCGAGCGGGTCGGAGCTTCCCGGCGAGGCGCCGCCCGCCGCCGATCCGCGGTGGACACGGGCATCGTTCATGGCGTTCGCCGGGATCTTCACCAGCGCGCTCTGCGGGCTCGGCATCCTCTTCTGGAGCGTGCCGTCGTTCCTCCTCGACGCGTGCAGCCAGGTGCGGTGATGACGTTCACGCCGCGGGTGAACGCGCCGCGCGGCGCCGGCCCGCCGATCGCCGTCGCCGCCGCCGTGCTCTCCCCGCTCGACGCGACGGCGGAGCAGCTGTTCGCGACGCACATGGCCCGGCACATGGTGCCGATCGGAACGCGCTCCCGCTCCGGCGGGCGCTTCAAGGATCGTGAGGAGGTGTGAAGTGATGAGGGAGGCTGATGCTGGACGGTGGGGCGCGGCGCTGCTGATGGCGGCGGCTGGTGCGATAGCGGCGGGGTGCTCGACGAAAGGGCCGGGCACCGACTCGCGCGACGGCCGTCGCGACACCACCGCCGAGGCGCGCGCCGCGCTCGAGGCTCCGCGCGTGGCCCCGGTGCGGGACGCGCCCGCCGGCGCGCCACCCGGACCGGTCGCGAACGCGATCCCCGCCGGCGCCGACAACGGGGCGAGGCCGGGGGAATGGACGATGCCCGGGCGCGACTTCGTCAACAGCCGATTCAGCCCGTTAGGCGACATCAACACGTCGAACGTCGCGCAGCTCAAGGTCGCGAGCTCGATGGCGACCGGCGTCCTCAACGGAATGGAGGGTCAGCCGCTCGTGGTCGGGACGACGATGTACGTCGTGACGCCGTTCCCGAACGTGCTCACCGCGATCGACCTGACGAAGCCGGGCGGGGTGGCGAAGTGGAGCTACGAGCCGCACCCCGATCCGCGCTCCGTCGGCATCGCCTGCTGCGACGTCGTCAATCGCGGCGCGGTGTACGCCGACGGCAAGATCATCTACAGCCTGCTCGACGCCCAAGTCGTCGCTGTCGACGCGACGAGCGGGAAGCAGGTGTGGCGCACGAGAGTCGGCGACATCAATCTCGGCGAGACCTTCACCGCGGCCCCGCTGGTGGTCGGCAACAACGTGTTTGTCGGCAACTCCGGTGGTGAGCTCGGCGTGCGCGGCTACATCGCCGCGCTCGACCTGAAGACCGGTGCGGTGAAATGGAAGGCGTATTCGACCGGCCCGGACGCCGACGTGAAGATCGGCCCCGGCTTCCACGCCTTCTACGCGAAGGACCAGGGGAAGGATCTCGGCGTGACGAGCTGGAAGGGCGACCAGTGGAAGCTCGGCGGGGGGACGACCTGGGGCTGGATCTCGTACGACCCGGAAACGAAGCTGCTCTTCTACGCGACGGGAAACCCCGGCGTCTGGAACCCCGACCTCCGGCCCGGCGACAACAAGTGGTCGATTACCCTGTTCGCGCGCGACCCGGAGACGGGGAACGCGAAGTGGGCGTACCAGTTCGTCGCGCACGACGCGTGGGACTACGACGAGATCATGGAGAACATCCTCGTCGACATGCCTTTCAACGGCAGGACGCGGAAGCTGCTCGTCCATCCCGGGCGCACCGGCTTCGCCTACACCTTCGACCGCGAGACTGGCGAGCTGCTCGCGGCGAACACCTTCCAGCCGACGAACTGGGCGACGGGCTACGACCTGAAGACGGGAAAGGCGATGGAGGACCCGACGAGGCGGTCGCACGCCGGGGTCGTGACGCGCGACATCTGTCCGTCCTCGACGGGGGCGAAGGACCAGCAGCCGTCGGCGTTCTCGCCGCGCACGGGGCTCGTCTACATCCCGGCGCACAACGTCTGCATGGATTACGAGGGCGTCGAGGCGAACTACATCGCCGGTACGCCCTACCTCGGCGCGAGCGTGAAGATGTATCCCGGACCGGGCGGCTATCGCGGCGAGCTCGTCGCCTGGGATCCGGTCAGGTCGCGGAAGCTGTGCGGGGTGAAGGAAGATCTTCCGCTGTGGAGCGGGGTGCTCGCCACCGCCGGCGACGTCGTCTTCTACGGGACGATGGACGGGTGGTTCAAGGCGATCGACGCGCGCAGCTGTGCCGAGCTGTGGAAGGCCAAGGTCGCATCCGGGGTGGTCGGCAACCCGATCGCCTACACGGTGGACGGGAAGGAGTACATCGCGGTCTACGCCGGGATCGGCGGCTGGATGGGCGCCGTCGCCTTCCCCGACATCTCGATCGACGATCCGTACACCGCGTTGGGCGTGGCCGGGGCGGTGCCGGACCTGAAGCAGAAGACCTCCCGCGGAGGGGTGCTCTATGTCTTCTCGCTCTGACCGCGCCGGGCGGCGTGCCCGGATTCTCGTCGCCGGCAGCGCCGCGCTGCTCGCGTTAGGCAGCGCCGGACTCACCTCGTGCGGGCGCGGCAGCGGCGACGTCGCCGGCGGCGCGGAGCCGGCGAGCACCTTCTACATCGGGCCGCAGCCCGGCCCCGACCGCACGCTCGCGGTGGCCGTCAACCCGTACCACGGGAATCGGGCGGTGCTCGCCGAGGGACGCCGCCTGTTCAACTGGTACAACTGCTCGGGGTGCCACGGCGACCACGCGGGGGGCGGGATGGGGCCGAGCCTGCGCGACAGCTCGTGGTACTACGGCGGGGACGAGTCCTCGATCTTCGCGTCGATCACCGAGGGGCGTCAGCACGGGATGCCGGCATGGGGTTCCAAGCTGCCGCGCGACCAGATCTGGAAGATCGTCACGTACATCAAGTCGCTGAGGACGCCCTATGAGCCGGACGCGCCGCACTAGCGCCGGCGGCTGCACCGTCAGGCACGGCACCGTCAGGCACGGCACCGTCAGGCACGGCACCGCCAGATACGGCACCGTCAGGTACGGCACCGTCAGGCGGCTGGCGACCAGGGTGGCGCTGGCGACGCTGCCGGTCGCGGCGGCCGGCTGCCAGGCGCCGATGTCGACGCTGACCGGGGGGGGCGACGCGGGGCGTCGTGTCGCCGCCCTGACCTGGTTCCTGATAATCGCCGCGGCGGTCGTCTACGCCGGGACGATGGCGCTGTTCGTCGCCGGGCTGGCGCGCAACCGGGATCGCGACCCGTCGGCCGTGGACCTGACCGAGCGCGGGACGGGGTTCATCGTCTGGGGCGGCGGGGTGATGCCGGCGGTGGTGCTGACAGTGGTGTTCGTCGTCGGGCTGCTGGCAATGGGACGGTTTCCCGCCGAGGCGAGCGAGCGCGCACCGCACTTCACCATCACCGGGCATCAATGGTGGTGGCAGGTGGACTACGACGACCCCGACCTGCCCGGGAGCTTCACGACGGCGAACGAGCTGCACGTCCCCGTCGGGCAGACGGTGCGCATCCGGCTCGTCTCGGCGGACGTGATCCACAGCTTCTGGGTGCCCGGGCTGCAGGGGAAGATCGACCTGATCCCCGGGGACACCAACGAGATCCGCATTCACGCCGAGAAGGCGGGGACGTATCGCGGGCAGTGCGCGGAGTTCTGCGGGATGCAGCACGCGAACATGGCGTTCACGGTGGTGGCCGACTCCCCGGAGAGCTACGCGGCCTGGATCGCCGGGCAGCAGGCGGTGGCGAAGGACCCGGTCGATTCGCTGGCGGCGGCCGGCAGGGAGCTGTTCACCGGGGGACCGTGCGCGATGTGCCACACCGTTCGCGGGACCAACGCGCGCGCGCAGGTTGCACCAGACCTGACCCACGTCGGCTCGCGCCTGACGCTCGCCGCGGGAACGCTGCCGAACGACCTCGGGACGATGGAGGCGTGGATCGCGAACGCGCAGTCGCTGAAGCCCGGGGCGAAGATGCCGACGCTCACGCAGTTCAACGGGCGCGAGCTGCGGGCGGTCGCCCACTACCTCGAGTCACTCAAGTGAGGGAAGAGGGATGAACGCCGGCGGAGGAGACGCCCCGTGTGCCGACCGCGGGATCGCGAGGCGCACCCCGCACATGGCCAGCCTCGATCCCGAGGGTGCGGTGACGGGGGACGACATTGCATATTCCCGCGTGGGCCGTCCGAGTCTCGACACGCATCCCCGCTCTCCGAACAGCTGGCGCAATGGCCGCACGATCGGCGAAGAACCCCCGGCGACTGGCTGATGGAGCTCGCGGCGCGCGCGCGCCCGGGCAGCCGATACTGGGGAACAGGGACAAGGAGAAGGCCTTCCGCAGCATCCGTGCGCTCGTCGCCGCGCTGCAGACGTCGGCCCGCGCCGTCGAGGAGCGGAGCGGGTTGACGAATGCGCAGCTCTTCCTCCTTCGCCAGATCGCCGGGAGCGACGGGCTGACGATCAACGACCTCTCGCGGCGGACGAGCGCCGCGCAGAGCTCCGTGTCGGTGGTCGTGGCCCGCCTGGTGCGCGCGGGGCACGTGAAGCGCGCCCGGGTCGCCGAGGACGGGCGGCGGGTGACGCTGACGGCGACGGCGCGGGGGAGGACGACGGTGCGCAAGGCGCCTCCCCCGGCGACCGAGCGGCTCCTCGCGGCGTTAGGCAGGATCAGCGCCGCGGACGCCCGCTCGATTGCCCGCGGCATCGGCGCGCTGCTCCCGCGGCTCGGCGCGAGGGAGAAAGAAGCGCCGCTGCTGTTCGAGGCGGGAGGAAGCTGACGCGGCGACGCCTCGCGGCGTCGATGCGATGCACGGGTTTCGAGACCCCGATGCACAGCGGCCGGAGCACCGATGCACGGGGAGCGGAAGGGCGATGCGCGAACTATCTGTCTGTGGTTCCGTGGAGTATCCCGTTCCGGATCCGCAGTGCCTTGCCCGTCGCCTTCGTGTCGATCATCATCCGGCTCGTGGCGCGGGACTCGAAGTGGAGGGCGCCGGCGAGGGTGAGGGTCTGGGTGCCGCGGCGGACCTGGAGGGGGAGGGGGCCGCCTTCGGCGCCGGAGCTGTACTTGGCACGGAAACGGTCGCCGAAGCTGACGTCGGCGACCGGGATGTCGCCGACGGCGAGGAGCAGATCGCCGGGGCGGATGCCGGCGCGCTGGGCGGCGCTCCCCTCGGCGACGCTGGTGACGCGGACCCCGGCGGAGTCGGGCTGGGTGAAGATGCCTAGCCGCGGCTCGCGGATGCTGTCGGTGACATAGGTGAAGCCGGCGAGCGGGAGCAGCGTCGCCCACGGATAGGGCTCGCGGCCGTCGATGTACTTCGCGTCGAACTCCGCGAAGCTCCTGCCGCCGGCGGCGCGGCTGACGGCGCCCCACCAGTCGGCCTCGGTGAAGCCCCGCCCCTTCTTCCAGGTCGTCGTGTAGAGCTCGCGCATCACGTCGTCGAGCGAGCGGCGGTTGTCGCTCGCGTCGCGGATCATGATGTCGAGCATCAGGCCGGCCAGCGATCCCTTGGGATAGTAGAGGTAGCCCGTCCCGTCGGTCGGGTGGATCCAGGTCGACAGCGAGGCGTCCTCGAGGGCGACCGGCGGCGCGGCGGCGACCTCGCTCATCTTCCCGGTCGTCGTCTCGGCGAAGGCGCTGCTGTCGACGAGCCCGGCCCGGACCAGGGCGAGGTCGCCGTAGTAGTCGGTGATCCCCTCGCTGACCCAGAGCCAGGTCGTCGGCTGCGGCTGGTCATAACGGTAGGGAACCATGTCGGCCGGGCGGAGGCGCTTCACGTTCCAGGCGTGGAACATCTCGTGGGCGTAGAGCGATGGCAGGAACGGATTGCCTAACGCGTAGGGCGAGATGACGTCGACGTGCGAGTTCTGGTGCTCGAGCCCACTGGCGCCGCCGAACGAGGAGTCGGCGATCTGCATGACCGTATAGGTCGCGAACGGCGCCTCGCCGAAGACGGCGATCTCCTGCGGCAGCGTCTTCGCGATCGCGTTCCAGGCGTCGCGGCGCGCCTCGCCGGCGACGAACCCCTTCGGGTAGGTCGCGAAGCGGGCCCAGACCGGGCCGACCTTCGTGCTGTCGAGGTCGAACGACCCGACGAAGAACGGCATGTCGACGAGGTCGTGATAGTTCTTCGCCGAGAAGCTGCGGACCCCGGGAGTGCCGCCGGCAACCGCGGTCATCCCGGTGGCGACGAGCCAGCCGGGCTCGGTGCGGACGGTAACCGTCGCCGGCCAGTCGAAGCCGCGTCCTTCCGGGTAGAGGAAGACGTTGGTGCCGTTGAAGAGCGCGAAGTTCGGCTGCGTCCACGCCATCGCGTTGTCGAGCGAATCGGCGAGGAAGTCGAACTTCACGCTGATGCGCTTCGCGCCCGCAGCCCTGACACGCCATGTATCGAAGTCGACCTTGTCCCATTCCAGCGCCTTGCCGTCGCCAGTGGCGGCGAACGCCGAGACCCACCTGGCGAACCAGGTCATCTCGTACGCGCCGGGAGTCCAGGCGGGGAGCGAGAGGATGACCGGCGCGGTGCCGCTCGTCGCGAAGGTCATCGTGACCTTCAGCGTCCGGTTGGAGGCAGTGGAATTGTCGAAGGCGACTTCGTATCGGATGTCGCTGACCGGCGCGGAGGTGACGGCGGGTGGCGGTGCCGTGCGCGCCTGGGGGGAGGCGGGAGAGGCGCTGAGTGCGGCGGCGACGACGGCGGCGGCGAGTTGCGGGAGGAACGAGCGCATGGATGCAGATGGAGGTTGGGGTGACTGCAAGATAGCAGGAATGGGAGGGAAACTGCCTGGGAATGGGAGGGAGACTGCCTGACGGATGAAAGGCGGTGTGCAGGAACGGCGGGCGGGGACGTCTAACGGTCTGGGGGTCGCGCGTCATCGGGATGCGCGGCAAGTTGGGTGCACCGGAACTCGAGGCGATCGAACATGCGCTGGGCGAATCGGACGGTGGGGATGATGATCGCGGTCGTCGCGGTCGCGGCTTGTGGCACGAACGACCGTGCGCCGGCGAAGGGCGAAGCAAACGTCGGGTATGCCCAGTCCGCGGCCGGGGAGGGTGCGGCCGCCAGGGGAACGCCGCGCCCCGCGAGGCCCGCAGCGGCCGGCGCGGCGGCAGATGCTTTCGGTGTGGGCGCGGACGGGGGGCCGGCCGCCGTGACGATGGCCGACACGATGACGATGGCGCCGGCCCCGGAACCGGCGCAGGCACCGGGCGTCGCGCCGCCTGCGCCCGCGGCGTCGACGGCGATGGTCATCCGCACCGGGAACGCGACGATCAAGGTCGATTCGCTGGAGCCGGCGGTCGCGCGGCTGCGGGCGCTCGCCACGAGCGTCGGCGGCTATGTCGGCAACACCTCGATGCAGACGGGGAGCGACCAGCTCCGCAGCGCGACGGTCGAGATCAAGGTGCCGGCGGCACGGTGGGGACAGCTCGTCTCCGGACTGAAGCCGATCGGGACGCTCGAGTCGGTGCAGGAGAGCGCCGAGGACGTCGGCGAGGAGTTCGTCGACGTGCAGGCGCGCGTCGCGAACGCGAAGCGGCTCGAGGCGCGGCTGATCGACCTCCTCGCCAACCGCACCGGAAAGCTCAGCGACGCCTTGCAGGTCGAGCGCGAGCTCGCTCGCGTCCGCGAGGAGATCGAGCGCTACGAGGGGCGCATCCGCTACCTGCGGGCGCAGACGGCGATGAGCACGATGACGGTGAACGTCCACGAGCCGCTCCCCGTGCTCGGCACGCACCCCGGCGACAACCCGATCGCGCAGGCTTTCCGCGACGCCTGGCGGATCTTCGTCGCCGTCATCGCCTTCCTCATCTCGAGCCTCGGCATCCTCATACCGTTAGGCATCCTCGCCCTGCTCGCCTGGCGCTTTTTCCCCCGCCGCCGCAAGGCGGGTTGACCCCCTTCACTCCCACGGTGGTTTCGAAGCTTCCATTCCCTCGGTGAACCTCGCGCCACCCCGCCCCCCTCGCGCCGGGTGGGGTCAATCGCAATATTCGCCGAATGCCATCCAATCACCCCGCGCATCAGCGCCCCGATCTTCATCAACCCGCACCGGGCGCGACCCTCGACCAGGCGGGGATCGCCGCCGAGGACGAGCTGCACAAGCCGTACGTCCCGCATACCGAGTCGCCGCGCGAGCTGACTCCGTCGGGGATCATCCTCGGCATGCTGCTCGGCCTCGTCTTCTCGGCGTCGAGCGTCTACCTCGCGCTGAAGATCGGGCTCACCGTCAGCGCGTCGATCCCGATCGCGGTCCTCTCGATCACGATCTTCCGCTACCTGGCGAAGGCGTTCCGGGCGAAGCCGGCGACGATCCTCCAGAACAACATCGTCCAGACCACCGGCTCGGCGGGTGAATCGATTGCCGCCGGGACGGTCTTCACCCTCCCCGCCCTGCTCCTCCTCGGCTATGCGCTGCCGTGGAGCAAGGTCGCGGCGGTGGCGCTGGTCGGCGGGATACTCGGCGTGCTGATGATGATACCGCTGAGGAAGAGCCTCATCGTCAAGGAGCACCGCAACCTCAAGTATCCCGAGGGGACGGCGTGCGCCGAGGTGCTGATCGTCGGCGAGGCGGGCGGGATCCAGGCGAAGACCGTGTTCATGGGCTTCGGGCTCGGCGCGCTCTACAAGTTCCTCAACAACGGCCTGCAGCTCTGGCAGCAGGTGCCGGCAAAGACCTTCCAGCGGCTCCTGCCTAACGGCCGGACGGAGCTGTTCGGGGAGATCCAGGCCGAGGTCAGCCCCGAGCTGACGGGAGTCGGCTACATCATCGGTCCCAGGATTTCCGGCTACCTGTTCGCCGGCGGGGTGATCTCGTTCTTCGTGCTGATCCCGGTGATCAAGATGTTCGGGTCCGGGCTGTCGGGGACGGTGCTCCCGCTCGACACGAAGCTGATCAAGGACATGTCGCCGATGGAGATCCGCGCGGCGTACGTCTACTTCATCGGGGCCGGTGCCGTGACGGCGGCGGGAATCTTCAGCCTCGTGAAGTCGATGCCGACGATCTGGCGCGCGCTTGTCGGCGGGCTGGGAGGGTTCCGCGGCGCCGCGGTCGCCGCCGACGCGTTCGAGTCGCGGCGGACGCAGCGCGACCTGCCGATGACCTACGTCCTCGTCGGGCTCGTCCTGGCGGTGATCGCGATGGTGGTGCTCCCGGAGATCGGGATCAACGTCGTCGGCGCGGTGCTGGCGATCTTCTTCGCGTTCCTGTTCGTGACGGTGTCGAGCCGGGTCACCGGGCAGATCGGCGCGTCGGCGAACCCGATCTCCGGGATGACGGTGGCGGCGGTGCTGATGACGGCGCTCATCTTCCTCGCGTTAGGCTGGACGCGCCCCGAGCACCGTGTGCTGGCGCTGTCGATCGGCGGGGTGGTCTGCGTCGCGGCGGCGGTGGCCGGAGCGACGTCGCAGGACCTGAAGACCGGGTATCTGGTCGGCGCGACGCCGGCGCGGCAGCAGATCGGCCTCGTCTTCGGGGTGGTGAGCTCGGCGCTGCTCATCGGCTGGACGATCCACTCGCTCGACGCGGCGTACACGACGATCGTGAAGCGCGACATCCCGAGCGTGGTGATCCCGGCGGCGAACATCGACGCTGGCCGCGTCGGGCTCGTGAACGGCCGGGTCGTCGAGGAGTCGTCGGTCGCGTCGGCGCCGCCGGTGGCGGGTACGGAGTATTACCGCGTCGGCCACCTCTACGAGGCGACGGCGAGCGCGCCGTCGGGGCGCTACCTCGTCGACAACGCGGGGGCGATCCAGTACTACATCGACCCCGGGATTGGCGGACGCGAGACCGTCGACTACACCGGCCGCAAGGTCGAAAAGCTCGACTCGCCGAAGTCGCAGATCATGTCGCTCGTCGTCGACGGGATCCTCACGCGGAAGCTGAACTGGGGGCTCATCATGATCGGCGTCTTCTTCGCCGTC
>OEPS010000518.1_pt1 | contig 13482 bp, 31 predicted proteins | sample 1539411 | NCBI WGS metagenome assembly OEPS01 (sample SAMN02671747, study PRJEB22543) | soil metagenome | biome: bacteria | place: China:Hunan Province, Lengshuijiang City | collected 2012-10-15 | depth 0.08m m | reverse complement strand
CAGTGCGCCAGAAGGCACTCTAGTGCCGCTCGTGGCGCGGGTGGTAGCCCTGGTAGCCCATCTGGCTGATGTGCACCTGGTCCATCTCGGCCGCCGCCACCGTGTCCGGGGGAGCGTTCCCGCAGAAGTCGGCGGTGATGGCCTCCAGCTCGCGCAGGTGCGTGTTCCTGATGTCCTTGAGCTGGGTGATCGCGCTCTCCAGCACCTCGCTGTACTGCTTGGCCATGCTGGCGGTCAGGTCTTCCACCCGGCTGCCGTACTCCCTGACGTTCACGGCAGCTCCCTCCGCACCTCGATCTCCGTGCCGAACGGGCTCAGCGCGTCGTTCAGCCCGTTGCAGCCGTCCTCGGTGACGCCCATGTCGTGGCCCTCGTCGGCATACTCGGGGTCGATCTCCATCGTGATGATGATCTTCATGCTGGCTTGTTCACTCCCTCGGGCGCGACGGACGGCACCGGGGTCTTGTCCCGCACCAGCAGCGTCAGCTCACCCTGGGGACCGTACGAGGGCTTCCAGTCGCCGTAGTAACCGACCGGCCCGCTGAAGGTGGACCAGTTGTAGAAGTGGTCTCCGCGCTGCCATACGGTGCCCTTCTCGTCCAGCAGCACGTCGCCTGGCTTAGCGTCGTTGACGTTCATCGGCATCTTCCCCTTGCAGGTCTCGCAGGTGATATTGGCGTGCGGGTCGATCGACACCTTCATCATGATGGTGATCGGGCGACCGCACAGGGTAGTACGGTGGTTGGCGGTGAAGTGCCGCGTCTGGGGAGCGCCCACTACATCCACTCCAGCCGCTGGCCGATGCCCAGCAGCATCCCCGGCGCGACCAGGTTGGGCGGCATGACCACCTTCGTGTCCTGCCTGCCGATGACGCTCGGCCCGTCCTCGGCGGTGAAGTTCAGCGGAACCCCGCCCGCGTCCAGCGCGTCCGCGACGATGGCCGAGCACACCCGCCAGTGGTCCACCTGGAAGTCCGGGGCGAGCTGGGCAGCGGTGCGCAGGTGCAGCACCTCGGCCGCGAACCCCGCGTACGCCGCGAAGTCGTAGGGGGTGCCGATCTCGGCCCGGCCGCGCTGCCCGACCAGGGCTTGCGCGGCGGCCACCTTGTCCGCGCTCCAGCCGGATGCCTGGAGCTGGTCCCACATCCGCCAGGCCCAGATGGCGTCGGTGTACGTGCTGGCGGGCTCCTGGGCCGCCTTCGGCGGCTGGCCGGACACGATCTGGCCGTTGCCCAGGTAGAGGAAGGCGTGGCCCGCCCATGAGCCGGTGGCGCTGCGGATGATCGCGCCGGGTATCCCGCCGCCGTGGCTGACCCCGAACGTGCCGGGCCTGAGCTGGTCGATCGTGACGTTCATGTTCTCTCCCTGATCGGGTCTAGCAGCGGATCGTCATCGAGCAGCGGATTCCCGCGAGCACGGGCCGCCGCGTACCGGGCCACGGTGGCTATCACTGTGCTCTTGCCCTGGCCCCGGCCCCACAGGACAAGGTGCACGCTCGCTCCCCGGTCCCAGGCCAGGAACAGGCGCACGGCGTTCTCCTGATCTGCGGTCAGCTCGATCTCCTGGCCAGCCGTCGTCCAGCCCTTCACGGATGACTCCCGTCTGTCGGTGTCGTCAGCTTAGCCTGCGGCTGGGGTGCCTTGGCCTCTTTCCGGGTGAAGTAGCCGATGGCCCCGCCGACGATGCCAGGGACTATGACGGCTACGGCGGCAGCCACCTCGGGGGGCATCGAGCCCTTGAAGACGTAGCGCGTCAGCGCCCAGATGAGCAGGCCCGTGATCGCGGTGGACGCGGCACCGTAGTGCGTTGGGGTAAGGTTCATGGGATCAGTGTAAACACCCCGGACAGCAAGGAGCAGGACATGACATCGCCCGTATGGCTCGACGGTCCCCTGGAGGGCCAGGACCACGAGGTCACCGCCGACATGATCGAGCAGGGCATGTACCGCTCGGGGCCTGACCTGGACAGCATCTACACCTTCACCAGGGTGGTGCTGTTCGACAAGGTGGTCGTGGTCGGCTCGGTGCAGGGCGGCATCCCCTCGCCGGACGTGCTGTTCCGTCACCTGGCTTCCCCCGGCGCGCAGCGCGCCGTCGAAACCCGGCCGTGACGGCTGGCTGCACGCACCGCTGGGATCACTGGCCCGAGGACCCCCGGCTGCGTGAGCTGGGCCTGGGGATGGCCGCGCAGCGGTATATCTATCACGGTTACGCGGTGCTGCCGCTGGAGCGGGGAGGCAAGAAGCCGCACCGGATGCTGCCCCTGAATCCCGGTGGAGTGCACAACGCGAGCGCGGACCCCGCGCAGATCGTGGAGTGGTGGCGTCAGGACCCGGCCGCCAACGTCGGCGTGGCCACCGGCCGGATGTCTGCCCTGACCGTGATTGACCTGGACGTGAAGGGCGCGGCCAACGGGATGGCTGAGTTTTCCGCCTTCCTGCACCGGCACGGGCTGGCGTTCCCCTACACCGCGCTGGCGGTCACTCCCTCAACAGGGCAGCACTACTGGCTGCGCAAGGCCGGACCTACCGCCGAGCGCCCTGGCGTGCTCCCTGGCGTGGACGTGAAGGGCGACGGCGGCTACGTGGTGGCCCCGCCCTCCATGCGGCTGCTGTCGCCCGCTGGGCTCGACACCGAGCGCTCAGAGCCGGTCCCGGTGCCGTATGAGTGGTCGAGCGGCTGCCCCTGCTCGCTGGCCGGTGCGCCCGGATGGCTGGACGCCTGGCTGGCGTCGGTGCCCGAGCGGCCGGTGGCGTCCGGGCTCGGTGACGGAGAGGCACCGGATGAGCGTTCCGCGCTCGCGCAGGGCATCGCCGTGGGTCACCGGAACCGCGAGCTGTACCGGCTGGCGTGCTCGCTCTACCGCCGCTTCGGCACCTCGCCGGATGGCGCGGCGGTGGTGCTGCGCCGGATAGAAGCCGTGTGGCTAGCCGGATCGCGGACGGACATGCCCCGTCGTGAGGTGCTGACCATCGTTGAGTCGGCGCGGAGGTTCATAGAAGGGCAGGAGCAGGCCGAACGGCAGATGCACGCCGCGTCGGCGGACTGGCGGGCAAGGCATGGGACGTAGCCGGGGTTACCGCCCGTTCATCCGGTCGGTGGTGCCCTGCGAGGCGTGCGGGGCCAGGGTGGGCGAGAACTGCGTGGCCTACGTGAAGCGGCCGGGCAAGACGGTCGGACGCCCTACCGAGGACGTTCATGCGGCACGATGGAGGGCGTGGCACACCTGGCTGGCCCGTCGTACGACTGGGGCGCGCTCTGGGAGCTAGCGCATCCGGCTGACGGGCTGCGCGGCTGGATCACCTCGCGCTGGGGCGGCAAATGCAGAGGATGCGGACACAGGTTCGAGCCTGGGGAGCTGATCAGGTACTACGAGGATGAAGACGGCTACCTGGCCGAATGTTGCGGTGTTGATCCTCCCTAATGCCGGTGCCCGGATGTAGTGTGGGCTGGCTGGCATCAGGGTGACCGCTGGGGCCGGTGTTTACAAGACTTCTGACGGAGCGAGCGGGCTGCTCACGCGCACGGGAGCAGCCCGCCCTGACGCCCTGTGGTGGAGGCGCGCTCGATGAGCACGATACAGCATCAAAGTGACCGGCAGCCGGATATTACGGCATGAGTACACCAGAGCGAGGACCAGCAGGGACATGGGGCTACCTCGCCTTCTGGGACAACGGCGCGATGGCGCTGGATGCAACGCGGAGCTGGCTTCCGGCCAGTGACTCATCAGCCGCTGAGCTGATCAAAGGCGAGTACGGGGACGGATGGCTGAACTACGCGGTCGGCACCGGCACCTGGTACACCTGGACCGGCCAGTGTCACGAGCCGGATGATTCCGGCTCGGTCAGCCGGATCGTGATCGGCCTGGGCTGGCGGCTCAGGGACGTGCTGGGCGCAGCCAGGCAGGCGGTCAGCGCGAGAGTGGCACGGGACCTCTCGCCAGACGCGACCGAAGCCTCGATCAGGCAGGCGCGCAAACAGGCATGGGAGCCCTGGGAGGCGGCCGAGAAGTACGCGGCCGGGCTGCTGAAGGCGGCCGGGCAGACTGCCTTGCTAACCGTCCTGTCGCGGGTGTGCGGGTGCTCGGATGAGTACATGGGCGAGCGGAACCAGGGCTTCCTCAACTTCGCTAACGGCACCCTGAACCTGGCCACGCTGGAGCTGAGGCCGCACCGCATGGCCGACATGATCACCTACGTCTTGCCGGATGCGTGGGATGCCTCAGCCCGGTGCCCGAGATTCTGGAACGTGCTCTACCGGATGACTGGCTGTGACTATGACGTTACCTGTTTCCTGGTCAAGGTGCTCGGTTACTGCCTGCTGGGGGACAACCGCGAGCAGAAGGTGTTCTTCATCAACGGGCCTACGGGATCGGGCAAGTCGGTGGTGCTGTACATAACCGGGCAGGTGCTGGGACCGCTGGCGCACTCCAGCCAGCCCGAGCTGATCACGGTGGTCCGGCACGGCCGGAACGCCCGCAGCGAGAACAGCATCCGGGGCAAGCGGTTCATCCCGATCACCGAGACCAGCTCCTACATGAACATAGACGAAGCCCAGCTCAAGCGCCTGACCGGCGAGCCGATGATCAGCGTCAACCAGCACTACAGCAAGACCGAGCTGAAGACACTCGCAACCTGGACGATCATCGTCGCCACCAACCAGATGCCTACCCTGACCAACTTCGACGCGGCCATGCGACGGCGGGTGGTGGTCATACCGGGAGGTCCGACCGTGCCCGAATGGGATGTCAACACCGGCCTGGCCGCCTCCATCCTGAGCACTGAGCGAGCTGGAATCCTGGCGCTGCTGGCGCGGGGGTGCCGCGAGTATTTCAGGACCGGCCTGGCGATGCCGGACCTGGTGCGCCAGGCCACCGAGGAATACGCGGCCGAGCAGAACACGGTGGCCCAGTTCGTCCAGGACACGATGGTAATCGGCGGCTGGGGCGAGGGCATCGTCCAGGCTGACGCCTGGACGGTCTACCGGCAGTGGGCTCGCGGCACGTCCCACCTGGGCCGCAACGAGTTCTATGACCACATGAAGAAGCACCCTGGGATGAGCTACAACGAGCAGATGCGGCGGTTCGAGAACGTCGCGTGGAACGAGAGCTACCAGGGCTACGGGGATGTAACCAAGACCTGGAAGGGCCTGTGATGAGGACACCGACTCCCGAGCAGCAGCAGATCCTCCAGACCGCCTGGGAAGGCCACGACCTGATCAAGGTCAGCGCCGGGGCCGGAACCGGGAAGACGAGCACGACCGAGTGGCTGGCCCAGGTTCCGGCACGGCGGCAGGGACGGCAGCTCTACTCGCAGTTCACGGTGGCGGGCGGGGAAGACGCGGAGGCGCGGTTCGCGGGGAATCCGGCCGTGAGCGTCAAGAGGCCGGGCCAGCTCGCATGGGCTGCGGCCGAGCCGTGGCAGAGGGACAGGGTGCGATCCGGCTCGCGGATGAAGTCTGCTGACGTAGCCCGGATGATCGGGCTGGACGAGCGCTGGGTAGACGAGCAGACAATGATGCGGACCAGCGCCGCCTGGGTCGGCGCGATGCGTGAGACCGTGGTCCGGTTCTGCCGGGACGACGAGCCGCAGGTGCAGCCGCAGCATGTCCCTCCCGGCGTGCTGGGTTCTGACCTGGGCGAGATGGTACGAGCCGCGCAATGGCTCTGGGACGTGCACCTGGACCGCGAGGACGGGCAGGTTCCCTACACGCACGATCACCTCAAGAAGCACTGGAGCCTCAAATGCCCCCCCTATAGATACAGCCGGATCATGCTCGATGAGGCGCAGGACACCAACCCCTGTGACCTGCATGTCTACCGGAATCAGGATGCTCAGCTCATCGTCATCGGGGATACCCAGCAGCAGCTCTACGAGTGGAGGCAGGCGGTGGACAGCCTCTCGGATAAGACCATGCCGGGGGGTGTATGGCTTCCGCTCACCTGGTCATTCCGGTTCGGCCCGCAGATCGCTGAGGCGGCCAACGTGCTGCTGAGCAAGCTGAGCGCACCGTACCGGCTGACCGGGATGGGGCAGCAGGGACGCACAGGAGAGCTGGAGCGCCAGCCGGATGCGGTGCTGTGCCGGACCAACGCCGAGTGCATGAGCGCCGCGATCAGGCACCTCCAGGCGGGAAGGAGCGTTGCGCTGGCCGGGCGGACGAGAGACGAGCTGCTGGCACTGGCCAGAGGCGCGATGGCGCTGAGGAACAGGCGGCCGACCGAGCATCCCGCTCTGATCGGGTTCAGGACGTGGCGAGAGTTCTGTGACTACGCCGAGAAGGACAAGGACGGGCAGGACTACCTCACGCTGGTGCGCCTGGTGACGACGCACGGGGAACAGCTCGTGCGCTGGCTGGAGTCGATGACGGACGGGCCAGCCGACGTTGTGTGCGCGACCGTATGGAAGGCCAAGGGCCTGGAGTGGGACGCGGTGGAGCTGGCCGGTGACTTCTGGCCGGGCGAGGGCGGCGACTTCAACGACGGGCTGGCGCAGTGGTGGCTGGACGGGAGCAGGCGCGCTCCGTTCCTGCGGGTGGGGTACGTGGCAGTTACCAGGGCTCGCCAGATGCTCGACTGGAGCAAGCTGGAGTGGGTGGAGAATTTCTAGTAGTTCATTCTAGAATCTAGCTCCGCAGGCGAGTTCCGCACAAACTGGGCAAAAGTAGACCTTCAACTAGAACTACAACCACGTAGTTTGTCAACTAAAGTGACAATCTAAAGCCCTACCCTCCTAGATTCTTACATTTTCACAGTTTTTGCGGTACTTCGCGGGAAGGAGAGAGGGGTGAAGACACCGTGAAAATATAAGGGGGAGTACCGCAAAAAGTGCGCAAAAGTAGATGTGTTGATCTAGGAAATCTAGGAATCCTGGAGCTGTCACACGCAGCCGTATGAGGGTGTAGGCTCGGTGTCATCACCCAGACGAGAGGGAGACCGCATGACCACGTTCGCAGGCTGGCTGGCCGACCAGCGCAAGCGGGATGACGCCGTGGGCTGGTTCGCCCGGTACTGGCGCGACCTGCCCGAGACACCCCGGCTGTCCTCGCCCGCATCCATCGGCAGCCACCTGGAGGACCGGACGACCAAGCCCGGCCAGAACAAGGCTGGCGAGCGGCTGCCGTTCGGCTTCACTGACCCGGATGGCGGCAACTACGTGCGGGACGCCTACGACGCCACGCTGCACGAGTACCGGCAGGTGCGGGCTGAGATCGCCCAGAGCGCCGCCGCAGCGGACGGCGTTCCCGGCGCTGAGGCTGGCGCTGAGCCGCAACCGGCCTCGCTTGCGGGCCAGGCGGTGGAGCGGGCTACCCAGGCCGCTCAGGCTGCCGTACAGCGCCACGCGGCCATGAGTCCCGGTGTCACCATCAGCTCCAGCCGCATCACCAGTCACGAGCAGTCACAGCTCGACCGGATCGAGGCCAAGCTGGACGAGATCCGGCTGCACCTGGGGCTGGCGATCACCGCCGACCGGATCGCGGACGGCCCGGTCACGTACCCGGAGGACGGGCTGATCACGGGCGTGGACTGGGCGCAGTGGTACGCCGTGGCGGACCTGAGCGCGGCGGCCGAGTGAAGGCGTACCGCATCCTGTTCGAGACGGTCTACCAGGACCGCCTCAAGCTGTACATGAACGCTGACCCGTGGTATTTCCGCAACGTCTCGCAGACGGTGTGCAATAGCCAGATACCGGATGAGCACTGGTACGCCACGGTCAGCGAGAGCGACAATCCGTGGGACCAGTACCTCACGCTGCGCAAATGGGCGTCAGAAGACGCTCACTTTGTACGGAATGTGCGGCTGGAAAGGCTGGTCAGCGAGCCGGTATATGAGGTAGTGACAGACGAGGAAATGATCAGGCTGAATGTGGAGGCGTGATGGTGAAGAAGGGCTCGGGCAAAGGCAGCACGAGCAAGCGCAGGGCGCGTAAGTCCAAGGCGATGAAACAGCAGGCGAAAGGGCGCGAGCAGGCGGCTGGCAAGGACCAGTACAAGGACCCGCGTGATGGTCAGCAAGAAGGGCGGTAAAAAAGGCTTCCGCCCACGCGGAGGCAAGCGTATCCGCAGCGCAGACGCCAAGCGGGCAGCAGCAGCCAAGGTGCGTGACGCCAGGAAGCGTGCGCAGGAGAGGGACGAGAAAGATGAGCGATGAGGACAAGCTGCCAGAGCCGAAGACCCGCAAGGAGAAGCGGCAGGTCAAGCGCATCGCTAAGCTGGGTAAAACCGGCAAGGTGAAGAAGGCGTTCAAGGAGAAGTACGGCAAGAAGAAATAGGAGGGCACCATGGCCGAGGATAAGGCCAAGAAGGTCGAGACCGCAGCGGAGAAGAAGCTGCGCAGGGAACTGGCCGACGCGACCAAGAACATAGAGCCGAAGAACGCGCTGCCGCAGATCCGGGCACGCGCCAAGGCCAAGCAGGAGAAGACCAAGAAGGTCAGGGCCAAAGGCAAGAGGCGAGGCGGGAAGTAATGGCACCCAAAGACAAGCCGAAGCGCGAGCAGAAGAAGGCCAAGAAGGCCAAGCCAGCGACCGAGAAGCCGGATCAGCCGATCCGCATCCCGGCCACACCGGGCGGGCCGAGGAAGCCGCGATGAGCGGCCAGGGCAAGCCGATGGGCAATGAGCAGCGGCTGACCAACTACGGGAGCGGCCAGAGTGCGCGCCGCTGGCTGACGCCCGCCCAGATGCGCCGCTCTGTCAAGAAGCTGAACCGGCACCTGGGCACCAAGCCAAAGAAGGGCAAGAAGCCAGCGTGAAGTGGGGACGCAGGCGCAGGCAGCAGGCCAGGCAGGCAGCGGTGCGGTCCTCGGTGCCGCATCGCTGCGACTACCGCAAGGTCGGCACCGTGACCGACGACACGGGCACCCACACGGTCTGGAAGTGCAAGGGCTGCCCTAAGAGGATGAGGGACCTGTGACCGAGATACCGGATCTGGGGATGCTGTTCGGCCGGGGCGGGCCGCAGCCGCAGCCGAGCCCGGAGGACATCGCACGCGCCGAGGCCGAGCACGCCCGCCAGCACCGCGAGCAGGAGGCCATGGTGACGATGATGGCGCACTGGGCCGCGCTGCTGTGCTGCTGCCGGGCCTGGCCCGAGCGCGGCAACACCAGGCCGCCGCAGGAGGACTGCCCGATCCACGGCCACGTCATGATGAACGCCTGCACCGGGCTGGTCTACATGCCCGGCCAGTTCCCGCCCAAGGAGAACGGCAGTGAGCACCAGTAAGCGCGCCAGGGCGTCGGTCGCGGCGAACAAGACGCGCCGCGCCCAGAAGGTGCCGCTGAAGCGCGGCACCGGCACGGGCGAGGGCCTGAAGGTCATCTACGGCACCGGATGCTGGTGCGGCGAGCCGTACGGCCACGACTGGGAAGGCAAGGCCGAGGGTGCACCCCACCCCCGCTGACGGGCCGCTGCACGGCTACGAGCTACAGCACCTGATGCTCGGGCACGTCCTGCTGCGCCGCACCAGGCGCTATCCCGTGATCATGATGTGGATGGTCCGCCCAGCGCGGCGGACCTGGGGTTGACGGAATAGATCACGGTGGTAGGGTGTTTACACCACTGAAGGGCTGCGGGACGGAAGACGATGCAGCCGCGAGCTGGCCTCCGAGCCGAGCGCGAGACGGACATAGGCCGCAGCCCTTCCCGGCCAGGCGGTGAATACGTTCTAGCCCAGGGCTCGCTGCACGACGGTGCTTCCCAGGGCGACCGCGAACGGGCTACAGGTCCGCCTGGCCGGTCAACGACCGGATCTCAAGGGGAGACCACAATGCCTAACTCTGCGGAGATCGCAGCCGCGATGGCGAGCTGGACGCCGCCACGCACCATCACCGAGGACGACCTCACCGAGGCCCTGATCAAGCTGGACATCTACATTCCGGGCCTGAGCTACCAGGAGACCGCCGAGAAGATCATGGAGGCATGAGCCATGACACTCAGCGACGAGGTTAGCCAGATCAGGCGCGAGATGGTCGAATCCGGCCAGCCGCAGGCCGACCTGCTGGCCGACCAGGGACCGACCTGGACCACCACCGAGCTGCAAGAGCAGTTCACCGTCGAGGGCTTCGCTGCCCCGTTCGTCGTGGTCCGGCGCAAGTCTGACCAGGTGCGCGGCACGCTGGAGTTCACCCACGCACCACGGGTCTACTTCAACTTCCAGGAGGCTGGCGAATGAGCATGAGCGAGCGCCCCGGCGCGTGGGGATCGGGCCAGGCGTCCGGTCCCCGCACCGAATGGAGGACCACGATGCCGATACCCGAGCACCACGTCTACAGCCACCACATCGGGGCCGACGACGGCTACCCCGAGGACATCGCCAACGACTTCAGCGAGGCCGCCATGCGGGCCGCCAAGGCCACGGACGGCTCGGGCCTGATCGCGGTCACGATGGACCAGACCCGCATTGCCGCCCTGGTGCCGCTCGACCTGGTTGAGTACGCCCTGCGGCACGGATGGGGACGCTGATGAACGGGCTGGGAGTCTTCCTGATCGCGCTGGGCGTGTGCGTGGCGCTGATCATCGCCAAGCCGCTGATCTTCAAGGGGCTCGACCGGATCGCGGGGAGGCGTCATGGCTCCTAAGATCACCGCGACGATCGACAACCTGGACGAGGACACCGCCAGCAAGATCATGGAGGGCGGCGGCGGCAGCCGGTTCGAGGTGGTATTCGACTGGGCGGACGGCGACCACCACGAGCTGGAGCTGCACTTCCGCCTGGTCGAGCTGACCGCCACCAGGCCGCTCGGGCCGGGCGATCACGTCGAGTACAGCAAGGGCGGGCCGCCGACCATCCACACCAGCGGCCTGGGCGGGCGCGGTCCCGAGTTCGAGATGCCGCTGTACGAGCTGCGGCGCGTGCCCGAGCTAGACGAGGTGCGGCTGGCGAAGCTGCTGACCAGCATCATCAACCTGGCCAAGATCAGCCCGCGTGTGCTGGGCATCGAGGACGGCGATGAACCGGCCTACAAGCGGGTGCTGGATTACCTGCGCAAGCGGTGACGACACCAGGTAGGGTGTTTACATGGGACGCCACCGACGCCAGTCCAAGCGCGGGAGCAAGCTGCGCAGCCGGACAAGGCGCGTAGTCCCCAAGACAGACCGCTGTTTCGGCTGCGATGCTGACCTGCATCACCCCGGCCGGAAGGTCAAGGGGTGCAACTGCGGGACATGCGCCAGCGGTAACAGGCAGGGATGAGGTGAAAGCAATGGGTAAGCACGGAGACGGGAAGCCAGCCGACTCCAAGCCGGGCGGTTCCAAGTCGGGCGGCTCGCATGAGAAGGGCGGCGGCGGCAAGAGCGGCGGCAAGTAGCCGCGACAGATCCCACCCCGGCCGGGCAGGATCGCGTAACCCGCGTGGTCTCCCCCCTGGCCCGGCCGGGGTGGCTCACCACTGACAACGGAGGACATGATGCCATTCAGGCGAACCGGGCCGAACTGGGCGACCGCCAAGCACCCCGGCTACAAGAACGAGAAGGACCAGGCACGCGGCGGCACCCGGCGCGAGGTGGCGGCCGAGGCGGCCAAGGACAAGGTGACCCGCAAGCCGACCACCAAGAAGGCGCTGACCAAGGACCGGGCAGCGGCACCGCAGAAGGAGAGCAAGGCGCAGCGCAAGGTGCGCGAGCGCAGGGAGGGCAAGAAGTGAGCACCAGGGACCGGGTGGCGCAGGCGCAGGCGGATATCGCCTGGCTGGAGCGCCAGGGCGCTGCCGAGGGCGTGGCCGCGATCATCGCGGAGCGCCGCAGGCAGATCGAGGCGATGGCCTGGTCGCGTTCTCATGATGACATAGCTCACACAGACGGCTGGCTGGGCTGGCAGGCGGGCGTCAAGGCCATCCTGGGCAGCTACATGGTCCAGCATGACCCGTTCGGCAACAAGGACAGCACCGACGAGTTCGCGGAGTCCGGCGCGATGGCGGCGGCCGAGATTGACAGGATCGAGGCGCTGGGCTGATGCCGTGGCGCGGGCTGATCCCTATGGCCACCAGCGACAAGAGCTGGACTAAGGCGGCTAAGAACGCGGAGGTGCGCCGCAAGTGCCCTCCGGTGGAGGACTGCGCGGCGCGCAATGCCAGGGCGAAGAAGCCGAGCGCCAGGGACCGCAAGCGGGCCGCTGAGCTGGCCGCCCAGGCCAAGGCAGCCAGGCAGGCCAAGAACACCTGGCCGAACAAGAAGGGCGGCTCCTACGAGCCGAGTAAAGGCAAGGCGAGAGGGAGATAGCCATGATCGCGGACATGTTCAGCGGGTTCGTCAAGGTCATCTCGATCACCGGGATGATCATCGGCATCCTGCTGGTCCTGGCCATCATCGGCGCGGTCAACCAGCACGACAAGCTGACATCGTTCGCGGCGGTCGGCAGCGGCATCGGGGACGTGTTCCACTGGCTGGGCGAGCTGGTGGGCGAAGCGGTCAGGCACCTGTAGCCATGGCAGACGAGAAGCCGAAGCACGCGGGCGGGCGGCCACGCGGCAGCAGGACGAGCAAGCCGGTGCGCAGGCTGCGCTCGGTCGAGCCGCCGAAGGAGAAGCGCCCCGAGAAGAAGACGCTGAAGAAGAAGCCAGGCGAGGGAGGCGGCGGCCGGGCGTGAAGGCAGACCCCCGCGACTCTGACGCCGCACTGCTGCGGAAGTCCGGCCGCAGGGCCGAGGCTGAGCTGCTGGCGCGGCCAGTCCGGCGTGCCGTGGACCCGATCCAGGAGATGATGGGGTGCCCGACGCCGGTATGGCTGAACGGCTCGGGCGACAAGCTGCGGGACGGGCGCTGCGCGGGCTTCAGCGGCACCACGCGGTGCTCAGCGACCGCGACCCACACCGTGTGGATCGGCTGCACCGTGGGCGAGCACCTGGACAAGTCCGAGGTGTGCGAGGGCCACGCGGCGGCCATGCCGAACCTGCCGACGCTGCACTGCAAGCGCTGCTGGGACGTGCTGCGCGAGGTGTCGGACGCCACCATCATCAAGATCGAGAGGATTGACAGTGACAGTACGTTACGGCCCGGCCACGTTCTACATGACCGGCATCCCGAGGGCCACGGTCGGCGGGACCTGGGTCTACTGCAAGCACACGCGCCGGATCAAGGGCGGCGTGGAGGTGTGCCTGTGGAGACGCCGGATCAGGCGGCGGGGACTGGCGAGGTACAGGCGGCACTGGCTGAGGCACCACACCATGGACTGGAGCCAGCTAGGCACGGACATCCACGCTGACCTGGCCGAGGCCGCCGAGAAGTACGCGGGCCAGCCGTACCAGTTCAGTGGGTAGCCACGACCGGCACCTGCCTAAGCGCCCGCTCGACAAGGCGGCCAACCCCAAGGACATCAAGCGGGTGAAGCTGGCCGACCAGCAGCGGGCGGCGCGGGTAGTCGGGCTGCGCCGCAAGAAGGAAGCCAGGAAGGCCAGGCGCGGAGACGAGCTGGAGCGCGGTGAACGGTTACGAGCGGCAGCGGCTCGTCGGTGACGCCATCCTGCTGGAGAGAGCGGCTGGCGTCCTGGCCAG
>OEPS010000517.1_pt1 | contig 13485 bp, 14 predicted proteins | sample 1539411 | NCBI WGS metagenome assembly OEPS01 (sample SAMN02671747, study PRJEB22543) | soil metagenome | biome: bacteria | place: China:Hunan Province, Lengshuijiang City | collected 2012-10-15 | depth 0.08m m | reverse complement strand
GAGGACAAGGTCAGTGGCAAGGTGCCCGGCGAGAAGACCATGATCACGCGCGAGGTCGCCGGTGGTGGCCCGTCCGTCAGTGAGACGACCCTGGCCGCCCTGCGCGACGCGGGGAAGATCACCGAGCAGGACTACCTGCGGCTGACCTACATCCCCAACACCCGCGTCGCCAACGACAACGCGATCATCGCCCGGGTCAACGCGGACCCGGACTTTGCCAAGCTCCTGCTGGACTACGCCACCGAGGTCGCCCCGACCCCGTCGATCAACCTGCGGGCGGCGAAGTGAGCAACATCAAGTTCCACTGGAGTGCTTCGCGTCTCCACGACGTCGGCGACGAGGAAGAGATGCCGATCCCAGTGGAGGTGTGGGCGAAAATGTCCGAGAACGCCAAGGCGAGCGTTCTGGACGAGTGGCTGGGTGAGCACGTCACCGTCTGGGCCGAACCGGAGTGACTCAGCCCTATGGCCGCCGTCCCATCGCTCGGGAGGCCCGCATCGTCCTGCTGGATGACGCGGCGCCTCCCGAGGGCGATTACTGGACCTCTCCGGACGATGTGCCACCGTGGTACTCGATCGGGGAGGTCTCGTTCTTCTTCCTCGGCTACCACCGGCGCTGGCTGACCGACATGCTCGACGAGGCCCCGGAATACGCCCTGTACGGCTCGCTGACGAACGGACAGCGACGCTATGGCCTCTACGACATCGAGCGCACCGTGCACGCCCTGACGGCCGCTGAGCGCCTCTCTCCGCACCGCGCCCGGCTCGCGCTGCTGCACGTGCGGTTGGCGGCTGTCCAGTATGGTCTGCTCGACCTCTGAACCCCACTCCCCGAGGACATCCCATGCAACCCATCCCGGATCCGGGTACCGTCCGCGCAGTAGCCCGGGACGACATGATCATGGCTACCATGACGATCTTGCAGCAGGTGCAGGAAAACGGTCTGATCGGAGTGCCCGAACATCACCTTCGGACGGCCGCAGCTCAGATCTTCGACAAGCTCAGTCACTACGCCCTGCTGAAGATCCTCGCTGGGATGGCTACGCCCATGATGTCCCCGACCGCGCCGGAGACCACCCCATGACCACCCTGCTTGTCGATGGCCCCAACTTGACCATGCGGAGCCTGCACGCCGCGATGCGCTCCCGCACTGCCATGACCACCTCCGACGGGGTGGACACCGGCGCCCTCACGATCTTCATAAACACCCTCGGCGCGCTGGTGCGCGAGGAAGGCCCTACTCGCTTCGGCATCGCCTGGGACTCCCCGGAGCGCGGCTTCCGCTACACCGTCCACGAGGGGTACAAGGCGCACCGTGCCGAAGCGCCTATGCAGGATGCCAAGGAGTCCACCTTCGAGCTTGTGCGGCAGTTCTGCCATCTTGCCGGGCTACAAAGCGTCACGGTGCCCGCGCTGGAGGCTGATGACGTCATCGCCTCCTGGTGGCACACCACGGGTCCAGACGGGGGTTCTATCGTGATCGCCTCGGCCGATCACGACTTCCTGCAACTTGCCGGGTTCAATCCACACGGTGTGGATACCCGGATCTATCGCTTCGACAATGGCGCTCCGTGGAATGCGTATCGAGTGGCTGAGCTGTACGATTCGCCCGAGCACTACCCACTCATCGCCGCACTGGCCGGAGATGTCAGTGACAATATCCCCGGGATCCGGGGTATTGGCCCGAAGAAGGCCATCAAGTTGTTGACGAGGCACTCGTGGGATCTGGAGTCCGCATTGGACGAGCATCCCGATGAGCGTGACAGGGTGCGCACCTATTTCTGCATGATCAACCTGCGGGACACCGTGCACCCCATGTGTCCGATCCCGCATTCCATCCCGGCCGGGGGACCCAGCGGAGCCTTGATCGAGTTTCTGGAGCACTACGAGATGAAGAGTGCCTTGGCCAAGTTGCGTGCCGGAACCCTCTGGCGCGCGATCCCTTACAGGCGTTGACGTTTCAGTAGGTGCCCCCACCTTGCGGCTGATCATCGGAGGGGTTTAGAGTCCCCTCTCGACGGTCCGTCCGTCGTCGGTCCGCCTTCCGCCCGCTCCGGGACTTCGTCCACGGGGAAGGGGTGGGTGGGAGGCGCTCCATCCCATCCCCAGCGTTCCGGAGGTGCCCCTCGTGCCCCAGCAGGACACGTATCGTCCGAACCAGCGGAAGCCGGGTCCTCCGCCCAGTCGTCCGCAGGACCGGGCTCAGCCCCAGCGTCCGCCCTACAAGACCCCCCAGGAACGTCTCCTGGACGAGCTGTCCTTCTCCATCTCGCTGCAGATGCTCCGCGAGTCCGTCGAGCACGGCTGCAAGGTCACCTTCCACCAGTTCGGCCACGACGACGTGACCGGGTACCTGGCCGGAATGGACCGGGAGTACTTCTTCATCTACGTCCCTGATCCGGCCTACACCGAACGCACCGAGGACCCGTACGAGGGATTCGCCGAGCGCGGCGTGTCACGAGGGCTGAACACCGGATTCACCATCCACCGGCAGAACACCTTCGAGGACGAGTTGGCCCACCCCAAGATGGCCCCCCGCGTCGATGACTTCCGTCACTGGTATGTCCGCAGCGCCTCCAAGAGCCCCTCGGGACCGGTGAGGCAGGGTCCTCCGCGCAACGGCAGGCCTCACGGCGGTGACGTTCCCCGCAACTGGCAGAAGCAGCCCGGCACCGACACGGTCGGCCCGTCGCATCCGCATTTCTCGGAAGTCCGGAGGTAGTGATCATGTTCACCATGTTGTCGGACGACGACGTCGCCGTTGTCGAGGACGTCATCCCCACCGTGATCGAGACCGTCACCGTGCGCCGGGCCCCCCGCAAGGCCGAGGCGTCCCGCACCTTTGTCGGCACCGGCCCCGGCACATGGGACGCCGACCAACTCCTCGGCTATGTCGCCACCAAGATCCAGCAGATCCACGGCCCCTTCCCCCGTGATCCCAGGAAGGAGACGGGCATCATGCGCTCCTTCCTGTCTCGCTGGGGTGAACAGGCAGGCCCCATCGCCCAGTACGCATTCGAGGTGGCGGGCGGCATGTGGCGCAACTCGCCCATCAGCATCACGCGCTTCTGCAAGAACTCGGATCCCTATTTCGCCGACGTGATCGCGAAACGTCTCTGACGATTGTGGACGGTACGATGCTGTCCTTGGCGGACCATTATCCCGTTCCACGCTTCATCCCCCAGCTGACCAATGAGGAATTCCGGCGCCTGCAGCCGAGTTCTACCTGCCCAACTTGCCTGGGGAAGAAGACCTTCCTGTGGGACTACGACGATAACGGACCGGTCGACATACCGGTGCGATGGCAGTGTGACTGCATTGGACAGATCATCCTGCGGAACCATCTGATGCGGTGCGGGTTATCTCCACTCCTCTTCTGGCGCTCCGTCGAGGAGCTACCTGTCTTCGAGCACGGTCGTCAAGAAATCAACGAGTACGGCGCCCACGCGCAGGAGTACATCCAGGCCAGCTTGGGTCTCATTTTGGTCGGTGACAAACGCAGCGGGAAATCGACATGGGCGACCTTCATCATGAAGATGCTGATCGCCAAACAATGGGATGTCCAATGCATGAGCCTGGACTCATTGGCTGAAGCGTATACAGCCACATGGGCACGTAAGGGCAAGACCGACCAAAGCCATCAGTCCGATATGGATTGGTTCACGCGCCGAGTGATGGGTGTGCCGGTTCTACTGATAGACAACATCGGACGCAACGATCAGCGCAACGACCTCAACACCGTGCAGCAGGCATTCACCCGTGTCACGAGCGAACGGGTGGACGCCGGACGCGTCACCCTGATGACCTACGCGGGGGATGAGCACGACCTGGCGCACGTGCGTACCGACCATCTGCAACCCACCACCATCACCGTGACTGTTCGAGGCCGAGACCTCAGCGCGGTCAATCGGCAGCGCATGATGAATGACCGGCTCGCCGACATCCGCCGTCCATTGAGGCTCATCTGACCAAGGGGGGACATGCGAGAGTCAGAGCGGATCCTCCTGTCTCACCTGACCGAGACCGCGTCACTGGAGGTGCTCTCCGCCGAGGGGTTCGCGACCGACCAGGGGTGCGAGGTGCTCTCCTCGGACATCATCCGCGCCATCGTGCGCTGGGCGATTGGCCTGTACTTCGAGTCCGGCCGGGAAGTTCCGATCACCAAGCTGATGATCGAGGAGACCTGGGGCTTCGAGCTGGAGCAGATCGACGTCGGCATCGACGACCAGACGGAGCTGGAACCGATCGAATGGGCCATCGACGATCTGCGCGCGGCCTACGCTGGGAAGATCGCCCATGATTTCGCCACCCGGATGGCCGTGGCCGTCGGCGAGGAAGCTCATGCCCCGGACCGTGTCCAGGTGCTTCTGGATCTGAGCCACGAGCTGTTCACCATCACCCGCAGCCTGGTATCTCGTCGGCAAGAGGCTGACGCCGCCCAGGGGCTCGACATGGCCCTCACGGCCTACTACCAGCGGGTCGAGGCCAATACTCATCTGGAGGGACTGACGTTCGGGCTCCCCTCCATCGACAACTACACCAAGGGCATCCACCTCGGGGAGACGGCCGTATTTGCGGCACCATCCGGCGCGGGCAAATCTTGGGTCGGTTTGCGGGCCACGTTCGAGGAGTGGCGACGGCGCCGCAAGAGCATCCTGTTCACCCTGGAGAACTCCCTGCCGATGACGTTCGACCGGCTCGCCTGCGTTGGTGCGGGAGTGCGGTACGAGGCATGGCAGGAGGGAACCTGCAGCGAGCAGGAGATCCTGCGAGTCAAGAAGCTCCTGGAGGAGATGCGCGATACTGAGTGGTGCCCGCTGATCGCCGCCCCGGGCCGGGGGGAACGCACCATGACCGCCATGGCGCGCAAGGCGTTCACCGAGAATGTCGTCTCCCTGGTCATCGACCAGCTCAGTTTCGTCGAGGAGACCACCAAGGGGGCCAAGGCCCGTAACCGATGGGGCGCCTTCGGCGACATGATGCACGAGCTGCACGACGAGATCGCCGAAGGCCGCGAGAAGCTCTCCGCGCTCGTGCTGCACCAGATCAACCGCAAGGGTATCGAGGAGGCCGCCAAGACCGGCCGATTCCTCATGGAGCACCTGGCCGAGGCCAGCGAGATCGAACGCACCGCAGACTTCGTTTTCGCTGTCTACCGCAGCGACTTCGACAAGCAGCAGAACCTGGCCTCCTGGCAGCAGCTCAAGGCTCGCCGTGTCGGCCCGCACGAAGACTTCCCCATGGTGTGGGACCTCTCTCGTGGTCACATCGCCGTCCGTGGCGACGAACCATCCCGGAGGGCCGAGTGAGCAAGACGTTCATCCAGGGGCGCCTTCCCACCACCCAGAAGAAGCTCCTCTGTCGCGACCTGCTGCACGAGTTCGGTGCTCGCAACATCACCGAGCACTCCAATGGCGAACTGATCCACTCCTGCTGCCTGCCGTTCGGCCAGCACCGCAACGGCGACTCCCACCCGTCGGCGTCACTGAACTACCGCAAGCTGACTTACGCGTGCCTCGGGTGCGGCAACTCTGGAGGTCTCCTCTGGTTCATGGCGGTCTGCCGGGGTGAGGATCCTCGGGAAGTACGCACGTGGCTGGAGAACGCCACCGGCACCGAGGGGGGCGTCCTCGACCTCCAGAACTTGCTGCGGCTCATCGACGAGATCTTCGAACCCAAGACATCCATCTACCAGCCATGGCCAAATTACGATCCCTCTATATTGGACGCATGGCGACTTCCCAACTTCCATCCACTGTTGACCGACGGTCTGCCGGAGATGGACGTCGAGGGGTGGCATATGCCCGAAGACACATTGCGACACTTCGATATTGGCTATGACCTCACCACCGACCGAATCACGATCCCAGTCTGGTGGAAGGGACGATTGGTTGGTTGGCAGGCACGTGCGGTCTGCGATGATGAAGAAGAGAAATACAAGTCGTCCCCCGAGCTACCCAAGCGGGCCATCCTGTACAACTACGATCAGCGCGACCGGTACATTGTGGTCGAAAGTCCAAAGTCGGTGTTGCGACATTGGCATCACCAACCATCCATCACGGCCACCTTCGGAGCCAAGGTGGAACAGGCACAGCAGGCTCTGCTACATAGCGCCCAACGCGTCATCCTGTGGTTCGACAACGACAAGGCAGGCTGGTCGGCCACCCGCACCGTCGGCAACCGGCTGACGACATATACCTCCGTCTACGCGGTACTCAGCCCCTACGAGGGTGGTCCCGAGGACCTGCCGGACCACATCGTGGATCAGCTCATCGCCCAGGCGGTGCCCTACGCTATGTGGCATCTACCAGGCCGACTACGCCCCTGGAGGCACTGATGCAGAAGTACGGCAGTCAGGAACCGATCACCGACCCCGACGACAATCCCGACGGCATCCGGAAGGAGGCCACCCGCGCATGGACCCCCGAGGACGCGGCCCAGTTGGCCCAGGAGAACTCGGACCTGCCATCCGGGGACTTGGACCGCTCCTAGCCTCCACGTGCCGGGAGATACTCATCTGGACCCCCTGGGATGTCAATGGCTACTACCGGGCCTTGGGGTTCCGGCACGGGGAGCGCCCCACCAAGGTCCAGCTGCGGCAAGCCTTCGAGCGACTGCGCGGTCACGAGAACGCCTATCTCACCGAGGTGCTGCACGTCCTGTTACGGGATCGGGCTCAGTACGACCAGCGGCCCTTCGGTGAGCCGCTCTACGACCGCATGTTCAGCGAGTTCGTCAAGCGCAACGCCGAGCGCCGGGCATGGGCCGAGGGGCGCACACAGGCCCAGGTGATGGACGACTGGGGATTCCAGGACCTGCCGGATGATTTCGCTGAGCTGGAACGGGAATTCCTCGCGGAGAACCCTTCCGCCAGCCGACACCGCCGAGCTAGAGTGCTCTGGCCGTGGTCCTGGTTCGCGGATCGCACCGAGTGCGAGGACATCCATCGGCTGGCTCTCTGGCAGCAACTTCTCGTCTCCCATCTCCCCGTCGCACGCTTCGCTGTCGGTCTCTCCGGTTATGGTGACGCTGTCAGCGTTCGTCGCCTCGGCGGTGAATGGGTGGTCTTCCTTCGGGACGACCTCTGGCCCGACGAAGGTTGGGCTCGCATGGCAGGACAACAAGCACAATCGAGCGCGCCTTATGCGCTCACTCACAATGCAGCAGGGAGAACGATGAAATATCAGGGTGGTAGGGCCGGAGCCCAGATCGTCGAAGAAGAGACCGCGTTCGCGCCGAGCGGGCGCAAATACGCCTACATCTCGCGGGTCCTGAAGAACAAGGACGACTCGGTCATCATCCGGTTCATGGACAACGTCGAGATGCCGCCGGAAGAGCGGAATTTTTGGATCACTCTGGCCACGCATGACTACGTGCCGACCAAAGAGGAGTCCAAAGACGGCAAGAAGCGCACCATGACCGCCGTCTGCCGCACGCAGCGGCATCTCGACGGCGAGCACGAGAGCTGCTACATCTGCAGCAACATCACCAAGCCCGACAAGAAGGGCGTCGAGCGCCCGTGGCCCAAGTCCGGCACCACCTTCGCCCGCGCCATCCACCGGGAAAAGGTCAAGGTCACCTCGGCTGACGTGGAGGCCGGGATTGCCCCGAAGGAGGCGCTCGGCAAGTGGGCCATCCGGGACAAGCTCGTCGAGGTCGACGAACTGAACGAGGACGGTAAGCCCACGGGCCGCAAGGTGACCCGCCCGGAGATCTTCCTGGTCCAGCAGAAGTGGTCCAACTTCTACGACCCGATCAGCATCATGACCGAGGAGTACGGCGACACGGTCCTGGACCGCGACTTCAAGATCACGCGGACTGGTGAGGGGCTGGAGACCGACTACACCCCGGCACCCCTCAACCCGACTCCGCACTTCGATCTGTCCGACCCGGCCACGCGCAAGCCCTACGACGACATCTTCTCGTGGGAAGAACTGATCGAGTTCATCGACAATCTGCACTCCGACCAGTACTACGGCAAGTTCTTCGACCCCACCTGGGTGGACCCGGAGGCGAAGTCCAGTCCCGCCAAGCAGGCGAGTGCCTCGGCGCCCAACGTGTCCTACGAGGACGACGCCGACGAAGAGGTCGCCCCGGTCAAGGCTGCCCGGCCCAAGGGCGTCACCCAGGAGCAGATGCAGGCGATGAAGGCCCGCGCGCTCAAGAAGCCCGTGCCCGAAACCGACTCGTCCGAGGATGCCGACGAAGCCGTCGCCGAGGCGTAAGATCTTCCCTCAACTCACCGGGCCGGTGTCCCCCGATGGGGTTGCCCTCAGCGACCTGCATACCGGCCCGGTGAGCCACTCCTTACCCCAGGATCACGCGTGCACACTCTGATCGAGTCCTATTCCTCCGCGACCATGCAGATCGGTCGGCAGGTCTTCCCCGAGCGGTGCGTGCTCGAAGACGAAGACGGCATCCGGATGCTGGTCGTGCACAGCGACATCCTCGGTTCGGACTGGGTCGACGCGGCCGACCAGAGTGTCGGCCTGATCGTGCGTCAGTCCCCTGAACCTGCCTACGTCTTCATCGAACGTTTCAGTGAGAACGCCCGGTTCGACGAGGGCCAGAACGCTTGGTTTCTCGATTCCCGATATTGGACACTCTGTGGTGACCTCTCCGCGCTCCCGACCTACTTCCAGGCATTTCAAGCTCACTACGCGCCCGTCGAGGTCACCCAGTTCGTGCACCTGCACACCCATTCCGAGTACAGCCCGCTGGATGGGCTCTCCACACCCGAGGAGATGGTCCGGGCCGCCGTCAGCATGGGGCAGCCCGGCATGGGTATCACCGACCACGGCACCTGTGCGGGACAGCCGGTTTTCCAGAACGAGTGCGACAAGGTCGGGATCAAGGCTGTCCATGGCATCGAGCTGTACTTCGTGGACAACCGGCTCGACCACACCCCCGAGCACAAGAACGACTACTGGCACCTGATCATCTGGGCGGCCACCGACGAGGGCCTGCGGAACCTGTGGGCCATCTCCACCGAGAGCTACCGGGAAGAGAGCTTCTACGCCAAGCCCCGTGTCGACTGGGATGTCCTGGAACGCCACGCCGAGGGTCTCATCGCCTCCACAGCGTGTCTACGCGGCCCGGTGGTCGATCCGTACCTCAAGGGTGACACCGACCGCGCAGTGGCCAACCTGGGGCGCCTGAAGGCCATCTTCGGTGATCGTCTCTACGCCGAGGTGCACACCAACAAGTTGCCCGACCAGGTCCGGGCCAACCAGTGGCTCGTCGACACCGCCCGGACCCACGGAATACCGCTCGTCGCCGTCTGTGACTCCCACTACCCCACCCCCGACCACGTCGACGCACACCGGGTCTGGCTGTCCATCCAGACCAACAAGGACGTCTCCGACGACTCGACGCTGTTCCAGGGTCAGCAGGACTACTCCCTGGCCAGCGAGTTCGACGTGCGCTTCGCCCTGGACTACCTCGACCCGGCCGCCGTCGACGAGTCCATTGCCAACACCCTGGTCATCACCGAGCAGTGCACCGCCCGCATCCAGAAGCGCTCGCACATGCCGGTCTACTCACGACGTTCCGCCGAGCACGCAGATCCGGTCGAGCACGACAAGCAACGCCTGTTCGAGATCTGCATGGAGCGCTGGGAAGAACGCACCCTCGGCAAGACCCACGACCAGAACGTCTACCTCGAACGGTTCGAACGCGAATTCGGCCTCATCATCGACAAGGGGTTCGCCGGGTACTTCCTCATCGTCTGGGACATCATCATCCACGCCAAACGCAACGGCATCATGGTCGGCGCCGGGCGTGGTTCCGGTGTAGGCTGTCTTTTGGCTTATCTATTGGGCATCACCGAGTTGGACCCTGTCGAGTATGACATTCTCTTCGAGAGATTCATGACTAAAGGTCGAACCGAACTACCCGACTTCGACTTGGACTTCCCGTCGTCCAAAAAGGAGTTCATGTTCGACTACATCGCCCGGCGGTGGGGTGCCGACAACATGGCCATCGTCGGCACGCACATACGCCTGAAGAACAAGAGCATCTTCAAGGACGTCTCCCGTGCTTTGAAGTCCACGCTGCCCGAGAGCTACTTCATCGACATCGAGAACGTCTGCAAGATCGTCGATAATGCCGAGGCCGACACCGCCGGGCTCGGCCTGTCCTACGAGCAGCTCATGGCCAAGGCGGCCGAGGAACTGGAGCCCTACCGCGCGAAATACCCCGAGGTCTTTCACTACGCCGACATGCTCAACCACCGGCTCAAGACCTACGGCACCCACCCGGCCGGGATCGTCATCGACACCGAGGCCCCCCTGACCGAGAACCTGCCGCTGCGGCGCGGCGAGAACGGCATGGTCACCCAGTTCGCGCTGGAGGCCCTCGAAGCCCTCGGCTATGTCAAGTTCGACCTGCTCAACATCAAGAACCTCGACATCCTCCAGCGGTGCAAGGATCTGATCAAGGAACACACCGGGCGCGAGATCAACCCCTATGCCTTCACCGTCGATGAACTGACCGACCCGATGGTGTTCGATCAGATCGGTGCTGGCTGGACCCTCGGCATGTTCCAGATCAACACTCGCGCCGGTACCCGGTTGTGTACCCAGTACAAACCCCAGACCCTCGTGGAGCTGGCCCACGTCCTCACCCTTGTGCGGCCCGGACCCTCTCGCTCTGGCTTGACCGACCTGTACCTGCGCCGTCGGCAGACTGGCGAGGAGATCACCTACCCCGACGAGCGTCTACGCACCATCCTCGGCCACACCGAGGGCATCATGCTGTTCCAGGAACAGCTCATGCAGATCTGTCTGGTCATGGCCAACTACACCGACGAGGAGGCGGACAAGCTCCGCAAGATCCTCGGGAAGAAGAAGGTGGAGCAGGCCAAAGAAGAGGGTCGCAAATTCATCCAGGCCGCCATCGACAATGGCACCGACGAGGCTGTGGCCAAACAGCTGTGGGAACAGATGGAGGAGTTCGCGAAGTATAGCTTCGGTTACGCGCACGCAATGTGTTATGGGCTGCTGTCTTATTGGACCGGCTGGTTCAAGGTCCATTACGGACTCTTCTTCCAATGCGCGGCGCTCTCAGAAGTCAAGGCCGAGGAGATCCCCGCCTTCGTCGAGGAGACCCGGCGCATGGGATACAGCGTGCGCCCCCCCGACATCAACCTTTCCGGACGCGGGTTCACCGTCGACCCGCCTGCCATGGCAGTGCGCTATGGACTGGAGTCCATCAAGGGCGTCGGAGGTGTCGCGGTGGATGCCCTACTGGAGAATCATCCCTTCGTCGATTGGGAGGACTTTGCCGACCGCAAGGGGTCGAAGTGCAACGCCGGTCAGGTCGCGATCCTGAACCGGATCGGCGCCTTCGAAGGCATCACGGGTCACCGGCGCTGGCTGGAGCAGAAGCTGGAGCTGGAAGCCATCCCCTCCTCGGGGGCCTGCGTGCACCATGCCGATGTGCTCGATGAGAACGAGCTACCGTGCTCTTTCGACTGGACGTCTCTGCCGCCCGCCTACGGCAAGTCCGGCAAGTTGCTCAAGAAACAGCCTGGACCACCCAAGAGATGCTCCCGTGCCTGCAAGAAGTTCCAGGCTCGGGAGGCCGACCCACCCGAGCTGGTCGCCCCCTACACCGCCGAGGACATCCGCCGGATCGAGGACGACGTGCTCGGCGTCTTCCTCTCCTCCACCCCGTTCGACCGGCTCACCCCCGAGGATCGTGAGCAATGCCTGACCGCCGAGGATGTGCTCCTCGCGGAGCCGGGCCGCTACCTGGTCGCCGGGATCATCAAGAAGGTCGACCGGCGGTTCGACCGCAACGACAACGCTTACGCCTTCCTTGAGGTCACTACCGAACGCGGCATGCTGCCCATGATCGCGTTCTCGTCGACCTACGCTGACGTCCGACACCAGCTCGTTCCCAAGGCTCTGTGCATCCTGCTGGTCAAGCACGACGATCGAGGCCAGGTCCTCGACGAGATCATCAACCTCGACATGATGGAGGACACCGATGCCTAAAGACGCGATGGAAACCGCGCTGGAGAAGTTCGAGACCACCTTCGCCAAGACGTTCGGTGAGGGGATCCTGCGTCGCGCCTCCCAGATGCCGCCCTATGACGTGATCTCCACCGGCGCCCCCACCCTGGACTATGCCATGGGCAGCGGGGGCTACATCCGGGGCCGACTGACGGAGATGTGGGGGTTGGCCAGCACCGGTAAGACCACGATGACTCTGATCGGCATGGCCGAGGCCCAGAAGAGCATCCCGGACCGGATGGTGGCCCTGCTGGATGTCGAGAAGACCTACGACAGGGACTGGGCCGTCGCGCATGGAGTAGACCCCACACGCCTGGTCGTGGTCACCCCCACGACCGCTGAGGACACCGCCGACCAGATGAAGTCACTCATCGAATCCGACCTGTTCTCCACGATCGCCCTCGACTCGATCGGCGCCATGCTGCCCGCCAAGGAGGCTGAGAAGGACGCTGGAGACGCCGTGGTCGGTGCCGGAGCGAAGGTGGTGACCCGCATGGTCAAGATCGCCACGAATCTGGCCACCCAGCATCACGTCGCCATCCTGCTGATCAATCAGGTCCGGGCGGCCATCGGCTCGTTCGTGGGTCCCGACACCACCAAGGGTGGCGGCTTCGCCCTCCAGCACTGCACCACCCACGTGCTCAAGCACCGGCGCACCAAGGAGACCCCGAAGTTCGTCGGCCCCAAGGTCTACCAGGTCCAGGTCGGTCACCAGATCGCGGTCAACGTCGAGAAGAACAAGGTCGCGCCCCCCAAGCGCACCGCGTATTTGTGGATGTTCAATCAGGCGACCGAGGAGTACGGGCCGGTCGGGATCGACAAGGCCACCGATACCTTCAGTCTGGCCAAGCAGCTTGATCTTCTGCAGCGTTCCGGGCCGAACTACACGCTGCCGGACACCACCAAGCACAACGGCGAGGCCAAGGTGATCGCCTACCTGCGGGAACACCCCGAGGTGCGGGACATTCTGCGTACTCAGGCCCTGGAGCGTGTCGCCGACACCCTGAACACCGAGTCGGTGCAGTGATCCCTTTCGGTACCGCGATCGCTCTCAGCGCGGCCTTCCTGACCATCGTCGCCGTCGTGCTCTGGACGCAGCGACGAGACCGTAGAGCCCCCCAGCTGGCTCCAGAGGCGCCGGGACCGTCAGAGACGACGGATATCATCGCCCGGTTGCCGCTGCTGTTCGGTAAGCCTGTCAGGCACCGCTACGACCCTGAGGAGTTCGAGGCGCCTCTGGAGTGCGTCACCTGCCACCTGCCGATCCTGCCGAAGGCCGAGTTCTGGGAGATCCCAATCCTCAACGACGAACGGCCCGACGCCCTACTCGCGGTCTGCTTGCAGTGCGACAGCCGCAGCCCCTACGACAAGCTGGAGGACTGATGAGGGAGCCACGCAAGACCGACGCCCAGTTGGCCTATGAGGCCTACGGCGAAGCGCGAGACTGGGCAACTGTAGGGGGCACCCCC